>JACLAD010015661.1_pt1 | contig 100270 bp, 90 predicted proteins | sample 8027901 | NCBI WGS metagenome assembly JACLAD01 (sample SAMN15725071, study PRJNA655200) | protist metagenome | isolation source: fluorescence activated cell sorting (FACS) single amplified genomes of... | place: Spain: Blaines Bay Microbial Observatory, Mediterranean Sea | collected 2016-07-05 | reverse complement strand
TACCTCGACACGGTAGGGGTCGTCGGTTCAATCCCGACCGTGCCTACCAAATCATCTAACTTTACTGGAGGCGACCATAGGCATTCGTAGATCGAAAGCTCCAAACAAGCAAGATGACTCAATACGAGTCAATGATCAAATCACCGCTCTGCGGATCAGATTGATTGATGGAGAGGGTGGACAGGTTGGAGTGATTACAGTTGCCGATGCCCTCACCAGAGCTCAATCGGATGGACTTGATTTAGTTGAAGTTTCTCCTAAGGCGGATCCGCCTGTTTGCCGGTTGATGGACTACGGAAAGTTCAAATACCAGCAAAGCAAAAGGCAACATGCTGCCAAGGTTCATCAGAAGGTAATACATCTGAAGGAGGTGAAACTCCGACCAAAAATTGAAGATCATGACCTACAGTTCAAGGTGCGAAACGCTCTTCGCTTCCTTGAAGAGGGCGACAAGGTTAAAGTCAATGTCGTTTTCATGGGTCGGGAGATGGCCCACAAAGATTTGGGCTTGGTTCTTATTGAGCGATTCCTAAGCATGATTGGTGAGAACGGGATTGTTGAGCAACCTGTCCGTAATGAGGGACGCTCTATGTTCATGATTCTCGCCCCATCAAAAAAGAAGTAATATGGCTGGTTACAAAATGAAAACCCACAAGGGTGGGGCAAAGCGATTTAGAATGACGGGATCTGGAAAGTTCAAACGGAAAAAAGCTTACTTGCGCCATGGCATGCGCAAGCGTAGTAATGATGCAAAGCGCAGCCTCAGACAAAAAGGGTATGTTGAGGGCAGTGATCATCAAGCAGTCGTCGCATTGCTCCCATACGCTTAAAGGACCTGATCAATGGCACGAATTAAAAGAGCAGTACACGCTCGCAAAAAAAAGAATGCATATTTAAAATCCGCTAAAGGGTATCGAGGTGGCCGCGGTCGTCTATGGCGAACTGTTAAAGACGCAGTAGAGCGTGCCAGAGAGTATTCTTACCGTGATCGTAAGGTTCGCAAGCGTGATTACAGACAACTGTGGATCATGAGGATCAACGCAGCTGTTCGTGAACATGGTTTGAATTATAGCGTGTTCATGCACAGCCTGAAAGCTGCAGGAATTGGGCTTGATCGAAAATCACTTGCTGATCTCGCCTACGAAAACCCTGCTGAATTTGCAAAACTTGTGGAACAAGCGAAGCAAAAAGCTGCCGCCTGATTTCTACGGGAGTCACATGACTCCCATCACTCTCCGTCCGCTTCTCCTACCAATAGTTTTTCCACTTCAATCTGATCAAGCGGGGCCCAAGTACCGGCACACTTGCCTTCAGGATTTCTTTCTAATCTCTCCGATACTTCTTCTAATAAAAGCTTTGAGTAGTTCACTTCCATGATTTCTTCCATGAATTTGGAGTGAATGGCTAGCTGCTTCGGAAAAACTCCGAGCAGAATTTAAATCCAGTAGGTAATTGAACAACCAAGGAGTTTTCTGAAAGACTTTAACAACTTGGTTGACCAATGATGGACGACGATGCAAAAGCAGAGTGAGCCGAGTGAGCCAATAGTAGCTTCTCATCAAGGCAGGTAGTTGGTTGGAATAATCAATCACCAGCTCATCTAACCTTGGCTTCTCTTTTTGCTTTTCCAGTATTCGATCCACCAGCAAAGCTTGTTCCATGGCATTACTGATTCCTTCTCCTGTGATTGCATCCAAATATCCTGCCGCATCCCCCACCAATACCACTTTCCCAGTTCCAGTTCGTTTTACTGTTTGATGAAGTGGACCGATTCCAATCAATTGATCCTTAGCTTCGCTCAAAAGCAGTTTTGGTCCTAAATTACTGAATACTTGTACTGTTTCTTTCAAAGAAATTGGCTTTTGCCAACTTGATATCAATTCTCGGCGACTTAGAATAGCAACGCCAACAGTATTCGGGGATACAGGTGTGACATAGGCCTCCATATCCTTTGACCAGTGGACCTCTACCAAATTGGTCCATGGTGTAATTTGATAATGCTGCCTCAAGCCCCATCGCTTTAGTTTGGAGGGGAGACCATTTAATCCAGCCCAACTTCTAATGGGAGAGTGCAATCCGTCTGCAGCGATCAGAAGATTTGGCCTCAGGGTTTGGTGATTGAAATGGACGATAGGTTGCTCTGGTGAGCCTTTCAATGTAGCAACCGTATTTTCAAGGATTTTGATTTTTGGCTCTTGTTCAGCGGCCTGACTGAGTAGTTTTGAAAGTTCAGAGCGTTCAATTCCCCACCCATCGCCTTTGCCAAAATAGCCTGATGTGCACTCACCGTTTGGAGCAATATATCGAATTCCTGAAAACTTCTGGTATTCCATTTTGTTGATCAATTCCTGAGGAACCAAGTGCTTCAGGGCATCAACTCCACCTGGCATCAACCCTTCTCCACAGGCTTTGATCACAGGAAAAGTGCGCTTCTCCACAATAGTTGTGTCAAGGCCTCTTCTCGCACAAATCAATGCTGCCGATAGACCTGCTGGGCCACCGCCAACGACAACTACTTCTGACATTAGATTTCCCTGCCCATTTGCCAGTCTGCTCTGAGGTTTTGGAAATTAACAAAACACTTATCGTTTCTAAACATTACTCCCCTAAATTGCTGGTAGTGCAAACTTTCCATGAAGGAGTCGTGGCCGATGAAAGACTATTACCGAGCTATTTTTATCTCAGATATTCATCTTGGGACCAAGGGTACGCAAGCCAACCAACTCTGCCATTTCTTGAAGCACAATGAGTGTGATCAACTCTATCTTGTTGGAGACATCATTGATGTCTGGAAACTGAAGCGCAAGGTTTACTGGCCACAAGAACATTCTAACGTCATTCGCCGTATTTTAACAATGGCCAAACGGGGTACCAAGGTACACTACATCCTTGGAAATCATGATGAAGCTTTACGTAACTGGCTCAGTTTCGATATGAGGTTTGGCAATATAGAGCTGTCAAATGAATGTATACATCAAAGCAAAAGAGGACAGCGATACTTGGTAATCCACGGAGATCTTTTCGATGGAATTGAGTCTTTCAACACCTGGCTTTACGCATTAGGCGACCGAGCATACGATGTCGCGCTGTTTCTGAACCGCTGGATCAACATCATCCGTCGGTCGATTGGCTTTGCGTATTGGCCACTTAGTAGAATCTTAAAGGCACAGGTTAAGCGGGCAACTAACTTTGTCTTCAAGTTTGAATCGAATGTTGCCACCTACTGCGAAAAGCAAGGTTACGATGGGGTGATTTGTGGGCACATCCATACACCTGAAATTCGTAAAATTGGCAACGTGGTTTATATGAACGATGGTGACTGGGTGGAATCGTGTACAGCGTTGGTAGAAACTCAAGATGGAGAGTTTAGAATTATTGATTGGCACCATCATGATGATGATGATGTCATTTCCGAAGCGATGAAAAATCTGAAGAACCAGGAAAAAGAAAAGAAAATGAGTCGAGAAGCCGTTCCTCAGTGAGGTTCGTTAAGCTATTCATTTTAAAGGAAAGGCATACACCCCATGCGTTTCGCCCTAGTAACTGACGCCTGGCACCCCCAGGTCAACGGAGTCGTCCGTTCTCTATCGACAATGGTTGAAATTGGCAGAGCCAAAAATCACGAGGTTCTGGTGATTCAACCGCAAGATTACCCGACCTTCCCTCTTCCAAGTTATCCCGAAATACGCTTGGCAACAACGCCTTGGAAAATGATGAATATATTGAGGGAATTTTCTCCTGATGCAGTTCACATTGCTACCGAAGGATCTTTGGGGATATTCGCTAGAATTTGGTTATCTCACTTGAGGATTCCATTCACCACAAGCTACCACACTCGCTTTCCTGAGTATGTTCAAGAACGGCTACCCATCCCACTGTCCTGGGGATACAGCTTCTTAAAGTGGTTTCATGGGGCGGCGGAAAGAGTTATGGTACCAACTCCTACGATGGGGCGGCTTCTCAATCAGCACAGGGTTCACCAAAAGACGGTTATCTGGAACAGAGGAGTCAACCATGAACTCTTCCGACCACGTCCCCAGGAAGATTCCTATGGCCCGCGTCCTTATTGGCTTTGCACAGGCCGCGTCGCTGTCGAAAAAAATATTGAGGCTTTCCTCAGGCTTGATTTGCCGGGCACTAAAATCATTGTGGGTGATGGCCCCGCTCGAGAATCAATGCAGAGAAAGTATTCCGAAGCTGTTTGGCTCGGTTACAAATTTGGAGAGGAATTGGCCAAACTCTATGCTGATAGCGATGTTTTTGTGTTTCCTTCTAAGACAGACACCTTTGGGAATGTGCTACTGGAGTCAATTGCCTCAGGAACACCAGTAGCAGCCTTCCCAGTTCCTGGTCCTCAAGATGTCCTGAAGCCAGGAGTGGATGGAGTATTATCAGAAAATCTCAAAGAGGCCTGCCTCAATGCTTTAAAATTAGATAGAGATGTTGTTCATCAAAGCTCTATGGATTGGGATTGGGATGCCTGCTTCCAGACTTTCCTGTCCCATCTGGCTCCTATTGAAAGTGGTAAATTCGGGTACCAGTTCAACGAATTCGACTCCCCAACCATCTTGCCTACTTCAGATTAGTTGGTTGTAGTCCATTTCAGGAGGGGTTGCCCCATTCGTACCTGTTTTCCAAATTGTAATTCAGGGAGAGGCTCCACATCTTTGTTGAATAGCAAAATTATTGTAGAGCCGTGCTCAAACCAGCCCAATTCCTGACCTTTGAGATAGTTGGATTGGCAGGGAACCTCGTTCGGGCCTTGATAGCGAAGATTCAACAAAACATCTAGCGCATGCAGTCTCATGCTTGCAACTAATACGGCTGCAACCGGAACCATTAAAAAATCAACTGCTGCCGCAGTCTGCAAGTGCATAACGATTCTCTCGTTCTTGCAGAAAAGCCTTTCCACGCGCTTCAAGGCAATTGGGTTTACATTCCAAGTGTCGCCACTGATATAAGTCACATGTGTTAGCTGCACATCACAGGGAGCATGAAACCGATGGTACATGCTGGAGGTCAAGCGCAGTGTGAGATAATGGCCACCCTCCAACTTTTCATCCCAACCCCGACTAAATGGACTCTCTCCCAGCAAACTTTGGAGACTGTAGGGAAAGCCCTTGGCTTGGAAAATCTGATTCTCTTCAATTTTTCCTGAGCAGCCAACAATCGCATCACACGGCGAGGTTAGGATGTTTGGATTGGGATGAATCGGTCGCAGACCCGGTCTTAACTCCCTTGTAAAACAGTCATGCAGGCTCTTAAAAGTCTTGGTATTGGACTCAGAAAGATCTAAATCGCTGAAGGTTTGCCAGAGCGCAATGGAACTTTTTACAATCCAGGGATGCTCTAGCTTACTCCACCAACCCATAAAACGAGTTAGGGTGATTCTAGGAATTCGATTAGTCAGCAAAAAATTGAGATCTTCCTGCTGAGCAAGCTTTTTAAGAAAATTTGTCAATGGTCCTTCATTTAGTTGTAAAAATTTAGTCAACACATCAACCCAGGAACCTTTTGGAAACCACTCTCATTAGTCTTAGCCTACTGGCTGCGCTCAGTCCCAAAATTTATCGTAGAATCCAACTGTCCCGAGCAAAGCACAGATCATTAGCGGGTCATTCCCGAATAGCAAAATTTCTCGCACGCTTATTGCCCGGTTATGCATTAGGTGAAGAGCTTTTCTTTATTGCAGATGGAGCCCCAGATGATGTGGCTGAGAAAAGGAAAAATGGATTTAATAGCCTTGCTCGAACACTACAAAAACATAAAAAAACACTTAGTTTAACCACAGAGGCCAAGGAGCACCTGAGTGATTTGCAGTTCACATCAGTTTATCGAATTCCATTTGCATTCAGCCCCTACGCTAGAGAGCACCTCAAGGTTGGAAGCGTTGCAAAGTCATTTGATGGCGTCATTTTGACAGACTTGGATGATTGTCAATTTTATGACCTGACAGGTTCCTATGGAGTAAACCTTTTTGGTTCGGACTTTTATAAGCGTACTATGCGAATAGGCCTAGAAGAAGGTGTTCCTCTCGGCCCAGCATTAGGGGTTTATCATCCGCATGTGGCCAGTAACGCATCTCGACTCTGTAAAATCAGTGGCATGGATGAAGTTTCATTTCACATGTCTGGAACAGAGGCTGTGATGCAAGCTGTCCGGCTAGCCCGCTACCATACGAGGCGCACGCATCTTGTTCGTTTCTGTGGAGCCTATCACGGGTGGTGGGAGGATGTTCAGCCAGGGCCTGGAAACCCACAACCACCACGTGAAACATATACCTTAGCTGATATGAGTGAGCGCTCCCTACAAGTATTGCGATCTCGTAAGAATATTGCCTGTGTTTTAGTAAATCCTTTACAGGCAATCCATCCTAATCGGAATGCCCCTGGAGATTCAACGCTGCTAGATGGAAGCCGCAAGGCTCAATATGATCGAACGTCCTACACATCATGGCTGAAGCAATTGAGAGAAGTATGCACTGAAAAAGGAATTGCTTTGATTTTTGATGAAGTGTTTCTGGGATTCAGATTAGCCCCTGGTGGTGCACAAGAATATTTTGGGATTCAAGCGGATCTCGTTACTTACGGAAAGACGCTTGGTGGCGGTTATCCTGTTGGAGTGGTTTGTGGCAAACATCACTGGATGAAACGCTGGAAAGAAAACCGTCCTGCAGACATCTGCTTTGCTCGTGGGACATTCAATGCCCATCCTGTGGTGATGTCAGCAATGAAGGCATTTCTGGATGAGATTGAAAAGCCCGAGATCCAAGCTCTTTACGAGGGGCTGGACGAAAGATGGAATCAACGTTGTGAAAAATTCAACCACACCATGAGGAATTTTGATTTCCCTATTCAAGCCACAAATATGTCCTCTGTTTGGACAATCAGCTATACTCAACCAGGACGCTATCACTGGCTACTCCAATTTTATTTACGTGCCGAAGGACTGGCTCTCAGCTGGGTTGGTACAGGACGGCTGATTTTCAGTCTCAACTACGGAGAAACTGAATTCCGGGCAGTTCTGGACCGCTTCGTGTCAGCGGCAAAAAAAATGTCAGAGGATGGCTGGTGGTGGCAGAATCCGAAGCTAACGCATCGTGGCATTCGCTTACAGATTCTACGTGAAACCCTAGGTTGGCCTGAAAAGACTAGTGATTAGGAATTGGCTCAAGATCACCCATGTCCATTACAGGATCTCGCTCAAAGCGTTCCCCTCGCAGTAGATGTAGCGGAGCTCTGTAGTAGATGTAGACATCGTGAAAAGGATCTGTGATGATTTTTGTCATCCAAACAAATCCAGTCTTGAGATCCTGTTGAACGAACAACTGAATGCCGCGAAACAAGACAGCCGCAATGCCCAAATAAAGCCAAGCTGTGCCCACTGCTTCTATGAAGCTAAGCCAATCATTGTGTTCCGGTAGAATTCCCAAAAAGCCTGGATTGAAGTAAATTGCCATCGGCAACAGTGCCCAGATACTGAGCAGAACAACTTTGCGCTTTAGGTTGTAGCCGACCTTGATTTCTTCCTTGTGCTCATGGGAAGCCCGGTTCACATGATCGTAGCTGTGGGGCTCGAAGAAGAAGTGTCCAGCCTGTCTTGTGGTCATTGAAAACGTCCAAGCCACGATTGCAGACCAGACTGGGTTGATGAACAGCATCACATATGAACCCAGAAAAGATAGAGCACTAATAAGATGCAGGGATTGGTTGATTCGGCAGTGGTGATAGAAGCGATGGTCATCCCAACGCTGTTCGCGAAGAGTTTCGAGGAACTGTTTCACGTCGACTCCAGGGGTGATGGTTCGAACGAATAAGGGTGAAGTGGAAAACGCCAAAATCCTCTGCACTAAGTACACCTTCCTTGGTGTCAGCTTCCGTGCAAATATTAAGTTGGCAGTTTTGCGAACTAAAAATGAACTAATGAAAGTTTAATGATAAGTCCAGTTATTATTTATGATGTCACTTTTTGGAATATTTGGCTTTTACAGTCAGTAAAGGTCGTCTGTTTTGTATCCCCGAAATGATCAATTTAAATTACCGATGCAACTGATTCTTAAATTATTATCCTTCATTTTTTTGGTGGTTTTCTCAGCTGGAGTCAGCACTGCCTCTGAGATCAAGCTTGGACAAAGTCTACCAGAAGTTAGCCTAACAGAATTTGGAAAACTCAATCTTGAGGGAGAGCAGATCAGCTATGTTCCGTGGAACAGTCGGGAACTTCGTGGAAAGGTGTTCACAATTTACCATCTGGCTGGGACCCGTTCAGCGGCATCCTTGAATGATGACTTCATTGATCGACTTTTGGAGGAACAGTTTGACTTACTCCCGGGTAATCCCCATCAGACATTCAACATCATCAATTTGGACGATGCTATGTTCGGCACCTCTGGTATCGTCCAGCGCACTGTGGAAGACCGTAAGCGGAAGTACATCGTACCTGGCTTCGTACTGGACAAGGAGGGAGTGATTCGCAATGCATGGGGATTAGCTCCAGAGAGCTCTGCAGTGATCATCCTTAATAGAGCTGGAAAAGTGGTTTTTTTCAAGGATGGACAGCTAAGCCAAGCAGAGATTGATCGTGCTGTTCAATTGATCAAACAAAATCTCTAGCTGACTTTTCTCTAACATAAATCTCATTAGGTGCTAACACTCATCAGGCAAAATTTTTATAAGTATTTTTTGCTTTTGATGAGGAATAAGGATGGTTCGTAAGCTAACGCAAACCAACATTGAAGACCCTTTGATCAGCCTAAGTGAGATCCTTCCTAAGCCATTCAACAGATTGGCTCCCGAGCTAGAAATTCTGACTGGAATAAGCCGCTTGAATCGAGAATATGAGCAACTTCCAGTCGACCTGACATCAGCTAATTTCTGGGAGACCTCACTCAGCGCACTGAAGGTTGAGCCTCGAATTTCAGAGGAGGATCTGCAACGCATCCCTGCCAAGGGCCCTCTCGTCATTGTGGCCAATCATCCCTTTGGTGGGCTTGAAGCTGTCGTCCTCGGCACGTTACTGAAGCAAGTTCGCCCAGACTTCCGGATGATGGGCAATTATCTGCTCAACAAGATCCCCGAAATCCAGCCCTGGATTTTCCCAGTCGATCCCTTCGGAAATCTGTCTTCCAGTCCAGCCAACAGCAAAACACTACGGGAAGCAGTGCGCTTTGTGCGTGTAGGGGGAGCGCTAGTCATTTTCCCCGCTGGTGAGGTCTCTTATCTCCACTTGAAGTCACTGCGCATCATGGATTCAGCGTGGACACCTCATGTTTCAGCAATTTTGCGAATGACAAGAGCGACGGTCCTGCCGATGTTTTTTCGAGGTCAGAACAGCATCCTCTTCCAGTTGCTTGGTCTGATTCATCCAAGATTGCGGACCGGGTTATTGATCCGAGAACTTTTCAACAAGCAAGGGTCCTCTGTTGAGATTTTCGTTGGGAAAGGTGTTCCTCACAAGCGGTTGCAGGAATTTGAGTCCAACGAAAAACTGATTGATTACCTTCGATTCAAGACTTACTTCCTTGCGAATCGACGACACAAACAATGGATTCCATTACCCAAATTGCTTCGTCAGTCTCGATCAGTTCGAAGGCCAATTGCCCAGGCATCTGCCCGAAATCAGTTGAGCTTGGAGGTAGAAGGCCTGCCACAGGAACAGTTGTTGGTGGAAACGGAGGATTTTCTTGTAGGCTATGCAAATCACACTCAGGTCGATGAGTTGATGCATGAGATTGGCAGGTTGCGAGAAATTACCTTCCGTGCCGTCGGAGAAGGATCGGGGAAGTCTTTGGATTTAGATGCCTATGACGCAAGCTATCTGCACCTGTTTCTCTGGAGTAAGACAGAGGGCAGGTTGGCAGGTGGATATCGGCTCGGTTTGGCCGATAGAATCACTAGAACTGCTGGAGTGAATGGACTTTACACTCATTCACTGTTTGAACTGAGCTCAAGATTTGTCGGAGAACTGAATCCCGCAATCGAAATGGGGCGCTCTTTCATCCATCCTAACTTTCAAAGACAGGCAGCACCTCTATCTTTGCTTTGGCGAGGGATCGGGGAATTCATCGTCCAGCACCCTCAGTACCAGAATCTCTTTGGGCCCGTTAGCATCAGTCACAGCTACTCCAGGACGTCAAAGAATCTTTTACTTCGTTTCCTCAAAGCAAACCATTTCGATCACCGCCTGTCTCAGGAAGTTCGCCCAAGAACTCCATACCGACATCCACAGTCTATCCCAACAAAAAACAGTTTGAGCAACACCCCCAATGATCTAGAAGAAATTAGCAATCTAATTTCGGAGATTGAGCAGGATAACAAGGGTGTTCCTGTGCTGGTACGTCATTACCTGCGCTTAGGAGCTCAGTTCCTCTCCTTCAACGTGGATCGAGACTTTTCAAATGCATTGGATGGACTGATTGTTGTCCACGTGCCTTCTATTCCGCTAGCCTTGGCTAAGCGTTTCATGGGGAAAGATAGCGCACTTGCTTATCAGGAGTATCACCAAAGTCGAGAAGTCAAATACTCACAAGTGGTCTGATACCGTTCATCAAATGGGATTGGGTTCGTAGAAATTTCGGGTGAGTCCCCCCTCACAAGTACTGCTTGAGGTCCACTCGGAACCAATCGATACGGCTCACTATAGTCTAAGATGCTACTGACCCAGTTCCATCCTTTTCTTTCTCATTTCTTCCTTTCTAGAATTGTCAATAATTCGATGTGTGGTGTGGCTGGAAAAAAATTGAATGCCTGCTGCCACTTTAGCTGATAGCAGGCCTGAAGGTCTTTGAGATCTCGCGCACAAGTGCTTACATTGCAGGAGAGATAGATCAATCTCTTGGGCTTCACCTTGAGGAGTTGCTGACGAACCTGATTGGCAATGCCCGCCCGTGGTGGATTGAGTAGAACAGTTTGCTGCCCACCAATTTGTTTCAAGGCTTGTTGTACTTTTGAGGGAGTGACCTGGAAGTGAGGAATTTCTTTGGTGTTTCTCTGGGCGAAATGGATTGCGTCAGGGTTTTCTTCAACAATCACACAGCTTTGTGTCTGTTCAGCATGGGGCAAACTGAGAGTTCCCACCCCACCATATAGATCTAAGACCTCTTCTCCCTTGATCCATTCACCGACTACGGGCACAAGCGATTCCAGGCAGAATGGATTGATTTGAAAGAAACCTAGCCCGCCAAAACAGATTCTGGCATTCTCAGCAGATTCGAACAATTCACTTTGAGAGACAGCCTCTTTTGGGAAATTCTCAGAATAAGCAATGAACTGAAAATCCAGTTTTGGCCAGTGGCGCTGATGAGAAGTTAAACGTTGTTTTGCAGCTGCATTCAGCTGGAGTAAAGCAACAACCTGCCCTGCTCGATTCCCTCGCAAAACCAAGCGGCCCATCTCCTTTGGTCGGAGTTGAGCGTCGTCAAGCAGGAGGATCAATTCCTGAGATGCCCGTTGCAAGGTGGGTAGCCCGAGTTGACAAGTTTCTACAGGAATTGGATTTTGACTCGCAGGCTCATGAAGTGCCAAGTGCAGCCGGTTCTTCACTTCGGTAAAATGGAATTCCAACCGATTGCGGTAACCCAACCTAGGCCCTTCCTCAATCACCTGTAAATCGTTGTGGCAGAGCACAGTTTGACGTTGGAGGGTATCTAGGACAATCTGACGTTTCCAGTAAGCTTCTAATTCTGGAGCAAGAATTTGCCAGGGACTACAGCAGTGAAAGTGATCTTCCTGTGGTGCGATTCGCTCTGGAGCTTCTTCCAGGATCCGGACGAGCCGTGCTTCTGAAAAATCTCCTCGCTGTTTCTGTAATTGGATCTCTACGACCTCTCCAGGTAAGGCGCCTGGAATGAAAACAACCTGTCCCTTTAAGTGCCCCAGCCCTGCTCCACCGAAGACAAGTTTTTCAACTTGGCATTGGAAAAGAGCCACTAGAGATGTCCGTCTGCCAGAAATAAGTCATCACGGTGAATTACTGCTCTTGTATGTCCGTTGGCTTCACTGTGCTGGAGCAAGACCCGCAAAGCTTGAGCGGATTGAGCTGCGAGTCCAACCCCAATGAGTTCGTGCTGGAGGTTGAAGATATTGACTGGGTCCTTGGCACTAAAATTACCTTGGACCTCACAAACGCCGGAGAGCAAGAGACTCTTTTTATGCACTCGTAAAGCTTGTTCAGCACCCGAATCCACATGTAGTTCACCTTGACTCAGCGCTCCTGCCGCGAGCCACTGGCGGTAGCCTCTGAGCTTTGATCCATGAGCTACGAAATGAGTGCCCACCTGCGCACCATCCAAGATTTTGAGAACAGTATTGGGCTCTTTCCCGGCAGTGATATAGGCATTAATCCCAAAGGAGATCGATTTCCCTGCCGCGCGTACTTTGCTCTCCATCCCTCCACGACCCACGTTGGTTCCTGGGCGCTGGCAATGCTGAAGCAACTCCTGATTCACTTGTTTGACTTCGGGAAGCACCACATCGTTGAAAGAACCATCAGTTTGTTGCTCACGAACCAGTAGCCCTGGTGCACTAGTCAGAAAAAATAGATGACTAGCGCCTGCCAATGCAGCAAAAGAAACAGCGAGTTGGTCGTTGTCACCAAAGAACGGTAACTCCTCTGTGGAGACCACATCGTTTTCATTGATGATCGGTAAGATTCCAAAGTGCAGCAGCTGTTGGACGGTATTGCGGATATTCAGATACGATTGGCGTTTGGCAAAGTCAGCCCGAGTGACGAGCACCTGAGCTACGAGGATTTGGTGTTCCTGAAAAAATTCTGAGTAGATTTGCATTAGTCGAACTTGACCAACGGCCGCCAACATTTGTTGAATGCCCAATTCTTTACGACCCTTACCTGGTGTTGCTGCTTGCGGAGGGTTCGGGAGGACCGTGCAGCGTTCCCGACCGGCTCCAATTGCGCCTGAGCTGACGAGTAAGACTTCATGGCCTCTCTGGCGTAATTCAGCAATCGTTTTTGCGAGTTCTTGGATCAGGTTATAATCCAATTTGCCATTGGGTTGCTGAAGAACATAAGTCCCCACTTTGAGGACAATGGTTTGTTGGGAGGACGTCGACATCGAAGAAAAGATATTGAGAGATGAGAAGAAGGTACGGGTTAGAAACGATTTATAAAATTCAACAAAAACAGTTGTATGTAATGAAAAGAAGAAGTACTTGGGGGTGAGGCAAGCAGATTGCAGATTACCATCTTAACAATAACGAATACAGCTGGATAATTAGGCATCTCCGGGTGCGATCACGGTTGACAAGGAAATCTGTTATGAGCAAGCATGCGCAGTACCATCGGGAGGATCTCCTTCCGGAAGATCGAAACCGGGAAAATGAGAAAAAGAAAGACGAAAACTTTCTGAATTTGTGGAGTTACCTCAGCCGGCGTTACCCAGATATTGATATCGAGAGCAAGCCCTTCATGGAATTGATTCAATTGAAGACGGCTCTGGAAGGTCCTCGAGAATTGCGCCACTGGAATAGTGACATTGCCACCGTTCGCAAGCGCTGATTATTCCTGCTCCACTGAGCTTCATGCATGGCTGTTTCAGGCTTCAGCGAAGAGTTTTTTGCAGAGCGGTTTCGTCGTCCTGGGAACCTTGATGTCCTTGAACAGCAACTCCGCGACTACGATCTTCAGAAAACGGAGCAAACTTTTGATAAGGAGTTTATTCTCAAAAACCTGCACTTCTCAGCAAAACTTCCGGAGAAGGCAGTCACACTGCTCAAACACCTCATTCCTTCCATCCTCGAATTTTCTGCGAGCCTAGACCTGAGGCTTCGCGATCCGAATCATCAAATCCGCTTTCTACCTGTTCATGAATTTGAGTCTGAGTCTGGTTTACAGTTGCAAGGGAAGGTGCCCTTGCCAGCTTCCAGACTTGATTTCAATGAAATTTCAAGAGTTTACATGATCACTATTATTCTGCCAGAAGAGATCAAGACTAGTGAACAGATCATCAACATCACTCGCACCCTGTTTTCAAAGCTGATTGGAGAAATTTATCTGAATGAGAGCGTACTGCCAATGGAATTCTACCAGCAGGGTGCTGATAGCGAGCAGTCGGGTGTGAGCGCGGGGATGCTTGAAAAGCTGGACATCCTCCGTACTCAGGAAGTTTCTAGCGCAGGCTGGGACCAGCAGTGTCAAAGTTTTGCACAGCAGGGCCGATACTCGCTCAAGAAAGATGGAGAGAAGATCCGGGCTCAACTGACGACCCACTGGAGACAGCTTTGGGAAGCTCAGGCCCTATCAAAACAAATCAACCAAGTGATTGAACAAGCCTTTGAAGACTTTCTGGAGACCTTTCGCCGTAATCCAACGGATGTTTTGCAAAAGAGTTTGCTGGAGGTCAAGAAGTTGGATCGACAAATTCATTTTCTACTTCCACATGAGCATCGAGCATATTCAAGGTTTGAACGTGAAGATCCTGCACATTACCTCAGGGCAGCTTCCAATAAGCTGGAAGAAATTGATGGGTTGGTTGGTTTTATTTCAGAGTTGGCAGCCAATCTGGAAGAGGGTCAGGAGGATTGGGAGCCTGAAGAAATGCTGAAACAGTTGGCAAGTCGGATGAGACAGCTTCAACAAGAACGCAAAGCGCTGGTTTTTCTGTTACCAAATCAGCCGATTTCACTAGCATTACAACGAGAGCGCCAGCAACTTCCGATTCAATTGCTTAAACAATTGCCCAGAAGCTTACCGGTCAAAGAATGGTCAGGCCTTGTTAAGGAACTGCAGGGACAGTATGAAAACTCTATTTACTTAAAGCTCTGGGAGGCGCTTCGAGGGCTGCATCGTTGGATCAGCTTGAACCAACAGCATTCAGGAAAAAATCCCCTTGAAGATGAACATGTCCAGCGTCTTCAGCAGCTACTTAGAAATTTTCAGTTTCGGTTGCCGTCGATTCAACAAACACGCTCAACGACAGGAGTTTTGATCAATTGTGCTGAAGAATTTTCACGCAATGATCAGCGTCAACGCTTTCCACTGGGAGAGTTTCGCAAGGCGTGGAGCTATTTCATCTCATCAATTCTGATTACACGCTATTACGAAGCACATACAGGTCAACAGCGTTTCAATAAGGAACGCTACATGGATTCGATCAGACATTTTGTAGAGCGCCAAGTCCACCGAGGGATCAACTACTACCACTTAGTTTTATTGTTTTTACGAATCTATGAGGAGCGTGAACAAGACAAGCAAGTGGTCCCCTACCTACTTTACATGATCCACTACCCCCAAGCGTCTCTACGATTTATTTTTCACCGATTGTTGGCTCCGATTCCTTCTGGTCGTCACTATGAAGAAGATGAACTCCCTCGTCGAATGAAGCGAGTCGAAGAGTACACCTACACGCTCTTGAAAGTGTATGAGAATCGATTGCAGACTGCGATTCTTGAGGAAAATGACGGACGTCCCTTCACCGAGGCTCTACGCAAATCTCGATTAGGAGCTGAGTGATGAAGTTGTTAAGGAAGTTCTCTGTATAGGAAGAGTCAATCTTCCATGAACTGAATTTCTTTACCCCGAATCCCATGCTGGATTTGGCCATCCACAAAAACGGTCTGACCATGAACGATGGTGCGAACCGGCCATCCTGTTAATTCCGTGCCTGCGTAGGGAGACCAGTTTACCTTCGTGAACAGTTTCCCGTTTTCCACGGTTCGCTTCAATTGTGCATCGACCAAGGTCAGATCGGCATCGTATCCCACCTGAATCCTGCCTTTGTTTTTCATCTTATAAAGTCGAGCAGGCGCTTCACTCATCCACTTTGCGATTTCTACCAAGCTGCAGTCTCCTTGACTATGCCTTGTCAGGAGTAATGGCAGGGAAGTCTCTACTCCGGGCATCCCCGATGGAGCCTTACCATAAGGAGCATCCTTCTCCTCAAGAGTGTGTGGGGCGTGATCAGTGGCAATGCAGTTGATGATATCATCTTTGAGTGCCTGCCAGAGTGCCTTGCCATGACGTGGACTGCGCAAGGGAGGATTCATTTGGGCTAGAGTTCCTAGTTTTTCGTAGCAGTCTGGAGCTGTCAGCGTGAAGTGTTGTGGGCAGACTTCCGTGGAGATCTTGTGATCCCTTGGTAAGCGGCGTAACAGTAGGGTCTCTTCTTCAGTGGTGAGATGTAGAATATGAAGCCGTCTTTTGTATTGGATAGATAGACGAACTGCTAATTCAGTTGCCTCCAGCGCCGTGGCCTCATCTCGAATTTTGGGATGTGCCTTGACATCCTTACATCCTTGGAGCAGGGCCGTGTTGTCTCGAATTTGACGTTCACTCTCGGCGTGTACAGCAATCAGGCGGCTACCATTGGCAAAAATTCGCTCAAGGTCTTCTTCACGATGAACGAGCAGGTCTCCAGTAGAAGAACCCATGAAGACCTTGATTCCACAAACATTTGGAACGGTGTTGATCTCAGCTAGGTTTTCAGGCGTGGCACCAACAAAGAATCCATAGTTGACCACACACTGTTCGGCAGCACGTTGTTTTTTGGCAGCCATTCGTTCTGCATTGATCACCGCTGGATTATTGTTGGGCATATCCAAGAAACTGGTGACTCCTCCGGCAGCAGCAGCTTTAGATCCAGTATGTAAATCTTCTTTGTGAGTATTTCCTGGCTCTCGAAAATGCACCTGAGGATCGATCAAGCCCGGGAAGAGAATCAAACCAGAAGCATCTAGAGTTTCTTTACCGTCAGGCAATCCACGACCAATGGCGCTGATGATCCCATCTTCTACCAAGACATCAGTTTGTTGCAGTTGATCGGGTAAAACGACAGTGGCATTTCTAATACAGAGGCTGTTAGTCATGGGTTGGATTTTTCCTGGATAATCGGCAGTTGTTCGTTTTTTCCAAAAATGTAGAGCAGCAGTGCAGCCCGAATATAGACTCCGTTACGCAGCTGAGACCAGTACATTGCTCGTGGATTGGCATCGATCCCACTGGATATCTCCTGACGCCGAGGCAGAGGGTGAAGAATGATGGCGTGTTCGGGTAGTAGATTCACATTTTCTTCAGTGAGGCTAAAGTTGGCCAAGTCGATCTTGCCTGACTCTCCAGAGAGGTCGTACTCATCCTGTACGCGTGTCATATAAATGCAATCTACCTCAGGCAACACCTCGTTCAATTGGTCTGTGAAGTGTAGCCGAACCCCACGTTCCTCCAGGTGTAGTTGAAGGTCTGGAGAAATTTGAAAGCCCTTGGGCGCGACGGCATAGAAATCGAGATCTTCGTAATTAGCGAGCAAATACATGACTGAGCGCACAGCTCGACCACGTTGAAGATCTCCCACGAAAGCGTACCTCTTCCCAGAGATTCCACCCGTTCGCTGGAAGGAGCGGTGCATCGTGTAGAGGTCCAGTAGCGCCTGGGTGGGATGCTGGTCCTTGCCACTGCCACCGTTGAGAATTGGGACACTGAAGCCGGTCCGATCTTGGCGATACGCGATGTATTCGCAAAAACCAGGTTTCGGGTCACGCATGATGACAAGATCGAAGTAGCTGCTAAAGACCCGGATCGCGTCTTCCTGACTCTCTCCCTTGTATTCAGAAGATAGTGCAGGATCTTGCACTTCCCCGGTTGTGATGCCGACAAGTTGGCAAGCAGTCAAAAAGGAGAGAAAAGTACGAGTCGAAGGTTGGGTGAAGTAAAGCATCGCCCGCTTGTGGCGTAGCAGACGAGAGAGGAACTCAAGACCTTCGTAGTCATGTGACATAGCCTTGAGTGTGTTGGCGACACCGAAGATTTCCTCCATCAGCGGACGAGGGAACTGTTGTGACATCATCACATGATATAGTCGACCTTCTCGCTGATAGTAGGGTAGTCTCTCGGCTACGGGCTGCCGAAGGTATTCATCAATCGTGAGCAAGCTCACAGTGTAGCCATCACTTTGCGGCAAGCTGCTGCTGTTTTTTCTAAGTCTTCTTCCGTATGAGCCATCGAGATAAAGCCACTTTCAAAGGCAGAAGGCGCCAAGTAAATCCCTTCCTTTAGCATACCCATGAAGAATTTACGGAAGCGATCCTGGTCTGATTCAGCCGCATCCTGATAATTGCGAACCGATTTCTCAGCAAAGAAAAAGCCGAACATCCCGCCCATGACATTGGTCTGAAATGGAATTCCATTTTGTCCAGCGCTCTGCCTCATTTCATCGATCAGCCAGTTGGATTTTCGACTCAATTCCGCATAGGTGTCGGGAGCCTGTAAAATTTCCAATGTTTTGCGACCCGCTGCTACCGCCAGTGGGTTCCCAGATAAAGTGCCAGCTTGATATACTGGACCAGCAGGTGCGACCATCAACATCACATCTTGTCTGCCTCCATAAGCTCCAACTGGTAGACCTCCTCCAATCACTTTTCCGAAAATAGTCATGTCAGGGATAATCCCAAAGATCTCCTGAGCCCCTCCATAATCAACTCGGAAGCCAGTCATCACCTCATCAAACACCAACAAGGATCCATGAACATCACAGAGATTCCGCAATCCTTTCAGAAAATCTAGGTCTGGCACTACCATTCCCATGTTTCCTGCGACAGGTTCGAGAACCACGGCTGCGATCTCGGAACCATATTCGTCAAAGAGATCGGTGACCGACTCGAGATTATTAAAATCGGCAAGGAGAGTGTGTTCAACGAAAGACGCAGGTACTCCTGGGGAGTCTGGAAGGCCAAGAGTCATCACACCTGATCCCGCTTTGACCAATAAAGAGTCCACACTGCCGTGGTAGCATCCTTCAAATTTGATGATTTTATCTCGGCCCGTATATCCTCTGGCAACTCGGATCGCAGCCATGGAAGCTTCCGTGCCAGAGTTGGTCAGTCGGACCATTTCGACACTGTTCACTGCAGTACAGATCATTTCTGCTAGATGCACTTCTCCTTCGGTAGGTGTTCCAAAAGAAGCTCCTCGATGAAGCGCCTCTTCGATCGCGGCCATTACTTCAGGGTGACAATGTCCAAGAATAAGAGGCCCCCAAGAGCCAATATAGTCGATGTAGTCATTGCCATCGACATCGGTAATGTGGCTTCCTTTCCCCTCACGGATGAAAAGAGGTGTACTGCGAACAGATTTGAATGCTCGGACAGGGCTGTTCACTCCACCTGGAATGCGCAGTTGAGCCCTGGCGAAAAGCGAGGATGATTGGTTGATTTGCATTATTGAGTTGGTGGGTAGGTTCTGGGTCAGCGATGTTGACGACGTTCTTCGAGCTCCTGCTCTTCCTTTGCCTTCAGACTGAGAGTAGTGACGGGGCGGGCTTCCAGACGTTTTCTTTCAATCGGCTCGCCGGTGATCTCACAAATACCGAAAGTACCATCTTCAATACGCTGTAAGGCAGCCTCAATCTTACCGAGTAACTTTCGTTCACGATCTCTGATCCTTAGGGTGTTGAAGTGCTCGGCTTCCAGGCTGGCTCGGTCGTTTGGATCCGGGTAGAGAGTAGACTCATTCTGCATTTCCTCAACAGTTGCTGCGCTTTCTGCGTAAATCTCATCACGCATTGCGAGCAACTTCTTGCGAAAATATTCCAATTCTTCTTCGGAAAGTGCAGATTCTGATGTGGTTTCTGCCATGGGTTATTTCCTCCCTGAATAAGAAACCAGAAAAGATTGTATTAGGTAAGAATCACAAAAAACTTATTTTGGCGGATTTCCAACCAAAAATAAAGTTTTGGGAAATCATGGGTAGTAAGAAATTTTTTTATTCGTGGTATGAATACTGCAGTTTGTCTATAAACGGCCTTAATAATTCTTGACTAAGATTAATTAGGCATCTGAAATCATTCACTAATAAAAAATTGATTTATTAAGGAGATCCCATGATCCTTCAAATCACTCGCGAAGAAATTCAAGCAGCTACCACTCGTTATCTGGAGCGAGGTGGACAAATTCAGCAGATTGACAAAGTAGTTGGAGAACCAATTTTCGGTGATGACCTAATTCTGACGGAAGATGTCCTGGAGATGATTGAAGTTCAGGAAAGCGATTTGTGGTAAGCAATGACGCAGACTTCCGAAAGAGGGACGAGTCATGAAGAATCAACCCCTTTCTCTGCGACAATTTGAAGAGATGCTGTGGCAGCAGACGCTGGAGCGAATGCGCCACGGATGGAATTCCCGGAAACGAAATCGGGAAGAAAATTTACCTCCTGTCTGAAACTCGTGCGCGAGTTTCCCCAATCGGCTCCTGCTTGAGTCTCTTGACAAAAAAAGCGTTAGGGCCTTCGCAGTAGCGAGGTTCAAAAGTTTTAGCGAAAACAAACATCATCGTTTTCCCCCCTTTCATTTCCAGCACTTCGAAACGCCAATCTTCTACCTGATCTAGAAAATGTCGGTGCAGTACCCGATATTTCTCCGCTTCTCGCTGCAACAGATACATTGAAGCCGGTGTCCATTCGTGTTCGACGCTACTTCCGTAGATTCCAGTTGGTTCGAATTCTGTCAGTTGACGGATTGCTTCAGCACAGCGGTTGCCAGATATGCTATTTCCTTGGGCAAACACCGGAGAAGCGAGAGCTAGACAGCAGAAGGATAACCAAAGTTTGGACATGGGCTTTCAAAAACTAATAGGTTCCACTTGTATTTGGTCTTTATGCAGCCGAATACGGTGAAAACTGGATGTAGACTTCTCGTCAATCATGGTCGATGAAGCCGAATTGACAACATGCAGCGAATGCGATGCATATTGCTGCACATGATGCCAGTTATGATGAATGTGTCCATGCAGGTATAGTCGAATCTGTGGCCGATTGCTCAGCCAATACTGGACCTGCTCCAAGTTCAACAACTCGTGTTTGGTGTCGTGTTCCCTGTCTGGGAAGCTGATTGGGTAGTGGTTGACCAGAACAAACCGCGTATCTGCCGCTTGTTGTTGCAGGTACTCGTCTGTGGCCTTTAGCGTTTGACGCCGGACACAGCCAGAAGCGCTGTACCAAGGTGTTGGTGTTGCGCTGTGCCAACCAATCAAGTGCCAATCCTGATTCAATCGACGGGTGTGAATTTCATTTTTGCCAAAGAAACTTCCAAAGTAGCTTCGGAAATAGTCTGATTCCTCAGTTTCGCTAACGTAGTAATCATGATTCCCAGGAACAATGCTAACTCTTTCCTGATTCTGTAAGAGAGGCCGCAAAGCCATTCGTGCTTTGGCAAATTCCTCAGGTAGCGCAAGTTGTGTGAGATCTCCGCTAATCACCAAGTGATCCCAACCCATCTGTCTCACAACTTCAATCAGTTGAAGGCAGCGTTGTGATGGATATTTTGAGCTCCGGTTCAGCCACCAGTTGGTAGCTCCCAGTAGTCGTTTAGAAAACCACTGGTCCCAATTTTTGGGATATGCACTGAAGTGTAAGTCAGACAGATGCAAGATTGTTAGCGAATCAGTTGACACAATCGCTCTGCTACTGGAATTTCGGATTGCGTTCGGAACTGATCAATGTATCCTTGCAAACGAATCAGGAGAGGGGCTTCCAGACAGTCTGAATCGCCACATTTCAGGCGCTGCCGCTTTCGCTGTTTTCAGCATCCGCCAGTTGATCTCAAGATGGCATGCCAGAAAAAAGCCAAATCAATTTCGCCCCCGATCACCTCCCCTTTCATAATATTTTCAGCAATGGAGCCCAAAATGCGGAGAAATTCCTCCTTTCGACGCCGGTCCTCAGGAGCGTCAGCGAACCGAACTCGCCGAAGTTCGGTAGCGTTTCGAGAACAAGTGCTGGGTAGCCCCAGTTTGCCAGCACCAATCCAAAAGATGTTGGACGGAATAGAGCGACAGCTCGGCATTCGTGACTGGAGTCTGTCTACTTTGGCTGCTGTAGCCCTGTCACGAAGAGCCTGGATGATTCCAGTCTTGTTCGTACTGCTTGCCGGCTTCGTGATTGCTGCCGGTGGTGGTGGTGGAACTGTGGAAACGAACTTCCCAATTGCTCTGGAAGATTATAACGACCCAGAAGGAGGAGGAATCGGATCGATTCTGGCTTCTCGTATCGCAGAAAGCCCCTTCAATCTTGTGGGCTCATTAGTGTTCCTGTTAGCGATTTGCCACACTTTTGCGGCTGCTCCACTAACAGCAAAAGCGCACCACATTAAACACCACCACGAAGAAGAGCTTCGCAAAGCAGGGAAGTCTGAGGAGTTCATTAAGAACAGCCCATCTTTCAAAGCGGAGTTGTTTCACTTCATTGGTGAAGTGGAGGCAATCTTTGGAATTTGGGTAATTGCGTTAATGGTTGCTATCATTGGCTTCTACGATTGGTCTACCTTCAAGGACTATATCGCGCACACGGTAGTATATATTGAGCCAATGTTTGTTGTAGTGATCATGGCTATCGCCTCTACTCGTCCGATCGTAAAGCTAGCAGAGCAGATCATGGGTAGAGTGGCTGCTTTTGGTCAATCTACTACTCAGGCTTGGTGGTTCTCTATTTTGACTCTAGCTCCTTTGCTCGGTTCCTTCATTACTGAGCCAGCTGCGATGACAATTGCTGCTTTGTTACTAGCCAAGCAATTCTATGATTACAACCCAAGTCCTAAGTTTGCTTATGCGACAATCGGTTTGCTGTTTGTCAATGTGTCTGTGGGTGGAACGCTGACCCACTTTGCAGCTCCACCGGTTTTAATGGTCGCAGCGCCCTGGGGTTGGGACATCGCGTTCATGATGGTCAACTTTGGTTGGAAAGCTGTCATAGGTGTTGTGATAGCAAACATTCTTTACTACATCATTTTCAAGAATGAATTTGCCAACCTAAAGAAGTCTGACTCTAGCGAATCATCCGAAACAAATACGCCGGTCAAGTGGGAAGATCGTGAAGATCCGATTCCAGGTTGGGTCACAGTCACTCACCTGCTCTTCATGGCCTGGACTGTCTTCAATGCGCACTACCCACCGCTGTTCATTGGTGGGTTCCTCTTCTTCATTGGATTCACCATGGCTTCCAAAGCCTATCAGAACAAACTGGAGATCAAGGGGCCATTGTTGGTAGGCTTCTTCCTAGCTGGTCTAGTAACTCACGGTGGGGTTCAGGCTTGGTGGATTGCGCCAGTGCTACAAAGTTTGAGTGAGTTGCCCTTGATGATTGGATCAACGGTTTTGACAGCGTTCAATGACAACGCGGCAATTACCTTCTTGGCTACACTGGTACCTGGCTTTACCGATGGCCAGAAGTACGCAGTTGTCGCAGGTGCTGTAACTGGTGGCGGTCTGACTGTCATCGCCAACGCTCCGAATCCTGCAGGACAATCTATCCTGTCACGCTACTTCCCTGGTGGTGTGAATCCAGCTAATCTGGCCATGGGCGCAGCCATTCCTACTGTAATTATGGGTGTGAGCTACATGGGCTTCTACTACCTGCTCGGCTGATTCCTTCCTTCTTCTTGGCAGATCCTCCACTCCCAGTGGCAGGATCTGCTGTCTTCACCAGATTCACTTGCGCTCCCTGCTAGCTTTCGCTAGTTTGTTTCGTACTTTCCCTTCACCATTTATCCACTCTCACTGAGACACCATATGAGAATTCTGATAGGTCTTTTCCTACTGGCGTTAGCTACTGCGGGTTGTACAGAAGAAGCTCGCAACCAGTTTTTTAGAAGCGCCGATAATGTCCTCGGAAAAGACTACAAGGTTAGCTACGTCGATGAAGGACAAGTCGTTAAGTCCTGGACAATCAAGGATGGTAAGATTACCAGTGGCGAGAAAGAGGATGGAACGCCAACCGGTTATTATTACTTCTGGAGTGAAGAAACTGGATATGTTCAGGTGCCGATCGATCGGACAATCGTAGAAGAGCTACGTGACAGCAAAGCAGTTGCTGCACAATGAGAGGAAGTCCGTGCGCAGCACAGTGCTCGGACTTTGTAGGGTTGGTAATCAGCTGTAAAGAATACCTTGTTTACGGAAATGCTTTAGGGTTGCCGACTCTCTCAAATCTCCTGGTTTCAGGATGACCGCATCCGTTGCAATGCGTCCCTTGGGACTCAATATAGAACCTCCGACTGCAAGACGGTATGGTGGAATAACAGGAAGTAGAAATGTTTCACTGCCCACACGACACTCAAGTGGAGGGACCACGTCTCCTGTCTCCTCGTCAATAATTTTCTTGCCGGAAGCCATCACGACCCCGCTGGCAACGACCGCACCCTCTCCAATCACCCCTGCCACCTCGCACATCGCTCCGATCTTAACGTTATCTTCGACAATGGAGGCCAGACGGCCTGCAGGTTCGAGGATACCTTCTATTCCGGAACCTGCACCGAATTTAACCCCTCGCCCAATTTGAGCACAGGACGCGATTCTACTGCCACCATCAATCATCACACCGCCTCCCGCAATAAAGGCGCCGATGTTGATGAAAGCCTGATTCATAATTACAGTTTGTGGGCCGATATAGGCTCCATTTCGCACGATACTGCCAGGCGCATAGCGAACACCGCTAGCCTCAAAGTCTTGGTCCGTGTAGTTGGAATACTTCAAAGGGACTTTGTCCCAGTAGCTGGATTCCATCCGCTGATTTCCGTGGGTGCCAAAGTAATTCAGGACTCCATCAATCACGTAGGTTTGGGGTTCCCATTCCTCCCTTACCTTTTCAGCAGCCCTCACTTTCCCCTGATTAAGCAATTCGATGAAAGCCTCTGATTCTGCTGCGCTTGCCTTGCGGTCATGGATACTGGCTAGCAGATTAGCATATGAGCTTTCGATCCTCTCAATTCTCAGAAAGTCTCCATCACGAAGATTGAGGAGGAGGTCCAGCTTTGGATGAAGACCAGGATTTTGTTGTGCACGCTCGGTGTACTCTCCAAAAACACGGAGCGCTTCGTTGGCTTCGTCCCGTCCAATTTGTCCCGTGGTACTGGCTACGTGTGAGAATACACGCAAGGTCCCCTGCTTGGCAGGAAAATTGGGCAAAATTGCCATCAACTCGTCTTTGGAGTTAAAGATGCGGAGCAGGATTGTTTGTTCTGCAAAGGGCATCGTCTTCAGGTTGGCCTCAAAGCTACTCATGGATTCCCCTCAGGTTAAAGGTGGTGGCTCCTAACCACCAAGGTTATTGTTAAAGGTGAGTTAGGGGGGCACTCCCCAGCGGGAAGACGTTGTAACCCAGATTGAAGAGATATTGATGGTCGAGATGGTTTCGGCCATCAAACAGGTAAGCAGGCCGCATCATGTTCTCTAAAATGTGTCCATAATCGAGATCACGATATTGCTGCCATTGTGTCACTAGCGCAACAGCATGGGCTCTATAAGCAGCCTCATACGGATCTTCAACAAAAGCGATGTCTCCTTCCATGGAAGCCAGGTCATGCTCGGTTTCTTCCCGAGCCCTGGGATCATGCACCCGCACTTGGGCATGTTCACTCAGTAGCTTGTGACAGAGCGGAATGGCCGGAGAATCACGTGTGTCTCCAGTATCTGGCTTGAAGGCAAAGCCAAACAGGGTGATTTTCTTTCCCGCCAAGGTGTTGAACTGCTGCTTGAGGATATTCTGGAAGAAACGATCTGTCTGGAACTCGTTGATCCGCACAACGCTGGCCCAATAATCAGCAACTTCAGGTAGTCCGTAATATTCGCAGAGGTAAGACAGATGCAAGATGTCTTTACGGAAACAAGAACCACCAAACCCAATACTCGCCTGCAGAAAATGAGGTCCAATTCTCCGATCCATCCCAATGGCATGGCTGATTTCACCTATGTTGGCCTGAGTTCTCTCGCAGAGAGCGGAAATGCTGTTGATCGAAGAAATTCGCTGTGCCAGCATCGCATTGGCCACCAATTTGGAGAGTTCACTGCTCCAGACGTTGGTGAGCAGTATTCGATCTGCCGCGACCCAGTGACCGTAAAGGTCAGCAATCGTTCGGGATGCACGACGACCGAATTCATTCTCTTCCCCACCAACCAGCACTCGATCTGGTTCCTGTAAATCTGGGATTGCGGTGCCTTCTGCTAGGAATTCTGGGTTGGATACGACTGAGAAATGGCTGTGGCTAGAACCTGAAGATAGAATCCGTGACATTGCCTCCGCAGTACGAACTGGTAGTGTACTCTTCTCAACGACAATCACCTCAGGTTGTCGGGCATGTGTCAGAATATCCCGAGCAGTCTTTTCCCAGTATTGTAAATCAGCAGCTTTCCCAGCTCCTTCACCAAATGTCTTGGTTGGAGTGTTCACGGCAACAAAGATAATATCGGCTTGTTGAATAGCTGTGGGAATATCATTGGAAAAGAAGAGATTACGACCTCTTGCTTGCTGCACGACTTCCAGCAGACCAGGCTCATAGATTGGTAGATTGTCAGAAGACCAGCGCTGAATTCGCTCTTCATTGATGTCCACAACTGTAAAATTATGCTCTGGACAGTGGAGAGCCAACATGGCCATTGTTGGGCCACCAACATAGCCGGCTCCAATACAGGTGATCTGCGACATTTGTGTTAGATTGGGGCGGAATTTAGGGTTTTCAATGCTACAAGATAGCCAAGAGTGATCTGGCACTCTTTACAGACAACTTTCCTGTGCAAAGTCATAATCTGAACAAGGAATCATTGATGTCATTAGGGGGTGTTTCTCCCATGAGCATAAACAGAGTCGCTGCCACATGACTCAGGTTCAGGTTGATCCCGGGGCCATGTGCTTGAAGTTGATACTGTTGCTTGTATTTCGGATCATAAATCACAAAAGGCACTGGATTCAGCGAATGCTTTGTACTGCTTTCCCAGCTACCTTGCTTATTCTTGACCAGCATTTCATCTGCATTTCCATGGTCTGCTGTGATCACAAGGATACCATTCACTTCATCGATCACCGGTAATAATCTGCCAAGTTGCCGGTCCACTTCCTCTACCGCCTTGATTGCGGCCTCTATTTTCCCACAATGCCCCACCATATCGGCATTTGCATAATTGATTAGTCCGTAATCAAACTCTCCCGAACGTAAAAACTGGATTGCCTGGTCTGTGATTTCCCTGGCTTTCATGGCAGGAGCATTCGCAAAGGAATCAACCTTGTCCGAGTTAATCAGGTGATAGATTTCCTTTTTTGGATCAAGGGGTTCTCGGTAGCCTCCATTGAAGAAGAAAGTCACGTGAGCAAATTTTTGGGTTTCTGTCAGCCGGAATTGTCGCAATCCTTTTTCTAGAATGCGCTTACCGAAAGGGTTTTCAACTTTGGGTGTTCCGACAAGATAGTCTGGTGGTAGATAGAGGTCCTGATCATAGGTCATCATTCCCGCATAGTGAATCTGGGGTCGTAATCCTCGGTCAAAATGTGGGAAGGAATCGTCCAAAATCGCATGAGTGAACTCAATCGCTCGATCTGCCCGAAAGTTGGTAAAAATGAGGCTGTGATCATCTTGGATTGGCCCAACAGGCTTTCCGTACCGCACGATTGAAAATCCGGGTAGATCCTGGTCAATGATGTCGGGAGACTGCTGGCGAAAATATTCAATCCCTTCACGAACTGATGTAAATTGATGCTCTCCCTTCCCGTGAACATGCAGATTCCAACCAAGTTCAATTTTAGACCAGTTCTGATCCCGATCCATCGTGATTTTTTCGCGTCCACCTGCACTGGCAAAAGCATAGTCGGTTTCTGGACGCTGGCTTTTGAGTTGATGGAAGAGAGACTCCAGTTGTTCGGTGTAGTCCAGTGACGATTGAATCGAAACATCTCTGCCATCCAGCAAAGCATGCACATAACAACGACGGAGACCATGCTTGAAGGCATGCTTAATCAAGGCAATGGTATGATCAATGTGACTGTGAACATTACCATCAGAGAGTAAGCCAAGGAGATGGAGAGGTGTGTCATTCTGAAGACAATTGTTGGTTAGCTTCTGCAGAACTGGACTTTCAAAGAATTCCCCACTGTCGATCATACGTTTGATCAAAGAGGGACCTTGCTCCATGACGATTCCGGCGCCCAGGGTCATGTGTCCAACCTCAGAACCACCGAGATCTTTATCACTAGGTAAGCCAACGTATGTACCATGCGTCCATAGTTGGGTGTAAGGATACTGCTCTGTGATTCGTCTAAAGATTGGCAGAGAAGCTTTGTGGAACGCATTGGTGTCGTCGGGAGGGCCTACTCCCCAGCCATCTAGCACAAGGTGTAACAAGGGGCCACGATCTCGAAACTGATCCGCTAGTTGTAGGGGATTCATCAGCAGGTCTTAGGTTGGGGATTCGTTACGCAAAATAAACTGGGGAGGGATGCGTTCAAGCAGGTAATTGGCTACTTCCTGCAGGTAGGCGGCTTCTCTCGATTCCAAGGTGAGCTTCACCTCGTGTTTCTCTTCGTCCTTGGTTCGTGGGTAGGAACCTAGTTGCAATTCTGGGTAGGTAACTAGGGTTTGATCCAGTAGATGTGCAATCTGTCCTTCATCACAATTCAGGAAAATTTGGTGTAGATAGATTGGATTGCTACGGAAGCGTTCCCGAAAGGTTTGGAATCTTCGCTGAAGCAGTCTGGGAATTCCCGGAAAGATCAAAATGTTATGGAAGAGTATTTGAGAGACCCGCTTGCTCTCATCAAATAGAAGCTCTGAGCCCTCTGGAATCATGGCCATTCTCAAATGAGCTTCATTCACTTCTTTCCCGTAGTAGCCACTGATCAGCTTTGCTAGCTTTTCCGAACGTACCAGTGGAGTTTGAAAACCCGCCGCAATCGAAGGAACCGTCAAATCATCATGCGTAGGACCAATGCCTCCGCTGGTAAAAACCCAAGTGTACTTTTCAGAAGCCTGCCGGACAACACTACCGATCGTTTTGGTATCATCGGGGATGGTCACGATAGAACGAACCTCCACTCCAAGATCACGCAATTCGCGACAGAGATAGTGAGAGTTCTCATCCTTCACTTTGCCCGAAAGTATCTCGTTGCCAATGATCACAATGGCAGCGGTAGCGACTTGCTCCGGCATGCAATGTTATTGGATGCGTTTGATGATGTGGAAACCAAAAGCGGTCTCAACCACCTCACTGACCGTATTGGGTTCCAAGGCAAAGGCTGCTTGGTCAAATTCAGGTACCATCATTCCTCGGGGGAACTCTCCCAACATCCCGCCTTGTGGAGCAGACGGTCCATTTGAATGCTCTTTAGCAACTTCCGCAAAATCACGACCATCCTGAATTTCTACGAGCAGTTGCTGGGCGAGTTGCATTGCTTCGTCTTTGCTACGGCTTTGTTCAGATCGTAGTGCTCCCTGATAAGAAATCAGTACATGACTTGCTGTAATCAATTCAAGCGATACGCGTTTGAAGATCAAGAAACCTAATGGGGTTTCGACTGGATCACTGACCTGACCCTCCAATAGTGAGAAGGCTGGTTTGAGGAACGGTGGTAGTTGTGGATTGGCCTGATCAATCATTGGAATGCGGGTTTGCTCTGGCAGATCTGTAAAGCGGTCAACCAATTCACTGAAATCTGCTCCCTTACGACGAGCAAGGTCGGCTAGCTTTGCGCTAACCTCAGCCGCCCCTTCTCGGTCGTAGTAGAGATCCTGCTTTGGAATACGCGCACCCTGGTAACCAATCACAAGCATTTCCAGAGCAACTTTGGAAGCAACGGGTTGGTCGGGTTGTGGCACTCGAGAGGGATCAATTTCTGCACTAGCTTCAGGGAGCTCTTTTCGGTTTTGCTCTGACAAAGCCTGCTTGGTGGCATCGGCTTTGGAGATGACCGCCATTTCATCGAAGGCTTCCGCATCCGACCCTTGCCTCACGATTCGCAGCTGTTCGATTCGGTCACCTTTCTCAATCGCATTGACTACATCCATGCCCTCAACAACTTCGCCAAAAACGGAGTGCTTGTCATCGAGCCAGGGAGTTTCTTTGTGGGTGATGAAGAATTGGCTTCCGTTGGTATCCGGTCCGGCGTTAGCCATCGAGAGAATACCAGGCTTGCTGTGTCGCAATTCTGGATGGAATTCATCAGCAAAGCGATACCCGGGACCACCACTACCAGTGCCCAATGGATCCCCACCTTGAATCATGAAGTCAGCAATGACCCGGTGAAAGGTCAACCCATCGTAGAACTTACTCTTCCGTGAGTCTCCAGAAATTGGATCCTTCCAAGCTTGTGTTCCGTCAGCAAGACCCACAAAATTTGCTACTGTTCTCGGTACTCGCTTGTAAAAGAGTTTCAGTAGAATTCGACCTCGATTGGTTTCCAGATCGGCATATAAACCGTCGGAGAGACCTTCGGCACCAAGAGTAAAGGAAGGAGTCATGGAGACAGCAAGCAAAAGTAGGAACGAGCGACCGATCGATCGGCGCAGTCGCGAAAAGGATCGCATGGGAAGCCTATGAATGAAGATTGACAGAGGGTATGTCAAATGAAGCAGTGTGGTTGGTTCAGATGAAGGAAAAATTGGATTCAAACTAACAGCCACACTTCTAGACTGCAAGGTATTTTGTCTGCTTCCGAAGCATGTTATTACCCCAAGGATTTTCTGAAATGAAACATTTTCTGATCCTCAGAATCCACAGTTGGTTGAGCTCTTTGGTGCATGAACTGCCTGAGGATTTTTCAATTATATGGAGCCGTGTTACCAGTTAAAATCAGTTTTACAAATCTTTTGGAAATCATAGAGAATAACAGCATTTATGTGAGGTGCATCCTTGCAAAAAATTTATTTGATTGGGATCTGTCTTGTATGCCTGCTCAGTCCCAAACTGTTAATTGCCGAGTCCTGGACGGACTTGCGCAATTCTGGCTGGGAGGCAAAGCCCATTGCGCCTTCGATGGTCAAGGTAGTCGATGGAGACACTTTTTACGCTGATTGGAATCGGAACAACTACACGGAGTCCGAAGAAAAAATCCGGTTACTGTTTGTTGATACTCCAGAGCTGAATCAATCCCATAAGGGTCAGGATCTAGAATTTGGTTTGCCGGCAAGGGATTTCCTCCAGGATCGGTTGCAAAATGGGCCCTTGCAACTCTGGGTGTCTCCTCGATTTCCAAGAGATCGCTATCAACGGACTTTAGGGCTATTGCAGGCTGAAGATGCCAATGTAAATCTACTACTCATCGGTCTTGGTCATAGCCTCTTTGATGCTCGCTACCAGTTGCCCAGTAATTTTAATAGCTATGTAGATGCTGAGGCCCGAGCCTATATAGAGAAGAGAGGCATCTGGAGCACGTATGCTTCACGTCGGCGTTATTTGAAACGCTTGGCTAATGAAGGAAGAACAGTCTATTCAAAGACAAATCGCCGTTATGTTACAAAGCTGCAAAAGGCAGAGAACGTAGACCTTGCTCGCTATGATAAACGTTTTATCAAGTTGGCAGGTCGCTTGGAACGAAGAGTTAGCAAAGGTTCTTACATAGAGTTGCTACTACTGGAAAATGGTGTGGAGGTAGTGGTGCGTCAAAAGTATCAGGATCGCTTACCAAGTTGGCAATTTGGAGATCAGATCCTGGTCGAAGGATTTGTCCAGAAGTATCGGGACAAATGGCAAGTTCAGCTATTCCGTGGAGTCAGTCCTCGGTAGGGAAAAAAAGGAATGTTGCAGTACAAATTGAAAATTACAGGAGTCGTACAAGGAGTTGGTTTTCGCTACTTTGTACGTCAGGAGGCAGCTAGATTAGAACTGGAAGGGGCTGTTTGGAATTGCCCCGATGGAAGTGTCGAGGTTGTCGTTCAATGTGAGGAGGCACTATTAGAGCAACTTGTAGAGCAATGTAAACTAGGGCCTGCTTATTCAAAAGTTGCTACGGTAGATGTAGAAAGAGATGAAGTGGGCGAGAGACTAGTAGGCTTTGAAATTCGACGTTGACTTTAGGCAGCTTGTCGACGAGCCAAGTTCAACGGCTTGATCTGAGGAATACTGGGGAGCAAGACAAGGCTATTGGGCTTGGCGCGGTTCAGTGGTCGTTGTTGGATATCCAGAAGCCCAGAGGTATTCAGTAAAATAGTGTCTCCTGCGAAAGTTAGAAATTCGAGGGATTCTCCGGCAGTAAAGGGGTTCTGAACCAATAGTGTCAGAAAATTTTCAGAGGTGTCTAGTACTGTTCCGGCAATCTCATAACGTTGCTCTCCGTTGCGATGACCCTGATAAATACTGTCTTGTCCAGCAGGTGTGTTCAAAGAAGCCTCGGTGTAACCCCGATGTGGAATTCGTTCCAATTCCTGGTTTAGCTCCTGCAGGCGACTTTGCCGAAGTGGAGGTGGTTCGGTTGCACAAACTTTTAAACCTTGTGCATAAACACGAGTCGTCGTGGCAACGTAGAGGTTGCTTTTCATTCGACCTTCAATCTTTAGGCTGTCAATTCCATGTTCGAGAAATTGGGGCAACTGCTCCAGACCCCGTAGATCCTTGGAACTCATAAAGGACGCTTTGAAGGCTTCTTCTTTATTGGTTTCTTGAACATCATAATGAAATCGACAACTTTGAACGCAGCCGCCTCGGTTGCTGTCTCTGCCAGCGGTGTAGTTTGAGATGACACAGTTGCCAGAGTAGGCCATGCACATCGACCCGTGAATGAACAATTCTACAGCGATCCCTACCTTGCGCCGAATCCATCCAGCTTCCTGAACAGATACTTCTCTTCCCAGAATGAGACGCTGAACTCCCAAGTTTTTCCAAGCTTGAGCGGCCCAAGAATTCAGGCAGGACGCTTGGGTGGAGAGATGGATCGGCAGGTTAGTGTACTGATGAATCAGCGTACAAGTTCCCAAGTCTGAAACAATAACAGCATCGACACCTTGCTGCTCCAGCCAGATCACATAGTCTGGCATCTCTTTGAGATCTTGGTCATGGGGGAATGCATTGAGGACGACAAAGACCTTGGCATCATGCTGATGAGCGAACTGCAGTCCTTCGATGATTTCAGTATCAGTGAAATTATCTGCTCCACTGCGCAGCCCGAAACGATGTCCAGAGAGGTAGACAGCGTTAGCTCCGTAAAGAACAGCGACCTTCAGGCGTTCTAAACTCCCGGCAGGAGCCAGCAATTCGGGAAGCGTCATGGGTATAGAGAAGATGAAGGTGGGATCAGTTGTGAGAGCCGAAAAAGCTCTGCATTTTCTCCTTGACGGCTCTGTCCAGCCGAGGACCCATATGCTGGATCACTTCAGCTGCCATAGCAGTGGCGAGAACACCACTTTCAAAAATGCTCTTTTCGTGAGTCAGGCCGTATAGAAATCCTGCTGCAAAAGCGTCACCCGCTCCCGTTGTGTCAACGACATTCACTCGCCGAGGATCAATATAGAACATCTCACGTTGTTCGCATACCAAAGCTCCACGGGCTCCCATCGTAAAAGCAACGGTCTCCACTTGGGCGGCCAGGTATTCCAGAGCTTCCTGTGAGATCTCGGTGTTGAGCAGTGCAAAAGCCTCTTCCTGGTTGCAGAAGAGGAGATCGACATCTTCACGAACCAGCCGGTGGAACGCTTCTTGGTGACGCTGAGCACAGAATGGGTCTGAAAGACTGAGAGCGACCTTTGTACCGTGTTTCTTGGCAAGGCCAATCGCTTGACTGACGGCATCCTGCTGAATTTCTGTGTCCCAGAGATATCCTTCGATGTACAGGTAGCGGGCTTGCTGCATCAACTCAGCATCAATGTCGCTTGGGTGTAATTCCTGGCACATTCCAAGGAAGGTGTTCATGGTGCGAGAACCGTCCTCTCCAACCAGGATCAGACTACTCCCACTACTACCCTCCCCAAAACCAAAGCGAGTAGTGACTCCTTCGTTTGCCAACAACTGTTCGTACAGTTGCCCCAACTCATCTTGGCCCAGCTTACCAGTATACCCCACGTTACTACCAATAAGTGCCAGCCCACTCATGGTGTTGGCTGCCGATCCCCCTGGGGCAGAGATCACTTCGTGTTGAGCGGATTGCAACTCCTCAATCAACTCATCTTGGCGTTCCTGGTGAACCAGGTACATACGATTGGCTTCCAGTTCCTGCTTCTCAAGGAAGCTCGCTGGAATGTGTACTAGCAGGTCCATCAATGGATTGCCGATACCGTATACGTCTAGTGGTTTTTGGGGCATAGGTCGGGGAGGGCTTAGCTAACTTTCATTTTTCGGTTGTTGTCAGCAGATTGCCGCATGATCAACTTGGGAGGTACACCTTGAGTGATCGTATTTTCGCTGATTACAACTTCTTGAATGTTATTGTTCGAAGGAGTTTCGTACATGATGTCCAGCATGGCTTTCTCGAGAATCGAGCGCAGACCGCGAGCACCAGTTTTGCGCTTGATCGCCTCTTGAGCAATCACCTTGTAAGCACCTTTTGTGAAGGATAGCTTTGCGTTTTCCAACTCAAAAAGCTTCTGGTACTGTCGAATCAAAGCATTCTTTGGTTCGACTAGAATTTGAATCAGGTGTTCTTCTTCCAGATCATGCAGTGTGCTGATGACAGGGAGTCTGCCCACAAATTCAGGGATCAGACCATACTTCAGCAAATCTTCCGGCTCCAACTGTCGTAACAAATCTGCATCTTTGATCTTATCCTGAATCTTACTACCGAAACCGATGGCCCGATCTCCAATCCGTCGCTTAATGATTTGATCGAGATTGACGAAAGCGCCACCACAGATGAAGAGGATATTTGAGGTGTCGACCTGAACACACTCTTGCTGTGGATGCTTGCGTCCTCCTTGAGGAGGGATGTTAGCGGTTGTCCCTTCAATAATTTTCAGCAGAGCCTGCTGTACACCTTCGCCTGAAACATCACGTGTGATAGAAGGGTTGTCACTCTTGCGTGTAATCTTGTCAATTTCGTCTATGTAGATAATTCCCTGTTCTGCGCGCTCTGTATCATAATCAGCGGCCTGCAGAAGTTTCAGTACAATGTTTTCGACGTCTTCTCCAACGTAACCGGCTTCGGTCAGCGTTGTAGCGTCAGTCATTGCAAAAGGTACGTTCAGGATCTTGGCTAAGGTCTGAGCCAATAGGGTTTTGCCTGTGCCTGTCGGACCGATCAACAGAATATTGCTCTTCTGCAACTCTACATCGCTATCGTGCAGATTTGCATGAATACGCTTGTAGTGATTGTGAACTGCCACAGAAAGCACACGCTTGGCAAACTGCTGACCAATCACGTAATTATCCAGCACATCTTTGATGTCAGCAGGCTTCAGCAACACTTGTTCAGAGTCATCCATTGCTTTTTCGCGCTGCCACTCCTCTTCCATGATGTCATTGCACAGTTCTATGCACTCATCACAGATATAGACGCCGGGCCCTGCAATGATTTTTTTTACCTCATCCTGTGTTTTTCCACAGAATGAGCAGCGCAATGGTGCGTCTTTCTGGTTGCTCATACTGACTCCATGATTGTTAAGACCCAAACATCATTCAATTGGGTCTGAAGCTCAGCAAATGGAAAAGAGTGGTTGGTGTTACAATCAACTATTGCTCGAAGCAGGTGGATCTTCCCGCTTGGTCATTACATGATCCACGAGGCCGTATGCTTTGGCTTCCTCTCCAGAGAAATAGTAGTCACGCTGCGTATCCTGCTCTATCTGTCCTGGATCTTTACCAGTATGTTTGGCAAGGACGTCATTTAGCGTGCCCGTTAAGCGTACGATCTCCCGTGCCTGGATGTCAATGTCCTCAGCTTGTCCAGAGAAACCACCCATCAACTGGTGAATCATGATCCGACAGTTGGGAAGCGCATATCTTTTGCCAGGAGCACCTGCAGCGAGAAGAATAGCTCCCATGCTGGCGGCCTGACCAATACAGATGGTTTGCACCTGAGGACGCAGGTACTGCATGGTGTCATAAATCGCCAATCCCGCTGAGACCAGACCGCCGGGGCAGTTGATATACAAAGAAATATCACTCTCTGGATCTTCTGCCTCAAGGAACAGCAACTGTGCGATCATCAGGTTGGCAACATTATCATCGATTGGGGTGCCTATGAAGGCGATACGATCCTTAAGCAGTCGTGAATAGATGTCATAGGATCTCTCCCCTCGATTGGTTTGTTCGACGACCATCGGGATGAGTGGCATCGGCTCGCTCTTAATTTGAGGTTAGTTCGTTCGGTTCAGTCCTGCTCAGTAGCAGTTGCTTGCTGTTCTTTTGCATTGTCTGATGCCTCACTCGCAGGCTCTGGCCCAACCAGTTTTTCGATAACATGGTTCAGTGCCTGTTCGCCACGTAGCTCTGCGACCATCGAATTCATCATCACTCGACCATATCGATGATTATAAAAATCCTGTGCAGAAAGCCCCATCATCCCAGCAGCATTTGAGAAACGATTGGCCAGTGTTGCTTCGTCCAGTTGTAGAGCAGCACTTCGGAAGATGTGATCTACCAAAAAATCTCTGCGTAAGCGATCACGATGTGCTTCCATTCGTTGGCTGATCTGCTCTTCAGTCAGCTCTTCTCCAGCTTCGTTTTTTTCTTCCTTTAGTGCTTTTTCTCGCTCTGCGATACTACTCTCGGGCAGGTCAATATCTTCCAGTTGTCTAACGAGTTGCGGCAAAAGCTGTTCCCGATAGTCTGTCATGCGATTGTTCTTCTTGTTCTCTGACTGCATCTCACGAACAGCTTTTCGTAGGTCTTCTTCGGTATCGTGCCCATAGGACTTGAAAAACTCGTCATCTAGCTCTGGTAGAGTCAATAATTCAGTACTTTGAACAGTGATTTCGAATTCTGCACTTTTCCCCTGCAATTCATCATTGAAGGTGGAGCCCATCTCCAAGGTAACAGTTTTTGTTTCCTCAACAGCCATTCCCAAAACGGCATCGCTGAACTCAGTAAATAATTCTCCACCTACCTCAAACTCAGATTTTTCGATCTGTTGCTCCTCTGGCAATGGCTCTCCATCCAAAGTACCACGAGCATCAAAAGTCACCAAATTCCCTTTCTCTACTACTCCAGCTTCCTTGGGTTCACGAACCGAGCGAGCACGACGAAGCTGCTGGAGCATGTCATCTATATCCTTATCAGTGACTTCACTGAGTTCTTGTTCTTCCAGGGCCAGCTTGTCGTAGTCAATTTCAGGAAGTGTCGGTGCAATTTCCAACTCAACCTTGAAACTCAGAGGCTTCTTCTCGTCAAAGTCAATGTTCAACGATGTCGGAGGGACTGCTGGAATCAGATTCTCTGATTGAAGAGCTCTCGAGTAGAACTGAGGAAATAACCGTTCACGGATCTCGTAGGCCATCGAACTACGGAACCGGCTTTTCATCCATCCTTTGGGGAACTTGCCGGGACGGAATCCACGCAGGCGGGTATTGCGCAACTGATCCTTCACTTGTTGATATTCCCCTCGGATCTCATCGAAAGGAATTTCAATCTGCATTTCGCGACGCAATTTACCGAGATCCTGAACCTGAACTTTCATAGGAGTTTACAACGACATGTGACAAGGAACGACCACCTTCTCGGTAGCGCAATGAATCGATTTGCAACCGATCATGATTATCGGCTTAAATCTACGAGATAAAACGAAAAAAGATGAGACTCAACAAGCAAAAGCACAAGTTTTTTCAGGCTGATTCTCTAGCCAATCCACTGATCTCTTGCAAACTTTGCTTGCTGCAGAAATTGCTGTAATTTTTCTCGGTTTGCGTGTTCGAGATGATCATCCAATTGCCCCAACAATTCTTTTAGATGGCGAAGTCTGGGCAGTAGGTGCTCTCTGTTCTCAAGAAATATATCCGTCCACATTTCTGGACTGGAAGAAGCGATTCGCGAGAAGTCCTTGAGTCCCGCCCCAGAAAACTGAAGTACTTCCTCTTGATCTGAACCAATGATGGCCTGGATGCTGGCATAGGCGATCAAGTGTGGTAAGTGACTGACTGCTGCAAAGATTTGGTCGTGTTGTGTCGCATTCATTACAGCAACCTTGCTTCCAAGCGCTTCCCAAAGCAGCTGGAGTCGTTGAGTGACTTCGAGAGGAGTTGCATCAGTAGGGGTGAGGATGAAGCGCTTTCCTTCAAAAAGGTGAGTCCGTGCGCTGGTGGGTCCAAAGCGTTCGCCACCAGCAATTGGATGTCCCCCCACAAATCTTGGAATCAACTCGGGGTAGTCCTGGATTGTGGACAAGAGAGGTGATTTCACACTGCCGACGTCGGATAACAGCGTATGCGGTCCAAGTTGAGGACGGATAAAGTGGAGGACTTGAGGAAAGCTACTGACTGGGGTTGCTAGAATGACAAGATCCGCATCGCGGAGTTTTTCATCAAAATTCGTTGAGGCAGAGTCAACCAGATTGCGATGGAGCGCCTCCTCACAATGATGGTGGCGCTGGTCATAGCCGAGCAGATCTTCTGCCAGATGTAGCCGTCGTAGATCCAGAGCTATGGAACCACCAATCAGGCCCAGTCCGACAATCGCAATCTGCTGGAAACCTGGATTGGGGGATTCTGTCATTGGCTTTCCTGGGTGAGTTCGGTGTTGCTGGGTGTTGCTGGTTTGGGTGGCGCTTTTTCTTGAAGCAGCAAGAAAATCGGGCTGGCTACATAGATGGAGGAGTAGGTTCCAACAAGGATTCCTACAAACAGGGCAAATGCGAAGTCATGAATAATTTCTCCACCGAAGAGCAGCAACATGGTCACAACAAACAAGGTTGTGGCAGAAGTCAGCAAGGTGCGGCTGAGGGTCTCGTTGATGCTGAGATCCAACAGATCTTCCGTCTCACGCTTGCGGAACTTTGCAAGATTTTCTCGAACACGGTCGAACACAACAATGGTATCGTTCAGAGAATATCCGACTACCGTCAGCAAAGCTGCGATGATCGTTAGGTTGAATTCCTTGTCAAACAACGAAAATACTCCAACAACGGCAAGTACATCGTGTAAGAGGCACATTACGGCACTGATTCCAAAACGCCACTGAAAGCGAATGCTGATGTAGATGAGTACCAGTCCCAAAGCTATCAGAACTGCCAGAAGAGCGTCTTCTTTTAACTCGTCACCAACTTTTGGTCCAATAGTCTCGACGCGCCGGATCTCTGGGTTCGTGTTGGCATTTTGGAGAATTTGTTGAAGGTTGGTTGTCAGAGATTCCCCGGTTCCCAACGAGCTGTCAATTGGTAATCCCAGTAGAATTTCTCGATCTTCCTCCGCTCCGAAGGTTTGGAGCATGATGCTGTCATAACCTTGATTGGCGAATAACTCACGCAATTGATTCAGGTCTGGTTCGCTGTCAAAGCGAATCTGAACGTTGGTTCCTCCTCGGAAGTCAATTCCATAATTCAACCCTCCATGAAGCAGCACGGACAAAAAAGTGCTGAGAACCAAGAAAATCGAGAGGTAGATGGTGTATCGTCGCTTTTCGAGAAAGCGGATTTGCAATGGTTGAGAGAGCATGTTTCAGATGCTGATGGCTTTGAGTTGCTTGCGGTTGAGGTAAATCATTTCAAAGAAGAATCTCGTCACTACAATTGCAGTGAACATACTTGAGAGAATTCCCAGAGAGAGCGTGACCGCAAAGCCCTTGATAGGACCGGTTCCAAATTGTAGTAACGCCAGAGCTGCGAAGAGTGTTGTGACATTGGCATCAAGGATGGTTTTGAAAGCTCGATCAAAACCTTCATTGATCGAACTGCGCAAGTTGTTACTTTTTGCGAGTTCTTCACGAATTCTTTGGAAAATCAGGACGTTTGCATCAACTGCCATACCTGTTGTCAGTACGATTCCTGCCATGCCGGGCAGCGTTAAGGTGGCACCGACCCCACCCAGGACAGCGATGATAAGTAAGAGGTTGAATACCAAGGCGACTGCAGCAAAGACACCGGCGAGCCGGTAATAGACCATCATAAAGATTAAGACCAGAAGCCCACCAAGCAGCAGCGAGATAAGGCCTTGCTCAACGGAATCTTCACCGAGGGAAGCACCAACGGTTCGTTCTTCTCTAATTTCAATGGGGGCTGGCAGAGAACCCGAACGAAGTACTATAGAGAGGTTTCCAGCTTCTTCTGTAGTGAATTGACCCGAAATGGATGCTTCTCCACCGCTAATTTTTTCTCTAATCACTGGGGCTGACTGCACTTTGTCATCCAAAACAATTGCTAGTCGTTTGCCCTGATTTCTTTCAGTCAATTTTGCGAAGCGATCAGCGCCAATAGAATCGAAGGAAAGAGAGACGTAAGGTTGGTTGGTTTGTTGGTCGAAGCGCACCCGAGCATCTCGAATGTACTCCCCAGTCAACAAAACTTCCTTACTCAATACATAAGGGTTGCGGGATATAACTTCCTGCGTGATGGGGTCACGAATTTCCTCGTATTGAACAAGTTCAGTGTAGCGATTATAAGCGGCTGGAGTGGCATCATCATTGACAATACGAAACTCGAGAACGGCTTGCGGTCCAATCAGTTCAATTGCCTGTGCTCGGTCTTTCAAGCCAGGAAGTTGGATGATGATGCTGTTGTCCCCCTGACGTTGAAGAGTGGGTTCGCTGACCCCCAGGCTATCAATGCGATTACGCAAGACTTCCAGAGCTTGAGTAATTGCATTCTCTTGAATGCGAGTTAACTCCTCTGGGAGGAGCGTCAACGTTGTCCTGTTGTTGGGTTGCTCTGCTGCTGTGAACTGAACTAATAAGCGATCGTAGGGGGACTCGGTCAGATTGACGGTCTCCCCTTTTTCCATCTCCAAGATGACGACGTTGTTCTCTTGGCGGACTTCGACAAATTTGACGTAGTTGTCCAGCAACAAATCTTCCAATTCCTGAGCAGTACGGCTAACAGTTTCCTTAACGGCTTCTTCAACCTTGATCTCAATGTCGAGGTACATTCCCCCTTGGAGATCTAGCCCTAGGTTCACACGATTTGGATATTGTTGAGGATCAACCCCAGGTTGGTAGGCTTGATAAGTGGGCAGACTATAAAAAACGGCTGCCGCAAAGACCAACAGGATCAGCAAGCCTTTGACACGTACATTCATGGGTGGTGTTTCTTTAATTCTGAAAACTTTGGAGTACCAAGGAAAGTTAGCTCAAGACTCATCCTTGGATTCGTTGTCAGAGGCACTTGCATCCTTGGCCTTCTGCACAACACGGGAAACTTGCCCACGATCCATCTGAATCCTGACCTTGTCAGCAATTTCTACGGTGATTGTGTCTTCTCCGAGCTTGAAAATCGTCCCGTGAATACCAGAGTTTGTCACGACTTTATCACCCTTGCCCAAGGCATTCAGCATGGCTCGCAATTCTTTTTGGCGCTTTTGCTGTGGTCGGATGATCAAGAAATAAAAAATGGCGAAGATTAGAATGAGGGGGCCAAACTGCACGAGCATAGCGGTAGTTTCACCACCGCCCAGACCAGCATCCTGCGCCCATGCCTCGCGAATGAAGAAATCCATAGAAAGTTACTCCAATTAGTGAATTGCCTAAATCCGGAAAAATAGCAAAGCTAATTATACTAGCACAAACAAGCTGCAAGCGCTATGCTCAAATTTACTTGTAGCCTTGCCTGCTAAGCTACTCTCGAATAGAAGAAAGCGTTATTGGCTATTGCCGGGCGTTCTTCGTGCAGTACCTTTGGACAAAACAAACCTCCTGAATCCAACCATCACCAGCTGGGACCGAATGCAGATTTGGAATCTTGTATTTGACATCGACTTTACCCTCACTGGAGATCTGCCATCGTTACGTAAACTTGGGCAAAAACTCCAACGTCTCCAACAAGTAGGCCAGGTTCGGGTAATGTTCTGCACAGGTAGGCCTTATCCTGATGTGCTCCACGGATTGAAGCATGAGGAGTTGCCTCAGCCAGACGCCATTATTGCTCAAACGGGAGTTGAACTTTATCTACCTCCTTTTGGTAGTTTTTCGACACCACTTCTTGATTGGCAACTACAACTTGAGAAGTTTGGCTTCTCTGCGGAGGAAGTTCATCAGCGATTGATTGACTTAAATGATGTGATCAGCCTGGAGGCAGCCAATTGCCAGACACCCTACAAGGTCTCGTACGCAATCATGGACCCTAAACAGCCGCTTGAGTGGTTAGCCGAAATTTCAAGGCGCATGATGGAGCCTGTTGGACGCTACCAAGTGATCTGTGCTGCTTTTGGAGAAAGTTACTATGTCGATATTTTGCCAGGAATGGTCAACAAGGGGAAAGCACTGCGCTACCTGCTGGAACTACTGAAATGGCAGGAAGCAAACACAATTGTTGCTGGGGACAGTGGTAACGATCAGTCAATGTTTGACGAAGGTTTTAAGGGAATTCTCGTGGGCAATGCTCGGCCAGAAGTCAAAGAATATTTGCAGAAATTTCCAGCGAAGCAGTTCTACCAAGCGCAGCAAAATTATGCGAAGGGTGTGTTGGAAGGACTGGCTCATTGGCAGGTTTCAACCTTTGACAATTGATAGGAAAGGTATTTGAGATTGAAATTCAGGTGGGGGTTTGTAGATTTTTTCAGGCTAGCTGCAGAGGAACTTCCCGGAGTATCTGTTCGAGATTGTTGCAAAGCCGTTCTGCTTCAGAATCTGGAAAAACCAGTGGGGGTTTGAACTTGATCACATTATGATCCGGCCCATCTGTACTGAGCAGGAATCCTTGGGCTTTCATCCGCTCCACAACATAGGTTGCACGAGCTGCACAAGGTATTCTTTGTACGGGATCAGCAACGAACTCCATACCAAGAAAGAGGCCCTCCCCACGAACTTGTCCCAGCGCCGGACAACGCTTTGACATTCCCTTCCATCGTTCAAGCAGATAATTCCCCAAGGTCAGTGCATGCTTTTGGAGGTTTTCTTCTTCAATCACATCCAATACGGCGTTACCCACTGCCGCAGAAACAGGGTTTCCACCAAAGGTGTTGAAGTATTCCATTCCATTGGCAAAGGCTTCTGCAATTTCGGTAGTGGTGATCACAGCTGCGAGAGGATGTCCATTACCGATCGGTTTTCCCAGAGTAACAATATCTGGAACGACTCCCTGTAGTTCAAATCCCCAAAAGGTTTTCCCCACCCTACCAAAACCAACCTGTACCTCATCGGCAATGCACAGTCCTCCAAGCCTGCGAACTCCAGCATAAGCGGTCTGTAGATAATTTTCTGGAAGAACAATCTGTCCTCCACAACTCAAAATTGATTCGCAAATGAATCCAGCCAACCCGGTTTCGGATTTTGCGAGTGATTCTGCGTGCTCAATGACCTTTCCCCCATAGGCTGAGCCTGGATCAGGGTGATGCTCTCTGTACACTCCACGATACGCATCAGGCATGGGAGTGGTTCTTACCCAGTCTGGTGCTCCTTTTCCACCAGGCCCATTGTGCTTGTACGGACTCAAGTCGATCAGAGATTTTGTATGCCCATGATAGCCAACGTCCACCACCACCATTCCCTGAGCTTGGGTGTGGGCTTGAGCTAGTCGTAGCGCCAGTTCATTGGCTTCACTGCCAGTACAAACCAAGAAACAGACGTTCAGTGGGTCAGGAAACAAGCCACACAAGCGCTCTGCGTACCTGACGAGTTCAGGGTGAAGGTAGCGAGTGTTTGTGTTGAGTAGGCTACTTTGTTTTCTTTGGGCTTCGACAACCCTCGGATGACAGTGCCCGACATGAGCAACATTGTTCACACAGTCAACAAAGCGACGCCCGAGAGAATCAATCAGGTAGACTCCCTCTCCCCGTAAAATAGTGAGCGGCTTTTTGTAGGACAGAGAGAGGTTGCGTCCCATGATGTGGAGACGTCTTGCCAATAAATCTTGTGGCAGGCCTTCCGGTTCTACCCAGGATTGCTCTTGGATTCCGAGTAAACGATAGGGATTGGGGCTGAGCTGCTTCCAGAAACTTTGTTCGGAAGGCAAGGCGACACCCGGGAAATCGGTTTCCCATCCCATTCGATGACCGATTACCTGCAAGTGCAAATGTGGAGGCCAGTTGCCATTTCGGGGTGATGCTCCGATCCTCGCAATACGAGTCCCGGCTTGGACGAAGTCTCCCGGTTGCCAGAGTGCTAGGCATTCTGGATCAAGATGGCCGTAGAGCGTGAAGAAGTTCTCTCCATTCAGATCCTCATGCTGCAACACGAGTGTAGGGCCATAGTCCTGCTCTTGAGCGTTATCATGAACTGTGACGAAGGTCCCATCCAGTGGAGCAAATATGGGAGTTCCAGCTAGTCCGAAAACATCCAGTCCCAGGTGTACGGTCCGTGACTCTAGATCCTGCTGAAATTCAGGTGCCGTGTAGCAAAGTCGAATCTCATCATAGAGTCCAAGAGCGAAGATCTTTTGTGCACTTTCAATGGCTTGTTGAATGCGAGCAGACTGTTCCTCAACTTCACCACTCAGCCAATCGCTGGTAGGGCTCTCGATTCCCAGTGGCAAGAGCAGGGTGTTGTCGGGAGTGAGAGCTTGGCCCATCACTGGAAAAAAAAATTGTTTTTCCAAAATAGTTTCTAGAGAAACCTTTCGGTGGATAGGGGAATGGCCACAGGCGAATCTGGAGCGGGCAATACCTTCCTCCAGTGAGAGATCCTTTAAGCGTTGAAGTAACTCTCGAATTGGTTGTTGACTGATCAAGAGATATTCATTTTCCGGCTGCTCCTGAATTTGTTTTGCAGCCATTACGATGCTCACACCGAGTCGCATGAGTGCCATTGGCCAGACAAACTCGGCCTCCAGCAAAGAGAGTGGCCTGGCTTGACTGAAACCACTGAGCGTTGCCTGCAATGCTTTCCAAGGAGCTATTTGACCAAGAAGAGTATAGGCCAAAGTCACAGCTGCTTCTGCACAAGTCCAGGAAACAACAATGTCGCCAAAGTCGATCAAGCTCAACTCTGGGGGTCCTTCAAGCTTACCATGAACCAGCACGTTGTAGTCGTTGGCGTCGTTCTGAATCAGGGAACGAGGTAAGTCTGTCTCCAGAGGTCGTCCATACCTGTCGTATAAGCGTAGGGCCTGCTCCAGAAAATTCTTGAGTAAGGGATCTGTCACTAGGGAAAGGCCTTCTTCCACAATTTGCAAAGCTTGATCAGGGTGCCACGGCAGTTCTGGATTGGGATCTGGAACAGCAAGGGTAGAGAGCGAAGTGGCAACTCGTCCCATCAAGTGACCAACGGAATGAAAAAGTTCGGTGGTATGTGGTCTGAATTCGGCGAGAGGAGTGCCTGGCTGCCAGCTTTGCAAGCGTAACCAGCAGGTACTTCCATTCTGTAGGCTTCCCTGGGAAATAAAACGTCCAGCCTGATCCGCCAGTGGGTTTGGTACCAGACCGCCCAGTATAGAGTTCAGGTGCTGCATCGCTCGAATTTCAGTCTTCAGACTCTCCAGAGGAACCTCAGCATTCACTACCTTGAAAGTGTTTTTCTCTCCGCTCGCCAAGCAGAGTTGAAAGTTACGGTCTCGTTCCCCAGGCAGGGTAAACAGTTGCTCCGTCAAGCCGTAGTGTTGAGCAAGCAGTTCCAGCGCTTCTGCTTCAGTAAGTTGCGGAGGTGTCATTTTTTTGAAATAGGCGTGGTTCTTCGTTCCAGCCACTTTAGCAAACTGGCAGCCGCAAGGGTAAGGACGACATAAAGAATCGCGGCTGTATTGAACGGAGCAAAAGGAAGAAAACTACTCGCTTGGAATTCGCGCATTCGTTGGGTGGCATCGCGAACTGAAAGAATGGACAGGAGTGCCGTGTCCTTCAGCATTGCGATGAATTCATTACCAAGTGGTGGAATGACGATGCGCAGGGCCTGTGGCAGAATAACCAATCTGGCGGTTTGCCATCGGTCGAGTCCAAGTGTTCGGGCCGCCTCTACCTGCCCTTTGGGAACAGCCTCGATGCCAGCCCGGAAAATCTCTGCCATGTAGGCCGAGTAGCCCAGACAGATTGCAAACACTCCCCGGATCATATTGGGCAGGTCAATAAACCCATCGGTGGCTTGTTTGACGGCTCCACTGAGTGGCAAACCCACGTAGAGGATAATCACCAGCATGGGAATCCCACGTAGGATATCAATATAGAATTCAGCAAAGACAGCTAGTGGATGCATCCGGTGCTGCCATCCTCCGAAGGTCAGCAATCCAAGTAAAAAGCCGAAGACACCAAAGACCATTGCGGGTGTTCTGTATTCATCGGCTAGAAACTCAGTGCGCCAAAGAATAGGGGCTTCTGCAGGAAGGGCTGATTCTGGGAGAAAAGCGGCGCTGATTCTTTTGTCTTCTGCATAGAGCTCCAGAGCTTGCTCAACATCCCTAGCAGCGCGGATCTGCATCTCCACACCATTGTCGAACTCACCATAGCGCAGCGTGTCTGCTAAGCGTTGTGGAGTGTCCTTGATGAAAGCGGCACGTCCCTCTGTGGTTCCAATCAAGACATACTGTTCTTGTGGCATTTGAGAGAAGATCAACCCAATGCCTAGCAGTATTCCGGCAATCACCCCGTAGCGTTGATAAATGTTAGGGTTGCGTTGCAGGGATAGCATTCCCGCTAGAACCAGTCCAAGGATAGCGGAGGCCACATAAGCGAAAATGGCTGCTCGGAGGGTCAGCAATAAGCCAGTAGCGAAGCTTAGTCGTGCAACCAGAATTAAGAAGAGTAGGCTTCCTCCTTGGAGGATCAGCAGTAAACGCCAAATCCAACGGTTGATAGTCTCTGGCAATTTCTTAGTGAGACCGACTGCACCGAGCAAGGTAGTCCCAAGAAGATAGGGCCACCGCAGAGTCTCCAGCCATCCTTGCATCCAGGCCTGTCCTTCTGGAGTAAGGGCTGGATAATTGACCTTGGGATCTCGGAATGGATTGCTGCGGGCATCCAGTAGGTCTCCAATCACTGAATCCCAGAAAAGCGCCAAATCCCATCGTGTGAGGAGCCAGGACATCAACAACAAGTGCAGCACCAGTCCCAACCAGGAGACTTCACGAGGATAGGAAAGCCAACTTGGAGATTTGCGAACAAGAAGGACGGGGATCAATCCGCTCAACAACCCCAGCAGCAAAACCAGGAAGATCTGAAAGACTTCTGCAGCACCTTCCTCAACACCAACGATGAAGGCGAGGGAGCGGCTGTAGTTGGTGGAAGTGGCGAAGAGATAGATGAAGAAGGGCGCGCTGACCAGCAGCACAAGATTGCTGGCCCGAAGCTGAAGCCACTCCGGGCCGATGCGCCTTGGTGAAGGGTCGGTCATGAGGCGCGAGTCAAATTATTCGCTCCAGTATTTCAGGACGAGCTTATCGAGCGTGCCGTCAGCTTTGACCTGGGCAAGACCGGTGTTGAAGGCGTCAACCATCCCATCCCCTTCACGGAAAACCAATCCCAGAGGATCACTATTGAGACCACGAATGCCGACAACCAATTCACCGGCAAATTGCTGCTCGTAAGCCGCAGCCGAAGTGCCGTCAATCACCAAGCCATCGACATCTCCGTTACGCAGGGCCTGAACCGCGGCGGCAAAGGTGTCGAAAAGAGCGACATTGTTACGGCCAACCAACTCTTCGGCGAGTTGAGCATTGGTGGTTCCAGTTTGTGAAGCCAACTTTCGACCAGCCCCTTTCATGTCATCCAGTGTCATACCCTCGTCATCAACACGGACCATGATTGCCTGGCTAACCACGAGATATGGATCACTAAAGTCCATTTGCTTGTCGCGTTCTGGTGTGATGGAAACACCAGAGACAACCATATCGAATTCGCCCTGCTGTAGCGCAGCAAAGATTCCATCCCAGGCTGTGGTCACGAACTGGGGTACACAGTTGATTCGCTCACAGATGGCATCAACCAAGTCCACATCAAAACCAATGATCTCTCCAGTTTTTTCATCCACCATTTCCATTGGAGGGTATGTGGTGTCTGAGCCAATGCGTAGCACCTTGCCACCTAAATCAGCGGCGTGCACCCAACCAGTAAAAAGCATTAAAGTTGCGGCAATAATGAATCTTTTCATAAGGAATTCCCTGCTGAGAAGTGAAAGTTGAAATGAAACTACTATGAACGACCGAGGGACTGTTATAGGGGAAATCCTGACTCGGTTGCAAGAAAAACTAGCCCTGCCAAATTCATCTGTCAGGATTGTCGATTTCAAACTCCTCTCTGTGGACCCTTGTGTTGGACAAAATAAATCATAACTTCATTCTGACTAATCATTGAACACAACTGGAAAAACGTGGGTTTGTTGCTATCGTATGCTTTTTAGCAAATCGGAGCCAATATCTGGGGCTGCTTTGCTTTCAGAAGTTCCTATGATTCTCAAAAATTTTAGCAGTTTGCGATATCCAAGCAGTATTCTAATGGATTCTAATCGACTATGAAGATTCGTCACATTCTCTATTGGTTTCTTCCCACGCTAATTATTGTTTCTACCTTAGGGATTCATCTCTTTGAGTACCTGTTGGCTGGGAACGCCGATTCAGACTATGGAAGCCTTTTCAATAGCTTCTACTGGACGATTGTGACTGTTGCAACGGTGGGCTTCGGAGACATGTCGCCAGAAACTTACTGGGGCCGAGTGTTCACTGTTTTTGTAATTATCGGGGGTGTCCTAAATTACTCACTGATTGTCTCTACCTTGACAACCAAATTAGGTGAATATCGCTCATCGCGTGAAAAGGGTTTAGACCCAGTTAAGAAGCAGGGGCACATCCTTGTTTGTTCGGATGATCCAGCCTGGATGACCAAAATTCTAGGACAAAATCAGCAGTTGGTTCAAGAGGGTAAGATCGTAATCGTTTCTCCATCAACTCAACATCCCTTATTAACTACAGAGTACAAGGACGTCAATTGGGTTGCAGGGGATCCCCAACAGGTGGAAACCTTGCTCAAGGCCGCAGCCACATTTGCTCATACGGCCTATGTCTATTTCAAGAATAGCAACCAAGGATTGATTACGGTGTTGCAATTGGAAACGCTTAGCAAGGGAGAACTGATCACCCTAGCTCAATATGTGGGAAGCGATTTTCGTAAATTTTTTGCCGACGTGGGCTGCGATCATGCACTGAATCCATATGACCTGTATGTGCCAATGATGCTGCAAGCATTTCGCTCACAGGGGGGGCCTTCTTGGATTAGAGGAGTGGTTCATCAGTCACAGGAACACCAACTGGAAACAAAACCACTGCTATCGAAATTTGCGGACAAGACCTGGATAGAATACGTGCATGCAACCAAACGATCAACGGGCCATATGCCTCTAGGGATTGTGATGGAGGAGGTTGTGCTGATCAATCCCAGCTCCGAGCACGTCTTACGTCGAGATAACCAGGTGATCCAATTACAGTCTGTTGCTGAGCGCAAGGGAGGCGACTTGGAAGAGCATGGGATCGAAGTGTTTGGGATGGATGATATTCGTATCGATGGTCATCTACTGATCAACTCGGACAACCCTATTTTTATCCGGCGCATGCTGAGAGAGCTATCCCGTGGGGAGTTGGGAGATCATATCGTAGTTTTGACGAGCTTGCCCCAGTCGGAGGAAATTCCAGAAAATCTTTCAGTAGAGTGGATTCAGGATCCTACTAACAGCGAGGAAGCTTTCCGAAAAGCACGGGCATCCCTGGCCAAGGTGGCCTTTGTTGACCATCTGCAAGATGGCCAGACCTTTATGGCTGTACTGTGTCTGGAACAGGAAACAGATGGTGAAATTTTTACGATTGCAACCTTTCGTGATGATAACTTTGATCAGCATCTCCTCAAGGTGGGCTGTGATTTTTGTCTCAAGTTCGATGATCTGGTTGTTCCAATACTCGCCCAGTCTGCTAACAACAGTGGTCTTGGTAATCTGGTGAGCCAGTTACTATCCAACGATCTGAGTACCCAGAGTCTGTTTGTCCGTCGCCTGAGCTACGATTGGACAACGGCTAACTGGGAGGAAACAATCCTCAAGATCAAAAAAGAATACGGCTACCTTCCTGTTGGGTTGATTCGTCGAGGAACCAACAAACTGCTGGTAAATCCACATTTTGGTCAATTGGTCAACCCTGGGGATAGTTTGATCTTCATCGCTAAGGAGTCCGCATTGCGAGGTCAACATCTGTTTGATTTGAATCATACGGATCAGGTTGTTGCACAGTCATCTCCAACCAAAGCTCCAGAAAAAACAGAGAAAGGCACTGATGAAGAACACTTAACACAGCAGGCCCTCAAACTGCTGTGTCAAGGTGGTGATGCCAGTGCGGCTTATCGTTTGCTGATGCAGGCAGCAACGCTGGGCAGTGCCGAGGCAAAGTATGAACTTGGCATCTTGAATTTCCGTGGAAAAGGCATTCCTAAAAATCTGGATGAAGCCTACTACTGGTTCCGCGAGTCAGCTATCTCTGGTTATGAACAGTCTCAGAATGTGCTCTCTACCATTAGAATTTTACGAGAGACCGAACAGAAATTTGAGGAGACAGAAGACCAGATCCCAGAATTCAATCCAGAAATGCTGAAGATGTTTAACCCAACACAGCGACGCTGGTTTGCACGGATGGTAGTGGCCATGGTCCAGGCAGATGGTCGAGTTGATTTGCATGAGCGTGCCTTCGTGCACTCAGCCATCCAACTCCTGTCAGACCAAGCGGATATCCTTGATCTGGAAGAGTATTTCCTGCATGGAAAGTGTCCTGAAGTCGAGCCAATTGAGCTATCCAAGGAATTGAGAGATCGCGTCCTGGATAGCCTGCTCAATGTTGCAACGATTGATCGGCATTTTGATGAAGCTGAGTGTCATCTATTGAGGAAAATTGCTCAGTCATTGGGCTGTGATGAACAAACCGTGGAGCAACTTTTGGAGATCGGCAATACCCGGGTGCAACAGTTTCACTCGACCCAACTTCACGCACCAAACGTTCGTGCACGTGTTTGATACTATCTAGACCTGTCCTCTGAAAAAATGGATCCACATACCTGGTTGATCTATTCAGTCGCTGCTCTCGGACTCTCCCTCTCTCCGGGGCCAAACGGCCTACTCGCTCTCACCCATGGTGCTCTTTACGGATGGCGTCGAACTCTCAGCACGATCGCTGGTGGAGCGGTGGGGTTCACAATCCTCGTTGCACTCTCGCTATTTGGGATCGGCGCACTGCTTCAATCCACGTTGATCGGTCTGACCATTCTCAAGCTGGTTGGCGGGGTCTACCTGATCTGGCTTGGTATTCAAGTCTGGCGAGCCCCACCTGTGGGAGAAACGCTTGCGCCTGTATTGCAGAGTTCTCGTAAGAGGACGCTCTTTCGTCAGGGTGCCCTTTCGGCGGTGACCAATCCCAAGGGGATTCTCTTCTTTGCCGCCTTTTTGCCCCAGTTTGTTGATCCGCAGCGAGAACTCGTCCTGCAGTTTGTGTTGATGGCGGCTACTTTTGTGCTGATTGAGATTGTTACGGAGCTTTGCCTGGCCAGCTTGGCGCAACGGATTCGCCCTTGGTTGCAGCGGGTGGGACAGCGTTTCAACCAGATTTGTGGAGGGCTTTTCATTGCGATTGGCTTAGCGCTTCCCCTGAGAAGCTGAGCAGAGACCTTGATTTACTCCCTGCGAGGTAGGTTATTGACAAAGCTGTTGATCTCATTATTTTTGTGTAAGCAAAAATAAAGGAGATAATATGGAAATCCTTACTCAACTTGATCCAGACTTTCAACTTGATACGACTGCCCAACTCTTCAAGGCACTTGCGGAACCAGCCCGTCTACGCATTCTGAATTTACTTGTTCACGGAGGAGAGCTTTGCAATTGCCAGGTGGAAGCGGTCACAGGTTACCGAAATCCTAAAATTTCCCGCCATTTCCAGTTCCTCAAACACGCGGGTCTGATCCAGTTTCGTCGTGAAGGCACCTGGATTTTCTACTCACTTCGTCAACCTGAAAGTGATCGACTTCAAACTGTGCAGGCGCTGCTGCCTTTGCTTGCTCAGTGGCATCCGATCTGTGCTGAGGATCTGGAGCGCTGGAAGACCATTGCTCAACTACCCTTAAGTGAGATCTGTTCACGCTGATCCTACTTCATTTTCAAGAATTTCCTTGTAGAAACAACCTTCCTACACCCCAAGAGTGAATTGAGAACGCATATGGCACGCATCGCTATCAACGGCTTAGGCAGAATTGGCAAACTTTTACTCAGAGCACTGATTGATCAGGGGGTTCAACCTCATGAGATTTGCCTACTGAATGATGCTGTAGGTACTCCCGAATTGCACGCACATCTTCTGGAATTCGACACGGTTCATGGCCGCTGGCCGGCTCAGATCTCTTTTGATTCAGAAAGTATCAGAGTTGAGGATCGAAAGATCCCAATGCTAGCGCTTGAAAGGATTGAGCAGTTGCCTCTGAAAGAAGCGGGTGTTGATCTGGTCATTGATTGCACAGGTTTTTTCAAGACACCGGAGCGAGTTCAGCCGTATTTTCAGGCAGGAGTCAAAAAGGTGTTGGTCTCAGCTCCCATCAAGAGTGAATCAGCCCTTAACCTGGTCTATGGGATCAATCATCATCTGTATGACCCTTTGCAGCATCATTTGATCACGGCAGCCAGCTGCACAACCAATTGTCTGGCTCCAGTTGTTAAGGTTCTGCATGAAGAGATCGGCATTCAGCATGGATCAATCACAACCATTCATGATGTGACCAACACGCAGACCATTGTGGATCGCCCTGCCAAGGACTTGCGACGGGCTCGCTCGGCATTGAACTCACTGATCCCGACGACAACAGGTTCTGCAACGGCAATCACTCTGATTTATCCTGATCTAAAAGGACGTTTGAACGGTCACGCGGTTCGAGTACCTCTGTTGAATGCATCGCTGACGGATTGTGTTTTTGAACTGAAGCGTCCCACCACGGTCGAAGAGGTAAATCAACTCTTTGAAAACTACGCCAATGGTTCGTTGCAGGGGATCCTTGGGTTCGAACGACGCCCACTGGTTTCCACAGATTACGTTAATGATCCTCGTTCTGCGATTATTGATGGACTCTCTACGATGGTGGTGAATGGTACTCAAGTGAAGGTCTATGCCTGGTATGATAACGAATGGGGCTATGTGATGCGGATGGCCGATTTGGCAAAAATGATTCTCAACCGACTGTAGTGATGAATGCTGAAATAAGCTCGAGTTCAAAAGGATTTATCGCCTACTTGGCGGTCACTGCAGCCTATTGGTCATTCATGCTGACTGATGGCGCCCTGCGGATGTTGGTCCTGTTGCATTTCCACACCCTTGGATTTTCACCCATTCAATTAGCCTATCTATTTGTTCTCTACGAAGTCGCGGGAATGGTCACCAACCTCTCCGGAGGGTGGGTTGCTGCTCGTTTTGGACTCACAAGCACGCTATTTGTCGGACTTGGTCTGCAGGTATTGGCTTTGGGTGCCCTCACCCAATTAGATCCGGGTTGGACGGTCAACCTCTCGGTAGTTTTTGTGATGTTGGTTCAGGGAGCGAGCGGTGTTGCCAAGGATCTAACCAAGATGTCTTCCAAGTCAGCGGTGAAGCTGCTGGCACCAAAGGAGGAAGGAAGACTATTTCGCTGGGTGGCACTGTTGACAGGTTCGAAAAATGTAGTGAAAGGCTGTGGCTTTCTCTTGGGAGCCAGTTTGTTAGCTTCCGTTGGGTTCTTCTGGTCGATTGTCGGCATGGCGTCTGTACTGGGTTTGATTTTAATGACTCTGCTCCTCTTCATGCCATCTGGACTGCCCAGAGGCAGAAAGAAGGCGAAGTTTTCCGAGGTTTTTTCCAAGTCCCACAACGTGAATTGGCTCTCAGCTGCACGGATTTTTCTTTTTGGAGCCCGAGATGTTTGGTTTGTTGTGGGGATCCCGATCTATTTCTACGCAGTTCTTTCAGATGGTAGCAAAGCCGGCAACTACGAAGCTTTCTTCCTCATTGGGACTTTTATGTCCTTTTGGATCATACTCTATGGAGTGGTCCAAGCGATGGTTCCCAAGTTGTTGCAGGCTGACTCACGCTCCGAAAGGGAACTGGTTGGCGCTACCCGGAACTGGGGGCTGATCCTCTTTTTGGTTTTAGTGACTCTTGCCATTACGAGCTTTTTCTTACAAGAAAACTCCTTCTGGTTGACTCAAATTTTAGTGGCTGGACTTGCCATTTTTGGAGCAGTCTTTGCGGTCAATTCTTCGCTTCACTCCTACCTGATTCTTGCCTTTACTCAAAGTGAACGAGTGACCATGGATGTGGGTTTTTACTACATGGCTAATGCCGCGGGGCGTTTGCTGGGAACACTTCTCTCCGGTTGGACCTATCAGATTGGTGGGCTCGTTGGGTGCCTGTCAACCGCAACGCTGATGGTGGGAGTCAGTGTGCTAGCAGCCATCCGGTTGAAGTCAGGATACGAGCCCCAGGTTGTCAACTGATGGAACCTGCTATCTCCTCACCATTCACTCCCTCCCTGGCTTTTTGTGGCTATTCTGGTTCTGGTAAGACCGAGTTGCTGCTCCATTGCTTGAAATTACTAAAAGCACGCGGATTTTCACCAGCTGTGCTCAAAAGTTCTTCAGAAGTTCACGTCGCAATTGCCAGCAAGGATAGCCAGAGATTTTTTGATGAAGGAGCCGTTGGTGTGGGTTTTGTCGATCCCGCTCAGGTTCTTCTACACTTACCTGGCAGAGATTTCTTTCAGAGATCTGTTGATTCAGAAGTCCAACTCCGACGCCAAGTTTCCTTCGATATTTTGCTACGTGAGGGAGGTAAGCAATCAAGTGGCTGGAAGGTGGTTTGTCTTCACCCCAGCCAAGGAATTCCTGTGCTAGACAACTCAAGCGTTCTTGCATTTTGGGCTGGAGTTCCTGGTTCAAAAAAACTAGCACTGGCAGATCAGCTGACAATACCCTGCTTTGGCCCGGGAGAAGAGATCAAACTACTAGATCATTACCTCGAAAAACTCCGAACAATGCGAAGGCAGCAAACACTCAAAGCCGCTGTCCTCGTCGGGGGGCAATCTTCTCGAATGGGCCACCCCAAAGCTTGGATGCAAATCAGCGGTCGCCCGATGGGATTGAAATCAGCCCATCTGCTCGAAGAATTATTGGGAGTAGGTAGAGTCGTGTTTGGAGGTTCCTTGCCTCCTATTCCAGAGGATTGGTCATTCTCCAATCATCAAGAACTTGAGCGTTATGCTGTGATCCCAGATCGTGTGCAAGGCTTTGGTCCGTGGGGTGGACTGCTTGGGCTGTGGGAATCAGAACCAAATACAACCTGGCTGGTAGTTGGGTGCGATTATCCAAGGTTGCATCTTGAAGCACTGGAGTGGTTGTTGTCCAAGAGAGATCCTCTACGACTAGCTACCCTGGCTCGCCATCAAATCGGTCCCTTGGAAACCATGATTGGGATTTACGAACCAGGTTTTCGCTATCTGCTGGAAGCCGCATGGCTAGATGGAGGTAAGCAGATCAATCGGAGAATGCAGCAATGGCCCCTGCAGATCTTGAATGTACCAAAACACCTGGAGGTATGCTGGCAAGGCATCAACACTCCAGCCGACCTAGAACAATTGCTTCAGCAGACAGCTGTCCAACAACAGTAGCTATGAGTTCACGCGAAGAATGACAATAGAAACTCTCTTCCTGTTGAGCAGCGGACTCTTTCTTGGCTGGTCACTGGGCGCCAACGACGCAGGCAACGTCTTTGGGACCGCAGTCGGCAGTCGAATGATCCGTTTTTCGACAGCTGTGGTCGTTTGTAGCATTTTTATGGTGCTTGGAGCTGTCTGGAGTGGGGAAGGTGTTTCCAGAGGGTTGGTTGAATTAGGCTCTGTGAATGTGCTTGGTGGGGCTTTCATGGTAGCCCTGGCCGCAGCAATTGCTGTTTTCCTGATGCTGCGAACCGGGATTCAGGTTTCGACCACACAGGCCTTGATCGGCTCTTTGCTGGGTTGGAATGCCTTTGCTGGGGTTGCAACGGATATCACTGTGTTTTTACAGGTTGTCTCCACCTGGGTGCTTGGGCCTCTGCTGGCTGCAGCGATGGCGATGGCGATGATGTGGGCAGCAAAGTTGATCCTGCGCAATAGCCGAATTGGGTTGATTCGTCTGGATGGCTATACGCGGCTGGCCTTGCTTGGTTCTGGGGCGCTGGGTGCGTATAGTCTGGGCGCTAACAATATCGCAAACGTCGTTGCGGTCTTTTTACCATGACAGCCTTTCCCTGCTCTTAGCTGGCAGGGCTTTGAAAGTTCACCAACGCAGCTATTGCTGCTGGTTGGAGGAATCGCAATGGCCTCTGGAGTGTTGACCTACTCCAGAAGGACCATTGAATTGGTTGGGTCTGGCCTGGCAAATCTGTCACCTTTGGCGGCCTGGGTGTGTGTCAGTGCTCATTCCCTGGTCCTACTGCTTTTTGCTTCCGCCAGTTTGAAAGCTTGGTTGGATTCAATGGGTTTGCCCTCACTGCCCTTGGTGCCGATTTCCAGCTCTCAGGCAATCTTGGGGGCCATCCTTGGAGTTGGCTTGTTGCGTGGTGGGCGTGAGGTCAATTGGGGAACCGTAGGCAGAGTGGCCCTAGGCTGGCTGGTAACTCCACTGGTCGCGAGCCTGCTTTGCTTTTTGGGACTTTTTGTCCTCCAAAATGTCTTCTTACTTCAGGTGGTGGGTGGTTGAAATTTGGGCTCTGTCACCACTAGGAACTTTGTAGAAAGCCTCCCTTTTTGATTCGCCTCTTTCAATTTGTTTCAGCCATTATCTTTTCCTGCCAGTCGTCGTGCCACCAGCATTAAGCATGTCCCTCCCAAAGCAATGATCGCAGCTACCTCCATCAATGATGCGTAGTACTCACCCTGATGCAGGGCAAACACCACCGAAGCTCCCAGCGTTGATAAGACTCGACTTACATCTACCAGGGAGGTTGACAGTCCTAAGCGCCCCTTGATTGCTTCCTGCAGGTAACTGATGTTGATGCTCAACAGTGCAGCAATTGCCAGAGCCGCAATCCCCTGCAAAAAGAGAACTTGCAGCACAGTCTCGGCAATCGACATCAATCCAAGATACAACGCAAAGATCGCAGAACTGGCGGCCAAAATGGCTTCCTTGCTCAACCGTAAGGCTAGGTAGCCCCAAGCAATCATACAGGGCACTTCCACCGCAGCAGCCACTGATGCGTTGATACCGACTTGCTCCAGTGTCCCTCCCAGGTCTCGCATTATGACAAGGGGGAGGGCCGTGATGTTCAGCTGCAAAGCTACAGACCCCAGAATGATTCCTGAAATACCAATCTTGTAGGGATTGCTGATGTAGGCTTTGGGGAGAGTGCTAGCGTCGGCAGCTTCTACCTTCTTGCTTGCTTGCCCAATTCTGGCGGAAGGCTGGGTCCAGAGGAGTCCAAAGAGCAAAGTGAAAGCGATGTGTGTTCCCGAGGCAAAGGCGAAAACGGAGAAACTGGAAGTCTGCACAGCCAGCCAACCGGCAACAGGAGGAAAGACGACCCAGGCAACCGTAAAGATCGTCCTCAGAAACGAAAGGATCAGCTCCGCTCGGTCTGGTGTCTCCTGGTCCAGATAGGCTCTGGAGTAGGCAAAAGTCTGGGAGAAGAGCGCATTGCTAAAGGGTAGCAGCAGACAGTAGGCCGCAATGAAGGCAAATGGACTTTGCCAAAGCCACACAAGTCCAAAACCGAGTGCTCCCACAAAGGCACAAAGAATGACGAGCCATCGTCGATCGTTGATCTTATCAGAGAGCCATCCCAGCGCCACTCCCGCTGCTGCTCCAGCAAAGGCATTGATCGCCATGACTGCAGCGTAGGTCATATTGGAAAGCTCCAAGGCCTCCACCCCAATAATCGCTCGAAAAGGAAATGTGGATGCGTTGCCGGCTCCAGCAAAGAAGATGTTCAGGCTCAAGATTCCCAGTACGGGAGAAATCCAGAATCCAGCTAATTTTGTTTGCATCCAATCACTATGGAAAGTTGTACAGAGAACAAATCTCTGATTCAGCGGTCAGAGGGCAGCGTTTCAGCCAATAACAAAACTTGGAACCAATTGTAGAGTTTGGTTCTTATCATGAGAAACAAGGTGGGGTAGAGTCGACTAGGTTGGAAAAAACCGGGCTGGTCAGAAAAAACTGGCCAATGATTGCATCTGTCTGCGGTAGTCCATCTGTTTTTCAGTGACAGGCTAGGCCATTCTTTTGGTGGCAATCAGCAGTACTTCATCTGCTACATCCTCTGCTAGATCAGAGATCCCTCCCAATCGTTGAAGCATCGCCTTGTACTGGAACTGGCGTGCCAATTCAAGGGAATCATCTCGAAACACTCGAACCAATAACTGCTGTTCTACTCGATCCACCTCGCTTTCCTGACGGGCGACTTCTTCCGCATGACGAGGCACGGAACGCAGATCTGAGAAAAGTGAGTCCACAGTGGCGCTCAACGCACGGAGACAACTATGGGTCTTATGAAACATCAATACTAGGGGAGGTCGGAAATCATTGGGGAGTGGAGGGAGTTCCAGCAGCAACTCTTTGAGGGAATGGCGACATTGACCAGGAATACGATCAAGCTTGGTGAGGAGGCGCAACACATCATCCCTGGAATCAGGCATGAGCGCTTCCCGCAGCAGCAATTGCTGAATTTTACGTTGCAAGTCGTCTAACTCGGATTCCAGGCGATCAACCTCTTGAGCGCGCTGCTCACACTCGGCAAGGTTGCCGTCCAGGTATGCGGTCAAGGCCTCTCGATGATGAAGAGCCAGATCTTCTAAGTTCCTCAATAGAAACCTGATCAGGTCCTCAACTTGTTGCTGCTTGCGAAATAGGGAGAGCGTCAACATGCTCAGATGATCGCATGGCGAGCTTTGGCAGAAAGCCACTCACTGAAAAGCACAGTCAGGAAGATCATCAGTAGAATCAAGGTCACTTGAGGCCAAGCTAAAATGTTCAGAGATGCCTGAAGTTGCAGCCCAATTCCTCCAGCTCCAACCAATCCTAAGACCGTGGATTCACGAATGTTGATGTCCCAGCGGAAGACAGAAACACCAACAAAGGTAGGAAGAATTTGTGGAACGATGCCATAGGCAATCACCTGGGAACGACTGGCTCCTGTTGCCTTGATTGCTTCTACCTGGTTTTCATCAATCTCTTCAATGGCCTCATAGAGTAGTTTGGCAACAAAGCCAATGGATCGCAGGGCAATCGCAATGATTCCGGCCAGTACCCCGGGTCCCAGAATAGAGACCAACAATAGGGACCAGATCAATGAATTAATGGATCGCGATGAAACGATGACTAGTAGGGCAATTGGTCGCAGGAGTGTGGGGCTTGGTGAAGTATTGCGTGCTGCGAGGAAGGCTACAGGCACAGCTAGAACTAGTGCCAGCAGAGTACCGAGAGTAGCGATATTCAGAGTGTCCCATAGAGGAACCCAGAGCTTGTCGATGTATTCCCACCTTGGTGGGACCATCCTGGAGCCGATATCTGCAGCAATGGCTGGGGCATCCAGCACAAAGAACCACTCAGTCTTCTCTGAAACCAGTTGCCAACACCAGACAAACAGCGCTGTCCCAAAAAACCAAAGCGCCCAGTGGGTCAACTGTGTCTTGCGATCGCGATGCTTCCAGATCTTTTCTTGGGAGTTCATTTCAATGGGCATCACTGAACTCGCTTGCGAATCGCACTAGATGAATACTCGGCAAACACCACGATCCCAATGATTAGGATCAGGATGGCTGCGGCGGTATCAAATTCATAGCGGTCAAAGGCAGTATTCAGGGTGGCACCGATTCCTCCAGCGCCAACAAGACCAACGACAGCTGATTCCCGAAAGTTGATGTCGAGTCGATAAAGAGAGAGTCCAATCAGACGAGGCATCACCTGAGGTTGAATGCCATAGTTCAACCACTGCCACCAACGAGATCCAGTGGAACGCACTGCCTCAGCTTGACTGGGATCAATGTTCTCAATCGCCTCAGCAAGTAGTTTGGCCAAGAATCCGATGGTTGCAAAAGAGATTGTCAGCACACCGGCGAAGGGACCGAAGCCAAATATTGCCACAAAGAGAATGGCAATGATCACTTCCTGAAAGGTTCGGGAAATCGTAATGATTGATCGGCAGAATAGATAGACTGGAAGAGGAGCAAGATTGCGGGAAGCCCCAAGGGCAATTGGAATCGAAACAATGATGCCAATCACTGTGGAAACCACTGTCATCACCAGACTTTCTGCTAGCCCTTCTGAGATGTCGGTCCAACGCCCAGTGAAATTCGGCTGTGCAAAGGCAGCAACAAATTTTAGTCCACGATCCAAACCTTCATAGACCCTCATCCAGTTGACTTCAACGGAACCAAGCGCTAGCAGCATATAGAGCAAGGTACCAATGGTGATGCTCCAACGGAGTTTTGGATTCTCAATGAATGGTTTGGGGCGCCATGTTCGGGGAGTACTCATCAGAGGTTCTCCTCAAGATCAGTAACGTCTTGATCAGAATCACTGCTCTGTCGTTTGCGTACTGCAGTCCAGTCTTCCTCTCCATAAATCTGGGTCAGGACGTCTGGCGTTAGCCCTTCTGGATCCCCATCATAAACAATTGAGCCAGCTTGTAGCCCGACAATGCGCTGAGCAAACATCTGGGCCAGGGCGACATCATGAATATTGATGATCGCTGCCAGCTTGTGCTCAGTACACAACTCGGTGATCAACCGCATGATCTGGCGTGAAGTTTTTGGATCCAAGCTGGCGGTCGGTTCATCGACCAACAGCAACTCAGGATTTTGAATCAGTGCTCGGGCAATACCAACTCTTTGTCGCTGTCCTCCAGAGAGTTCATCAGCCCGTTTATCCGCCATTGGTTCCAAGCCGACGCGGTCTAGCAGAGAAAAAGCCGTGTCAATATCTGACTGCGGAAAACGACGGAAGTAGCTGGCCCAAAACCCAACGTAACCCAAGCGACCAGAGAGTACGTTTTCCATCACGCTCAATCGCTCCACAAGTGCATATTCTTGGAAGATCATCCCAATTTTACGCCGGGCTTTGCGGAGCCCCCCTCCCCGTAAACGGGTGAGGCTCTCTCCTTTCAGTAGGACGTCTCCCGAAGTAGGTTCAACAAGGCGGTTGATACAGCGGATCAGGGTAGACTTGCCAGCTCCAGACGGGCCAATCAAGGCGAGAACTTGTCCAGCTGGGACACTTAGGTCTACTTCCTTGAGAGCATGGTCGCCAGTGCGATAGCGTTTGCCCAGTTTCTTGAGTTCAAGCATGAAAAATCTGCGAAGGGGTCCGCCCCCTGAGAGGCGGACAAGGAAAAGTTACTTGCAAGAGTAGGAGACGTTGTTGGCCTTGTCGATCGTGCGGATCACAGCCCAGTGCTCCTGGTAGGTGATTGGCAAAAACTGCCCTTCGTTAGACTTCTCGAACTCTACTTTCAGGCTCGTTGGTGTGCCGTCTGGCTTGTCCCACTCAAAGCTAGAGAAGGCTTCCTGAACTTTTTTTGCCACGTCAGGATGCAGGTTGTGAACATATCCAAATCCAGTCGTGGGGAAAGTCTGTGACTTATAGATCGTAATCACATCGTCAGCCTGGATCACATTTCGTGAGATCATTCTTGATTTTACCGAGTTGGCGATAGAAGCTGCATCATAATCCTTGTTGGCTACCCCAAGAATCGAGTTATCATGCTTTCCGGAGAAGGAAGGCTCAAAGTCTCGCTCAGGGAGCATATCAAACTCGGCTTTCAGGATCGCAGAAGGTGCCTTGAATCCGGAGTTGGAGGTCGGAGAGGTGAACGCCAGATTTCTTCCCTTGATGTCTTCTACCTTGTTGATACCACTACCCGGGTAGGTGATGATCTCCATCTCGTAACCGAAGTTGCCATCGAGGCTGGCCATGATTGTGAAGGGTACAAAGCCGGCACAGTTGACAGCCAGTGGGTTTGAACCGGTATTGAAGCCTGCTACATGTATACGACCCGATCGCATAGCTTCGATTTGAGCAGCATTGGACTGAATGATAAAATACCGAATCTTTTTACCCGTTACCTTTTCCATGTGTGTAATGAAATCTGCCCAGGCAGTCTTGTAGACAGCTGGATCTTCAACAGGCGTGTAAACAAAATTTAATGTGTCTGGGTTGACCCATTCACTGGGATCGGTGGGAGCATCAGCCACCAGGTCACCGTCACGGTCACAGAAGCGGCTATCTAGAGTCCCTCGTGGGCAATCCTGAGCCATTAGGGTTCCGGCAGTCAGTAACGAGACACCCAAAACACCTGCGAAACGCAGCAAGCTTGTCAATCTCTTGAACATGTTTCCTCCGCGGAAGTTCTTTAGGTTTTTTCTACGGCGACCACAACGGGTGAACATTCCGCTGCTTTACCGAAGACAACAAGACTCAGGAAAATGTGATGAATTGAATCACGTTTCAAGCTATTCCTCCAAATCCACTCCTCTTGGTGTCGCTCAATGAAAGAAATTCGCTGGGTCAAACCTCTGTTTCGTTGGCTGTTTCTTCTACTTGGAGCCTTGCTGATGCTTGCCCTTTTTCAGCACAAGCTGATCTATCATCCTCGATCCTATCCCACAGGTTATCAGCCATGGAAGACTTCTTCTTTGGAACTCCTCCGCTACCGGACAGCAGAAGGGTCGCAGACGGCATATTATCTCCCTCCTGAGAATAATTCGGTTCAACGGGTCTGGGTCCTGTTTGGTGGGAACGCTGGCTTGGCGTTAGACTGGCTAGGGCTGCTTACCCAAGTAAATTCAACTGGGATAGGTTTCCTTCTCATTGATTATCCAGGTTACGGAGCTTGTGAGGGAAGTGCCTCCCCTGAGACAATTCGTAGTTCTACTGGGGAAGCCTTTCAAGCTTGGCAGAGAGAGTTTGGGGTTGAATCACAGCCCGACTGGGCCACTCTGGGCCACTCGTTAGGAGCCGCTGCCGCTATGCAGTTTGCAGAAGATCATCCGGTAGATCGAATCGTTCTCCTCTCGCCGTTCACGAGTCTGGCGGATATGGTGCGGCATCTCTTTGGAGGTTGGCTGGTGCCGCTGTTGCGACACCCTTTTGAAAACCGGAAACCACTGCAGTTGGTGTTGGAACGCAACCCAGTTCCAGCGATTCTGATTGCCCATGGAACTCGTGATGAGGTCGTCCCGGTTCAGATGGGGCGAGAGCTGGCTTCCTTGAACCAAGAAAAGATCGAATACCTGGAGATTCCTGACACGGGACACAATGATATTCTGAGTAAGCTCTGGCCGAGGCTACAGCAAGAGTTCTCTGCTGATTTGTGACTTTGTGCTTCGCTTCAGTTTTCAAAATGGATTATTGCCAACGCCCATTTTGGGAGAGAACCGTCGCAGATGGTGGGTGAGGGATTGGTTTGAATAGAAAAGCAAGGAAATTGAGTAGTTTGAAGTGGCCCCTCATCCACCTTCATCGGACCACTCAGCTGTTGTGGCCAAACTCACACTTCACTAGAGGCCAGGAATGCTGACAGATGTTGTGCTAGCCGAGTTCAGCTGCAGATATTGACCTGAGCTTGAACTGTTGACCTGGCTTGCAATGTTGGAGCTAATATCGTTGGTGCCATCAGCCAAATTTTAGCCTCTGCACAACACAGCCCCAATCTTCTACAAAATTACTACTAAGATCAAAATCTTCAGCGAATTGAAAATATGGGTTCTCCGCCTTGTAGCCATTCATTTGAAGAATTTTGTTCGTATCCTCATCATGGTAATGAGATATTTTGAATAGCTGGAGCAGGGCTGCCTCCCGAGATCAGTTCTTGTGTAGATGATCCATTATTGACTTGGTTACGAATATTTCCATTAGAGTCATTAGTGCCATCACCCATCAGCCAGACCTTGGTACCCTTGGCCCCATTATTGTCATTACCCAATGCAAACCCAGAGAGTTCATTTCCTGATCCTTCCAGATTTGGCTGTCTCCAGTTATTGCCTACCTTGTAATCATTGAGCCACTTCATCGGGTCGTTGACAATCATCGAGATTTCAGTGGCATCTGGCAGAGTCTGGCTGTTTCGCAGAGTAGTTACGACTGCGGAGGCAATCTGGCCCTGAAACTCCTTATTATCCTGATATTGAGAACCAACATAAAACCGTCCTCCTATGTTGTTACCAACACTATTATTGTAACTCCAGGTACCATTGTCAGTGTTTGCTAGGCCGTAACCAGTAAGCCGAGTAGCTGTTCCGTTATCAAGATTAACCTGCCAAATACGGAAGCGATTAAAGTTTTTTACTCTCTCTGAATAGGGGCTATTGCCGTAATTCCTCCTGCCTCCATCATAGTCGACGTACAACCCATACCAGTTGTTGCTAGAGTAAAAGTTGGCATTCGAGGTCCACTTGTACCAATTGTTGTTGTTGCTTGAGTGATAGTTCTTACCGAAGTAGAAGCGTATTTTGCCATCACGAATGAGATCCAATGAGATGCGATAGCCATTCATATCAGTACCAGCAGCCTGGGACCAAAGTGAGCGGTAATTGGTGTCGGGGCTGCCTGTCGGAATAGAACTGGGATTGAATACGATACCTACAGCCCAGGGCTGCCCATTTGCCGTCGTACTGCCATTGTTAAGACTGCTGTCTCCTTGTCCGCTCAAGTATAGTGGCAGTTGACCAGCTGCACTTGCATTCTGGATTAGGTAGCCGTTAGTGCTGGTGAAGTTTACTCCCTTAGTAAAGGAGGTCATCTTAGAAACGGGTGTGTCATTGCTGTAGAGGTTGCTCACCTCGCTTGCTGTCAGGGCGCGAGAGTAAATTTTGAACTCATCAATGTAGCCTTTCCAGGAGAGTTGATTTTGGCGATTTGTCCCAATCTTGAGCATATCCATCGGAGTCGGCTGATTACTGAGCCTTGTCGCCACCAAAGTGCTATTCATGTAGATTTGGGCTGTCCCATTGTCGTACTTCACAAAAGCACCATGTCCCCATGAGTTTGTAGGGTACCGAGTATCTGCCAAGGTATGCACTTTTGTAGATGAATTTGTTCCTTGTTGAGATCTCCAACGAAGCTTTCTGTCATTACTATCAAGTTGCCAACTGTAGTTGCCTCCGTCGCCGCCACTGCTTGAAGAAATCTTCGAAGACATCATTGCACTAAAATCTGGCATGTCGGGATCGGCATAAAACCAAAGGCTGACTGTAAAATTACCACTACTGAAGAGGTTACTTTCGTTATCATCATTCAAACTCGAATTGTAGCCATATTGATTCCCAGCATTGAAATACGCTGCTTTGCCCCCAGTACAGCGGCTATTTGCGTAGGTAATGCTACCGCCATTGGCTACACTCAAATCATATCTTCCATCACCATACTTCCGTACCTTGTCATTGGCGTTTGAGTCAAAGTCATAGTGAACCAGTAAATCTGCATCGTTGTCTGCATTGCAGGAGGTCGTAGAAAAATTCGAGACTACACCAGCATCCCGCATGTTGCTCTGTGCAGAGTCACCGGCAACATTACCTGCTACCATCGTGTAATGATAACGACCAGCAGATAAGCCCGCATGAACATAGCTTGTAGCCGATCCATCACTGACTGTGAATGTGCCATCGTAAGTTGAACTGTTCGCCACATTGATAGAATAATTTACTGTGGAGTCCTGTTTGTAATAGAACTTGTAGTAGGTTGCCCCGGATAAAGTAGACCAGCTTAATGTGACTTGCTGAGTAGCTGCAACAGCGTTGGTAAGACTCGGTGTTCCACTTGGAGGAACTTCATCGTCCGTAGTGGTTACGTTCCGGGAACTGGGACTTAGCGAGGCATAACCGGTTGTGTCCGTAGTGGAGCCATTGATTGCAATGGTGACCTGAGAGACAGTGTCATTATCATCAAGAGCATCATCAACACCCGTCACAGTAATGTTTTGGGTGTTCATGTAATTGGCGTTGGTGAAAGTCAACTGAGTAGGACTGACACTGATTTCAGTGGAGTCAGAGACCGTCACATCAACAACAACATTTCCATTGGGAGCACTGGCTAGATAAAGGTTTAGGTTGTCTGTAGTACCTGTTTCAGAAACGGAAGTAGAGCCGCTCGTTGCACTGTATCTGAATGCAGGAGATGATGCGGTATCATCATTTATAATCGTCAGTGTGGCTCTCTGGGTACCATCCTCTGTGGCATTGGTCACACTGGAAATATCAATACAAGCCGTTTCATTATCTTCAACGGTCGTGTCTCCATAAATGTTCACATTCTGGGTCGCCTGGGACTGACCCGCAGAGATCGTCATACTGGAGGAAGCATAGGCAAAATCGTTACTGCTCCCACTAGTAGCAGTACAGGAACTCCCTGAGCCATAGGCTAGATTGACAGTGACATTTGAGGAGTGAAGTTGATCCAGGTAAGCCGTGAGAGTGCGGGTCTGTGTGCCCGAGTTGCCCTCCGTCACCGTTGCATTGTCAAAGCCGATTCCAACGCTTGGAGCAATCGGGGTCTGTTCTGCAATGGTGACTGGCGTATTTACAGTAAGTCCATTGTAGTTACTGTCTGATGAAGAGGTGGTGATGGTCAGATTTTCTGTCTGATTTCCGTCGGTCGTGTTGTCCTGGATCGCATGAATGTAGACGGTTTGAGGTGTGTTCCAATTGCTTGTGGTGAAGGTCAATTGAGTAGGTTCCACGGTAAATTCAGTGGAAAATCCAGCAATATTGACTGTTACAGTTGCCGATGGCGCTGCACTCAACACAACGGTGATGTTATCCCTCCCCACATAATCATTTGCTCCGTTGGCTTTAAAAATCACGGCATCAAAACTTCCTGATGATGTTTCTCCATGAAATTTATAATCCCATGTCGAGGAACTATTGAGCACCCCTGCCTGCGTAGTTCCTGCAACATATAATTGACCTCCCTTTGTCACATACATGCCCAGTGGGAAATCAAAACCACTTTCCCCGCTTCCTGTGAGCCTAGCCCACTGTTCGGTACCAGAAGAATTAAACTTGGTGATTTGATAGTTGCCGTCAAGGTCATCGTCATAGCCAGCAGGGCTGATGGAACTGTCATGCAGGGTGTAGATGTAGCCGGAGGAGTCAGCCCCAATTCCTCTGACAGTATTTGCTCGGTGATTAGTGAATTTGGTCTACTCGAAGGCACGGTCGCTGGCTCTGATTGCATGAATGACTAAATGGTCACTGGCTGAAGTTGGTGCAGAAACCGAGTTAATGGTTCCCCCAGTTTGATCCTGGAGATAGATTGTTGCCCCACTGCTACTGAGGCCAAGATGAACTCCGTTTCCTTGGTCATGAGTGCTGTTGCCAATGAGTTTTGTCCATTGTCGAACATTGCTGCTGTTGTATTTACGGATAAACATATCCGTTTTTGAATTTCCACTGTGAGATTCAGAATCCAATGCTCCCGTAGAACTACCAGCTACATAATAGTTCCCACTGTCATCGAAGGCCATATCGCTGGCAACCGTGTTGTTTGTACCAGAAACTCCGAATTGGTCTGATCCCAAAATGTTTCCACTAGAATCCAGACGAGTAATGAAGGAGTCTTGGTAGGTAGCAGAAGCCGATGTTTTACTGGCTCCGCTCATTGTCCCCTTGGTACTGCCAATAATGTAGAGGGTGTTGTTGTCAATAACGGCATCAGCTACTTGATCGTTTTGTGCTGTTCCAAATTGCTTTGACCACTGTTTGGTGCCATTACTCGAATACTTCGTGATGAATACATCACGATCTCCCGATGGGCTTTGACCATCGTAAGATGCATTGCTCACATCCCCAATGATGTAGGCATTTCCCTCTGAATCAGTAGCTACTGCTTTCACATAATCTGCAGCACTACTACCGGTTTGTCGTGTCCATTGCTTGACACCAACAGAGTTGTATTTGACTAATGCGGCATCGTGACTTCCCGCATTGCTACCTTGTAAACTCGATGTCGTCTGGACACCAACATAGACATTCCCGATTGCATCTCGGGTGACTGCGTAAGCTCTGTCATCACCTGAATTTCCGATCAGATCTGACCAGTCATAGACCCCTTCACCATAACCAGCTTCGTTCACCGTTGTGCTTCCACCAGAATGAGTGATGGTCACACTATTTGCTACTGAGTAGATCTGTGTTGTGTGGTAAGTTCCATCTCCTCCAAGTGTTGTATCGGAAGTCCCACCAGCAATTGTATTGGCAGTCAGCTTATAATGATAATAAGCACCTTCTGTCAAACTACTGTGAACATATGAATCACTGCTTTCATTGTCTATCGTAATTACCCCATCATAAGTACTGTTGTCTGTGGTAACGATGTTGTATCCAGTGTTTACAGAGTTAGTTTTTTTGTAATACAGCTTGTAGTAGTGATGGCCAGAGAGAGAACTATTGTCCCAGCGGATTGTCACCTCTGCCTGAGTTGAACTGACTGTTGTCGTTGGACTTCCACTTGTTTTAATGACTGCAGTACCACTCGGTGCAGTGATCACGGTCTCTGCTCCAAAAGTCTTCTGGTAGGTCAGATTGTCTCTTGTAAAGTCGTTGTAGGGATATGGCCAAAAACCCAGTTGCCTAGAGTTACTGGTTTTTAGCAGTAAATCACGAACTCCCTCGGTGAGACCTGTTACCGTGGTGGAATTTCCACTAATTCCTTCCCTTCTAAAATCAGAAAAATTTATTTGAATACAGTAACTTACACCATTATCTCCATTATCACAGCTCTGGGGAAGCTTGGGGCTACCGGTGTAGAAAGAAGAATTGTCCCAATCCCAGACCAGCGGTGTTATGGCGGTTCCAAAGGAACTGCCTCTGTGAAACCAACCGTAAAGCTCGAAAGTAGTATTACCGATTCTACTGGCATTGTCATAAAACAAAGTATAGTTATCCACTGCTCCTGCTGTCCAAGACATGGTAACACTGGTTGGGGTGGAGTCTGTGATTGTCAATCCAGTTGGATGCTCTAAAGGTGCTGGCTCGGTTTTGATCAGGTGTTCTGCCTGACCACCGTAAGGGCTAGCAGGAGGATGATACACTCCCGGTGCTTTACTGAAACCGTCTGTGGCTCTGGCTGCTCTGGTAGAGACATTCATTAGAACTGATGGATGAGTGTCAAAGAGAGTACCCCCTAACGGTGTTGATGGGCTAAGATAGTCATTCATTCGATCAGTAATCACGATAGAGCGGTTGGTTGGTAGCGAAAGTCTAGTAGCTCGGTAGATAAGACCTGCACCTGTTGGTATTGGATCCGAGAGTGAGCCACCACTTGCTGGAGTACCACCTACGTTAACGGTTTGTAGTTCCCAGAATGCAAAAGCGTTTGCGGCATAACTTGAGGGATTTACAACTGGTATTCCATCGAAGTATCGATGAGTACCCGCACGAGAAATAGAGGTAACAGTGTCTTGATCGATAGCAGTTTCACTTCCAACAGATCCATGAACTGACACCAACCCAGAATGTCTACCACCAGCCATGAGAAAGTAAAGTTCTGATCCATCCGCAGATAGCTCCAATCCGTAACTAGTATGGCTATTACTCACGTGTGCAATCATTTGTGAAATCTCCTTTGTATCTTGTACTACACCATTGACAACCACACTGACGGAAAGTACATGTTTGAGATCATCGTACTTCATCAGCCATGCATATGCATAATCACTTTCATTATAGGGTGCTGCGGCACTGTCTTTGAGCAATCCAATTAGTTGGCTACCCGGAGGAAATCCATACCCACTAGTAGTGTTCCAACCCGGCATTTCTGTTGTAACTCTATACTTTGGAGTCAGAACATGATCATTTAGCCGAACAGTAGAACAACCCGGAACGTAATTGCTATCATACTGGGCATGTGGAGCCCTTGTCATTGCCAGTGCAGTTACGCTTGTTTCACTGGATGAATATGCTCCTTCAATCCCTGTCCCTGACACCTCAACCCTACGGCAGGGAGTGTAGATATCTGCGCTACGGTAGTTCGATGGAGCATAATTTCCTGTGCTGTCCTTGGCTCTTAGTTCAAAATAATAACCCTGCATGCTGCCAGAAATGCCACTTGGAATATTGACAGAGGTGCCACTGATATTGTCGATCTGGGTTCCTCCAGAAGATGGAGTGGTGGTGTTATCACTGGTGTACCAGAGTTCATAAAGGTTGGCATTGGAAACTGCATTCCAACTGACGGTCACATTGTCATCAGTATCACCAGCACTGTAGGTGAAGCTTAGTGTTCCCGGAGTACCTAGCTGTGGTTGCGCGTTAGTAGTTGCTGAAACAGTGCTTGAATTGGTGCTAGAGCCACCAGAGTTGTTGGCCACTACATAGTAGTAGTACAAAGTGCTATGTGCCCGATTTGTGTGCACGAAAGAGGTACCCGTCGCATTATCGCCAGCCAAACTGTAGCTGCTGTTATCAGTGCTAAAGTAAATAGTGTAGTTATCCACAACTCCAGAGGAAGCAGTCCAGGAAAGACTGACTTGTGCAGTACCACCTGTTGCGGAGAGGTTTGTTGGAACTGAAGGCTGGTTTGGGGCAACTGGGGTAGCGCTGGCCGTTGCAGAATTGGCGCTGTTGCCAGCAGCATTGTGAGCCACCACGTAATAGTAGTAGGTACTACCATTTGACAGGGGTGTGGTTCCATCAGGCTCACGAGTACTGTTGTAGGAAGTTCCAGTGATCACAGGGCTGATGGCAGTGAAGTTGACGTTATCTTTGGAGATGTAGAGTGTGTAGTTGTCAGCACCTACTACTGAATTCCAGCTCAGGTCTACCTGGCCACTGGTAACACCCACCACAGCCGTCAGGTTGTCTGGCTTGGCGGGAGTCGTCAGGTTGTTGCAATGCCCATAGAGCAGACAGGCATTCTTGACATCATCCCCATCAAAGGCTCGGCCAAAGACCTTGACCTCATCGATGTAGCCCTTCCAGTTGTTATTGGCCTTCCGATTGGTTCCAACTCTAAATTGAGTAAAGGTCGAAGCAGCAGTCTTTGTCTGGACTGCGACCCCGTTTTTGTAGAGCGTGAAGTTGTTTTGATCATCATGCACTGCAGCAACGTGATACCACTGACCACTGGTGATCTGGGCTGGATCTTCAATGCCTAGCTGGGAGCCATTGTTGTACATCAGTAAGCGCAACTGGGGCGTATTCTTGGAATCCACATCGATCTGGTGGTTGGCGTATCCCTTGTTCCCAGAAGCATAAACCGCAGAGTAAGCACCATTGTCAACATCACCATTGACCCACATCGCAATCGTGAAGTTGCCTGTCAGTGTTGGGATGTTGTCACTGATAAAGTTGTTGTTGTAGGCATAGCCCGTAGTAGCGTCAAATTAGCCAGCATTTCCATAGCCACAGCCTTGGGCAAACTTGATCGTTCCTCCTGTATTGACCAGATTGTACCTACCGTCTCCATTGGAATTCTTGACATCATTGAGATTGTTATTGAAGCCGTAGTGAACAAGCAGATCTGAATCTGTGTCTGTCAAAGTTCCAGAGGTTGTGCAGCCTGCAAATGCGCTTGGCGTTCCACTGACTTCGTTGGAGAGGGCAGCGGCACCCAGTCCATTGATTGGCACAATTGCATAGTAGTAAGCCGTACCTGCGGTTAATCCCCCATGGACATAAGAGGTGTCTGAGCCCAATAGCGTGAAGTTGTCTGAGCTTGTGCTGACAGGAGAGGAGGTAGACCAGTAGAGGATATGATTGGCTGCACCTGAAGCGGCGGTCCAACTCAAGGTGTTTTGCTGAACTCCTGCCACAGCAGAGAGATTGGTAATGCGACTGGGTGGGCCAGTGGCTTGAGAGTCGGTCAGATTTGCGGTGACCGTGGAATCAGGAATATCAGCAGGCACCCAATTCGTGTCTGCTGAAGCCGTCAAGGATACCGTCATATTGACTGCAGTGGTGCCTCCCCCTTCATCAGTAGCGTCTTCTACTCCAGTCACGGTGACGGTCTGGGCCTGGTTCCAATTGGCTGGGGTGAAGGTCAGCGTCAGGGTCGTATTATCAGCAGAGAGCGAGCCCACACCACTAGAGATTAAGATATCTCCAGTATTAGGGGTGGTGACTGTGATAGTGATGTTATCAGTAGGCTGGGAATTGAGGACAATCGTAAAATCATCAGTGGCTCCTTCAATTACATCTGTGGAATCGCCTGATTCCACGATCGTATAGCCGATCGAGGAGTTGTCTGGAGCGCTTCCCCCCGTCCCAGCCCCAGAGCCTGTAGTACCATTGCCACTCCCACCGGAGCCGCCACCGGAGCCACCACCGGAGCCACCACCTGTGGGAACTTCATCAGAGGGAAAGTCGACATCGTAGACAATGGTGCCTTCTTCAGGAATCCGGTCACAGCCGCTTTGGACAAAAACAAAGCTGAAAAACAGAAAAGAGAGTAAGAACAAACTGCGCATCAGGCGTCTCCATTTGTGTTCTGGAGACAACCTTCAGGGGGCAGTTGCTTAAATAAAGGGATGACAAGTGTGTGAAGAGTTGTATATAGTCAGCTCTTCAACTGGCTGCCCACTGATGGGTTGTCTGGTTGTGCTGGGCCCCAGTACTCCGTTGTGTTGCCAAACCTGCCGGATGCTGGGGCTTTTTTAATTGTTTTACTTTAAATGACTTACAAGAATTCCTTCTTTGATAAGAAACTATTCTTAGGTCCAACTTGCCCTGAAGTCCAGGAGAATGACGGAGCATTTTGGAGAATGACGGAACATTTGCTCCGCAGACTGGCCGAGTTGATCTGACTCGGCTGGTGGTTGACTCCATTCTTTCTTGCAGAGATGTTGATTCACTCTTTGGTGAAAAGCACTCGCATAATTTTTTGTGATTCTTTTGAAAACGATAAGCTCACCCGTTTTCCCTCCTACCTCAATAAATTGGTCGCCACGGAGAAAACATTGATCTGTGTTCTGTCCGCTCTACCAAGAGCAGACTCTGCCAATCAATTCGTGTGTTGGAGGGCTCAGGTGTTTTAAGTCGAGGAAACCCGAAGATCGACTTGGCTGCCACAGGCTTTTAGAGATTGCTTGTGGAGCCTGCATAGGTCATTGAGCAGAGCGCTCAGCGCAAGAGAGGAGTCCATTCCTGTCTAATAAAAATTCAAAACAGACAATTATCGAAATAGTCGAAATTTTTTTGTACAGATGATCTATAACAAAAAAATTGAAATATCCATGCCAATTCTTACTAAATAGATGATCCGTATTGCAAGGAAAAAATACAAAGAATTCTATCTAATTTCAAATATATAATAATATCTGATTAGTCAAATATAATGTTTTTTTGATTATTAAACAACTATGAAACACAAATAAAAGGAAAATTGATTAATAATAAGTTTAATGGCGATTATCTACTTATGAAGCCTAATTTTAATGACACTATGTTGTAACATTTGCTGAGGTAGCTAGAATGATAGACATCAAAAAAATTCAGATTACGTCAAAAAAAATTGGATCATATTCATCTACTAAAGGATCTGATCTCCACCGGAACCTGGTATCTTGATCTACGGGGCATGACGTTCACGGAAATGAGCGAGAAAAATTATGAGATTTATGGGATCAGCAAAGATAAGCCATCGAGATACGAGCACTTTTTGTTCGATTGCATATTGCTGAAAGACCAAACATGTGCAGAGAAGCAAAGGATGGAATTCTTGCTAAGGAAGAGGCTTCAATTTTTGTTTGAGTCCAGAACCGTCAAAGTTGGAGAATTAGGCTGTGTTCGGATAGCCTTTGGCTTCTGGATGTAGTGGGAGCAATAAGGAGCACAGGTCCATTTGGTTTGAATTCCGCAACTCCTCATAGTCGAACAAGTGAATCTCTTAGCAAGGAGGGGGTATGTGGAAGAGAAGACTTTTCATCGTTGGAGGAGTTTTGATATTGGTTGCTTGCAGTGCTCCAGAGCCTCGGGTCCACAACTTCACCAATGAATGCGAGATGGAGTGGCAGTATGAATATCGGCTCTATTTTGATGACCTGGCACGATTGGATCACACCTGCTGCCAGTGTGTGATGCCTGGTAGTCAACAGTTCTGGGACAACGAGACAGGAGTAGGCTCTCGACGGACAAAATTTGGTTGAAAGGTTTTTTTACGTAAGACCAGAACGAAAGAAGATCTGGAACAACCAGTGCAGTCGGGTCAAACATTTAATGTAGATCACCCTGGGGAACAATGGATTTGTTCTCACATCATTTGCTGTTGAAGGGAAACGACATGGAAGTCACTAAAGGCCGTATTCTGGAATTGGAAAACTTACTGGATTTCCAAAATGCAAAAATCGGAAAGCTGGAATATCGGATTGAGCGGCTGGAACGACTCGTGGCGGTGCTGATGGAAGCGAACAAAATCACTGGCAGTGAAACCAAATCAGCCACATTGAACTGAGAAGACCTTGGAATCACTGGAGCAAGCGCTACTGGAGATGGAAGTCTACGGGTTCACGCTGTTGGAGGAGGTTTTGAATCCTGAGGAGGTGTCCCACCTGAGAGAATGCCTGATTCGCTGCTATGAGCGCACGGGCCACGAACAGAACTTCATGGGGACTGCCGGACATGTAACCAATCTTCCGACTCAGGATCCACTTTTCTTTCCCCTGTTGGATCATCCGAAGATACTTCCTATCCTTGAGGCAATCCTAGGCAAGAACCTGATCCTGGGAAGCTTAAACGCCCGAATCGCTCGTCCTGCTGATGATGAGCAGGGCTTCCACACTGATATTGGCGCGGAGTTGCTGAATCCTGCATCGCCAGTGATGTGCAATACAGTCTGGATGCTGGATGACTTTTCCCCGAGGAATGGTTCAACACGGATTGTTCCAGGCAGTCACAAGAGTGGGTTGGCCGGTCCACCAGAAGGATTTGCGGTTCAGCATGTTTTTCAAGTGACCGCAAAAGCGGGGAGTGTGTTGGTTTTCAATGGGCAGTGCTGGCATGCTGGAGGAAACAACCAGACAGAGGTCAACCGACATGCCCTGTTTGGACACTATCGAAAATCCAGCCTGATTTTCCAAGTTGATCCCCACGATGGATTCCCGGCCGAATGGTACGATCTCTTATCTCAAAGACAGCGCAAACTTCTCCGCATGGAAAACGGCATTGGCGTTCCCCACGCTGCTGACTACCACATGCGCCAATCCTTTGCCCGTGGTAAGCTGAAGCCTAGTTGAGTGGGAAGCAACTTCGTACCGCACCTCGTCAGTAACTCAGACAAAATTGCCAACAGCAATGAGTCAGGTTTTCCTTAATCAAACATGCACAAATAACCCATCAACTCCCACTTGCTTTCGCTTCAACGTCTCCAAAAGAATGCGAAGTAATGGAGAAAGCCTTCAATACACTGAGGAGAGTTGAACAAAAGCAAATTGACCATCATCAACAGCCATCAAAGCCCCTCCGTCCTTTGTGAGCACGATATCCTCGCCTGCCCAATCTCCGCCTTCTGGATTTGGGTATGTCGCCTTCCACAGAAGGTTCCCGTCTGATTTAAACCGAATTAGAAAGGCATGCCATTGATCTGAGCAATCGAGGTCCGAACATTCTGAATAACTTTCATATTCATCCCCGGTACCAGCTACAACAATAGCACCTCCATCAGGTGTAGCTTTTACTCCCCAAGCTTCATCGTGAATGTATCTTGGATCAAAACCCCTAGGATTACCTACCTTGTTCTCCCAAATCACATTTCCGAGCTGATCCAATTTCAAGGTATAAGTATCCCAATTCGCTGTGCCAGATGTGGTATGACCAGACAAGAAAATACTTCCATCAGGCCCCAAATCCATTGCAAACATGTGATCTGCGCCGGACCCACCGTATTTCTTGGACCATATCACCTCGCCGGATCCAGTCATCTTGATCAACGAGTAGTCCAAGGCATCTTGGGTTAGCCCTCCAATGATCAACTTGTCTTCGAAGGCGTATATTCGATAAGCATGGGATGTGTAAAAATTTAGACTTGAATCCGACAGATGATTGCCCAGCATATCGAATTTCATCAGATGGCCCTCTCCTTCTGCATAGAAGGTGGTATCAGAATCTTGTGCGTTAATATAGCCGACAGCAACCAGACTTGATCCCAGTTGAATCATACTCTCTATGGCGTCCACACCCCCAAAATCATATGATTTACTGAAGACAACCTCACCAGTTGTCTTATTCAATTTGATCAGTGCACTGTCCTGGTTCATGGCACCAAAAACAACGTACCCGTCATCTACTTCGATTGCACCGTTGCCAAGATTATGGCCAGCAGAAGGATATTCTTTTTTCCACTGGATTGCTCCATCCTGACTGACTTTGACGACAAAAATTCGTGCATTTGTTGGTAAACTTCCGGTCTCACCAATTTGGAGGAACCCACCATCCGAACAGGACAGTAGGAAATGTCCATGGGACTCTTCCCCACTTCCAGCTGCAGTAGTTTTCCAAAGAATTTCAGGTTTTGTAGAACTTTCCGTATTGGTGCTTAACTCTGCTTTCTCAGCACGGCTCGTTTTCTCAGGTAAGCAACCAAACAAGCTCATGACCCAAAAGGGAATGCTAAACCCGAATAGTCTCCTAAATCGATAGAGTTGCTGCATTTGCTAAATATATGTAGTTTTTTGTTTGGCAAAGAGAATGATTCACAGAAATATCTTTACCTCAGAATCTTTTAAATGATGAAGAGTTCAAGGCTTATCATTTTAGTAGCTTATTCTACACTGATTAATCTACTCATTGGCTGCAGTTTGCAACACCAAGTGCCGGAAGAGCTAAATACAATCACTGGTGCCTTTGGTTTTCACTTTGGAGAAAAAATCCAAAGCTATAAAATCAAGTCAGAGGATAATGAGGTAATGATTGTTGAACCAACGGTTATTCCCCGACCCAATCCTGTGATTGAAAAATATGCGCTAAAACTGGATAAAGAAAACAAGAGTCTCTTAGAGATCAATGGCCTGAACCATTCCCTTCAGCAGCGTAAATGTCTCCAAGTGAAAGAGCGGTTAGTAGAGAACTTGAAGGAGATTTATGAGTTTGAAAAAACAGAGTTTTTGGAAGATCTAGAATTGCGACCAAAAAAAAGTTTGTTCTATGGAGAAAGTGGCGACAAATCTGGGGTGGTTGTCGGGTGTTTGATGAATGTTGGTTTTTTGTATTCGAACTCAGACACATTACTAATGATTCGTTACTTTGCTCCTTCAGCAAAAACCTCGATGCAAATGTTATCTCAGTAACCCGAAAGGACCTGTTTTTTTATCCATTAAACCAAATGACTTGGACTCTGATCCTAAAGAGTGTATCAGCAGGTTTCATTCAATGATTCACGCTTTGCCAAGTATCAGTATTTATAACTCTGAAACTCTGTTCCTTGGATTTCATTCACTCGCAAACAAATGAGATCGTATGCCCCTCAGACTATGCTCTGCTATCTTCCTGCTATTGTTATACGTCGGATCAGTGACCGCAGCGGATCTGTTTCAGCTGACCATTACGGAGGGTGGAGTGACCAAGACCATGAGTTATAGTTCTGTTGATGAGTTGCCAGACTACAACACAATGAAGAATCAATTTAGCGGTATTGACTTTGACAACGGTCAAATTGATTTCTTGCTTAATTATAGAGGTATCGAATTAAAGGCAGCTTATCCAAACGTAGCTGGCAATCCTGGAGGGAACAAAGTCACCTTCAACATCCCCACGCTGAATAAAAACTGGTCTTACGAAGGAGCTTCACGGCAAGGAAGTTGGTCTCAATTGACAGATGCCCTAGTTCAAGAATCCGATCTGGTCAACGACCTGCTTGCACTGATGGTACAGTATACTTCAAATGACCCAGTAGCAGGGAATCCCAGCAGTTTGATGGACAACCTAGTGCGCCTGGATTTCTCAGCGGTGCTGGTGGATTTGCCGCTCGGTAATGCCTTGCAAGGTAGAGCTGCGGGAGTCGAAGCGGTGCCAATGGCAGATGCGGAAGGAATGGCCGTTGATGAATCTGATTCTTCTGTTTCTTCAGCTTCCCCAGAAGTGGCTGGCAGCGAAGAGAACGAAGAGAGCAGCACCGAAATTGACGAACGTGAGAACAAAATTGGCATTGGTCTGGGGTTCAGTTCCTATGATCAGGGGGACTCCAAGGTCAACACAATAACCATTCCCCTTTCTTACAGTTGGAATTTTGAAGGAGAGAGCAAACCCAGCCTGACCCTACGGCTACCTATCTCACAACTGGATGTTGATGGAAATACAGGAATTGCCTTCGGCTTGGGTTTGAACTATCGCCAAAACTTGACCCCCAATTGGCAGATCTCCCCAAATCTAAATTACGGAGTGACTGCCTCAGAAAGTCTGGGTTCTGGAGGAGCGCTAGCTAGCTATTCCCTGCTGAGTATCTACGATTGGACCGCTTCCTGGGGTGCAATCCGAATCGGAAACCAGGCTGGGCAATATCGCTCGATGCCGCTTTCGGTTGGAGGGACTACTTTTGATGCAGGTATTGAGAGCACGGTTCTGCGGAATGGCCTGATCTTCCAGTTCCCTACCGGCTTTATTAGAGACGGAGCCACTTTTGATCCGTACTTGCTGGATACTCGCTATTACGGGACAGAGCTCTACATCATGCAATACTACGAAGTGGGCTTCACCCTCAGTGGCTGGGTCTTCCTGTCTTCTTCGTTGACCTTCAATTACTTGGTTTCAGAGGAAGATAAGGCAAAAGGAACCAGCTTCCTATTTCGGGCCCAGTTCTAAGAGACCTTACAGTTAACAAAACCTGATTTTTTACGAGAGACGATGTCCTTTACCCTTGAACTAGGAGCAACTGCTCCTGATTTTTCTGTCGCTGGTACTGATGGTAAAAACTACAGCCTAGCTGACTTTGAATCTGCTTCCACGCTCGTGGTCTTCTTTACCTGCAACCACTGTCCATTCGTCGTTGGATCTGATGAAGTCACAAGGGCCACTGCTGAGAAATTTCAGCACAAGGGAGTGGCCTTTATTGGAATCAATTCCAACAGTGAGAAGACCAATCCCACTGATGATTTCGACCAGATGGTTTTGCGGATGAAGGAACACAACTTCCCGTGGATCTATGCGAGGGATGCTTCCCAGGAGGTTGCTTTGGCCTATGGAGCACTTCGGACACCTCACTTTTACGTCTTTGATGCGGATCGTAAGCTGGCGTACTGCGGCCGTAGAGTAGATCAACCACGCGATACTTCAAAGATGCAGGTCAATGACCTGGAAAAGGCGCTTGCAGAAGTTACGGCTGGACAATCGGTAAGTGTCCCCTTGACCAATCCGATCGGTTGTAACGTCAAGTGGTTAGATCAAGACGCGCACTGGATGCCAGCGGACGCCTGCGATTTAGTGTGAGCCAGTGTTGGCTGCTCTACTAGGGAGTGACACATGACAACCAAGCCAAACGATCGCCTTTCTCTAGATGGGAAAACAGCATTGATCACAGGAGGAGCTAGTGGCATTGGTCTGGAGACCGCCAAGGTGTTTGCTCAAGCAGGAGCACAGGTCGTGATTGGCGATCGGAATGAAGCCGCTTTGCAGAAAGCTCAGGTTCAACTCAATGATCAGGGCATCTCCATCGAGATCATGTATCTGGATGTGACTAGGGAAGATTCCGTTGTAGAGGTCATGAGGAAAGTGGCAGCGTTGGGTTCCTATGAGATTCTGGTCAATTCCGCTGGAACAGGAGCCCGGATGGAAGCGACTGAGTTGCCCTTGGAGCGTTGGCAGGAAGTGCTCAACATCAACCTGACGGGGACCTTTCTTTGCTCCAGAGAAGCTGCCAAGACGATGCTCGAGCAGGGCAAGGGGAGCATTGTCAATGTGGCTTCGATCATGGGTTTGATTGGAGGTGGGGTCTATCCCAATCCTGCCTATCAGGCCAGCAAGGGGGGAGTGGTCAATCTGACACGCTCCTTAGCGCTGGATTGGGCAGCACAAGGTATTCGGGTCAATGCCGTGGCTCCTGCTTTCGTGAGAACCCCCCTGACTCAAAGTCTACTGGCAGAAGATGGGATGGAAGAAAAATTACTCGCACGAACGCCACTCGGACGGATGGTAGAAACCTACGAGGTGGCAGATGCAATTCGTTTTCTGGCTAGTGACGCAGCTGCAATGATCACGGGACACACTCTTCCTGTTGATGGCGGCTGGGTGGCCCAGTGACATTGTTTAATGACTTGACTCCGAAAAGGTATCGATGACAACCAACGCCCCACTCTCTGCTGAAGCGATTCAACAATATCAAGAAGAGGGCTACTTAATCCCAGACTGTCAGTTACCAGAATCTCGGTTAACCGATTTGATGGCTGCCGTTGATCGTGTGTTGCTGGCTAATCCCGAGGTGCGACCAGAGAAGCTGGTCAGTGTCCACATCAGTGGCTTGAACCAGGAGGGTGTGCGCGGTGATGAGGCTTTCATGGAATTGGCCAAGGATCCAGTGATCGTGGATTGTGTAGAACAGTTGATTGGCCCCGATATCATTCTGTGGGGATGTCAACTCTTCTGCAAGCCTGGCTCAGATGGCATGGAAGTGCCGATGCATCAGGATGGGGCCTATTGGCCGATCCGTCCTTTGGCGACTTGTACCGTTTGGGTTGCGTTGGATCATGTGACTGAAGAGAACGGCTGTATGCAAGTTGTTCCTGGCTCACATCGGCATCAATCGCTGACACATCAAAAAGAATCTCGAGAAGATCTTGTGCTCAATCAACGAGTGAATGATGGTCGGATTGATCCAGAAAATACAGTCAGCTTGGAGCTCGCGCCAGGGCAGTTCTCCGTGCATGACGTCCACTTGGTGCATGGCTCCCATCCAAATCGCTCGGGCAAACGACGGGCTGGTCTGGCCATTCGCTACATGCCCTCCACGAGCCTGTTCAACCGAGACTTGATTGATACGGGCACTGGCTCCGGTTATCTGATTAATTTTGCGAAAAGACCCCTTTGGCTGATTCGAGGTGAGAACCGGGCAGGTAGCGATTTAAAGGTCGGTCACGCCTGAGATTCTGACAAATCTGATTCCGTCACCACGCACAGCTGTTTTTATCCGAGCCCTTACAGGCTATTCCTCGCTTTGGTTTCAGCGCTGAAATAATCCTTTTATCTTCCGTGAACCCATGAACATTGGGATCTACCTCTACGATCAGGCAGAGGTCTTGGATTTTTCAGGACCTTTTGAGGTGTTCAGTGTTGCTAACCGACTCGCAAAATTGGATTGGAATATCTGGCTCGTTGGTGCGAGTGAAAACTTGGTTGAAGCTCGTGGAGCCTTCAAGGTGATACCTCATTATTCCATCCAGAATGTGCCAGCATTGGATCTGTTGATTGTGGTCGGGGGCGTTCATCTGGAAGAAGTTCACAAGAGGGAAGTGATCGACTGGATCAGAGAGACTGCTGAGAAAGTGCAGGTGATTGCTTCGATCTGTACAGGAGCTTTCTTATTGGCGGAGGCGGGGTTGCTGGATGGCTTGGAAGTGACAACTCACTGGGAAGATATCCCGGATTTACAGAGAAATTATCCCAACGTACAGGTTCGAGAGGGTGTTCGCTGGATTGAACAAGGCAAGCTGTTCACTGCGGCAGGAATCTCCGCTGGGATAGATCTGAGCTTGGAGTTAGTCTCCGAATTCGCTGGAGAGAAGTTAGCAGAGCGAACTGCCAGGCAGATGGAGTATGCTTGGATTCAGCCCGGAACTTAAGCAGTAAGTGAAGCTGTATCTCTGCTCATGCTGACTTGATCAAAGAAAGTCGCAGTGAGATTGAGTCATTGTCTTCTTTTTCATAATCTCCATCATCTCATCAGGAGTCAGTTTCGCTTTGAGTTCTTCAAAACACTGCTGATCCTTGGCGTAGGCAGGCTTAGATTTATCAATGGGATTGAATGTGATGAAGCCCGTGGCGATGCCAATTCCTACAAGTGCTGCCAATGACGATAAGATGATAACCGTTGTTTTTGTGTTTTTGTTCATAAGCTTAAATAGTGGGAAGTGACAGTAATAATTTCAACCAATATAGAGCACAAAAACAAGCAGCAGGAAAACTTAATCTTTAGGATATAGCTTATTATTCTTCACGATCATTGAGTCGACCTTACCATTCTGATCTCGTTGAAAGTAGACGGAAAACTCCCCTGCATAGATACCTTCATGATTAGGATCAACAAAATGATCAGTTCCCACCTTGGAAAGTACAACGGGCCTAGCCAGCGGCATTCCCTCTCGCATATTTAGCAAAATCAAATTCTCTCCCATTTCTGTAACGTAGTAGTGCCAGTGGTGATCATCTGAATAGAGATTTTCATATTCAGCATATAACAGGGGCCGATCAAACGATTTAGGATCAGCCAACACTCTACCGATCATTTCATATAAATTCCTTGAGATGCTTTGGGGATGGTTGAAATAAACAGGTGCCTCAACCGTATTGGAGAGGACAACGACTCCAAGTTTGTTTTGATTATCCATCACCAGTTCTGAAGCAAATCCCATCAAGCCTCCACTGTGCAGAACAAACTCTTTTTCTCGAAAATAACCAAGCCCTGTTCCACCAAGTTCCAGGGTGTTTGCAAGTAAAGCTAACGCAGTATTTAACATGGGGTGAAGTTCAATGGGCAATGGTACCCACTGAACCTTCAGCATCTCAGACAAGGTGGCTCTTGCAAGGAGTGTTTGGTCCTCCGCACTCAGTGTACGAAAATGCCAACTAATGAATTTAGCCAGATCCGTGACAGTAGAAATGAGTCCGGAAGATGGCAATCCTAAGACACTCGCCATTTCAGGAAATTCATTTTTCAATCGTTGGCCTCCAACGATTTGGCTGTAGCCAATCACCTTTGTAGTTTCCGAATCAGTGGGAAAGCGAGTGGACTCCAGTTGTAAAGGTGTGAGGATAACTTCTTGGATATACTGCTCATAAGACAATCCGGAGACGCGCTCTACAATCAATCCACCAAGATTCATTGCCAAGTTGGAGTACTTATGGATTCGATTTGGTGGGAACAACAAAGATTGTTGGGCCAATCCCTTCAAAAATTCATCAAGGACCAATGCCTGATTCTGACCTCTTTTGTCCAAGAGGAAATTGGGATTGGTGGGTAGACCCGTAGTGTGGGTCAGGATGGACTTGATAGTGATGTCTTCTACAGAATGACCATTCGTTTTGATTGCTCTCAGTTCAGGAATTATTTCAACTACAGGAGTGTCTAAGAAAATTTTCTTACGCTCTACGAGTTGCATCAAAGCAATACTCGTAAAGAGCTTTGTGATTGAAGCAATTCGATAATTGGTTGACTCAGTAGCTGGAGATTGTTTTTCGAAGTCGGAAACCCCAAATCCCTTTGCGTAAATAAGCTTTTGATTCTGAACAAGGCTGACAGAAACTCCACGTAAGGATTGATCACTCATTAGCGTATTAAGCCAGGCTTCAAAGAGTCGTGTTCTTGATTGAAGCAACTCATTGGATTGAGCGTGTGTGGTTGTGATGGAAACAATAAGAACGATGATTCCAATGAGAACTGATTCCAGGGATTTTCTGATTTTTACAGTCTTTTTAAAGATTGAAATCATGATCAAAAACCTGAATGCAAATCTACTCTCAAGATCACTCTTAGATGGCAAGATTACCAATTTTCCAAATGGTAAGTTTTGAAGTTGAGAAAACCTAAAAAATCACCTCCCAGTAATGATAGTTAAAAAACCTCTCAAATCTGTTTCAGGCTACTGCTACCGGGCTTGATTATGCACTTATTGGGTCTGAGTTTGGAATAGCCCTGGGAACAAAAAAATCAGGATCACTGGATTGCTTCCACAAGGCATGAATGATCTCACGATAGGCTTCAATCATGTTCCGATAAACAGGGGCCGTATCGGCTTTCATCTCTTCATGAAGAGCAGGGAGTGCGTGATATGGAACCATCGGAAACATGTGATGTTCCACGTGATAATTCATGTTCCAGTAGAGAAAACGAAAGATGGGGTTCATGTAAACAGTGCGCGTGTTATGGCGATGATCAAGGACATCTTCAGCCAGGCCAGCATGTTGGGTCAGACCAAAGACGATGTGTAGCCAGGTTCCATACACGCGGGGCAAGCCGATCAGCATCAATGGAAGCCAACTCTGATAGATCAGACTGGCCGCAGCAGTCAGTCCGTAGACCACGATCCAGACACGGGCCACATTGTAAACTTTGTGTCTTTCCATCTCGGGGATGTAGTCAGCCTCCTCGGCAGTCAACTGTCCAAAAGAATGTAGGACCGTCTTTGCCAGTGAGATTGGAATATCGATCAGGCCAAAGAAATTAAGGAACAGTCGAAACAGCCGAGCAGGACGACCAATGGCAATCTCAGGATCACGACCGACGATGATGGTGTCTGTGTGATGACGTGTGTGGGACCAACGCCATCCAGTGGGGCTTCGCATAATCATGAAGCAGGCGAGTTGATACACAGCTTGATTCATCCACTGGGTGCGAAATGCGGTACCATGACCGCACTCGTGCCAACGGGAATCCGAGGCACTGCCGTAAAGAATCCCATAAACAAAAAAGAAGGGCACACACCACCAGGTTCCCCAGAAATACACACCAAATCCACCTGTCAGGGTAAGCAGGCCCAACCAGATGGCTGTGTCTCGAATCGCTGGTTGATCTGAGCGACGCATCAATTCCTTCATACGTTTGCGGGGGATAGGCGTGGCGTACCAAGTTGCGGAGGCCAGTCCTTTCTCTTCCGCTTTTTGGGCTTCTGGTCCGATGAGGCTGTAATCTCGGTGGATAGTTGTACTCGCCATGGTTTCAGATCTGATAAGGATTGATTGGAGAAGAAAAGGAAGAAGGGAATGTTTGCGCAGTTATAGCGGTTCAGGGATCAGAGTGCAATGCCCTGTAGCTCACTTACTGGAGGGAAATTCCATCAATCTGAAGAAATGTGCGTTCACCAGATGAAGAAGCTAGCCTGCTTGCCCAGTACTGTAACGGTATCTACTCGTTTACAAGGGCGTTGAGCAGCACCATAGCAAACAAGCAGCGGCAGCAGGTGCTCCTCTCGAGGGCGACAGTATCTTGCGTTTGGAGCGCGTTCCCAATTCCGCAGGCGTTCCCACCGCTCTGTTTCCGAGAAGTCACGATTGTTCAGAGTCTCCTTCAGCCAAGTCTCAAAAGCCAAATTCTTGGCATCTGGAATTCCTGCACCCTGCTGAAAGAAAGCCTGCATGTTGTGAAAGGAAAACCCTGAGCAGAGAATCAGTAACCCTTCCTGATCCAGAGAAGCCAGGGCCTGCCCGAGTTGCAAATGGGCCAATGGGTCAAGACTCTGCTGCAGGGAAACCTGGATGCAGGGAATGTCGGCGTTAGGATACATCAGCATCAACGGTACAAATACGCCGTGATCCAGTCCGCGGCTTTGCTCCAACTCCGCAGCGATTCCTTGTTTTCTGAGTTGCCCCTGGACGGCCTCTGCTAGCGCTGGTGAACCGGGAACTGGATAATCAAGATGATAGGACTGCTCTGGAAAGCCGTAGTAGTCGTAAAGCAGTGGAGGATTGGAGTGATGTGTAATCTGGATCACACTAGCCTCCCAGTGGGCACTGATCACCAGAATTTGTTTAGGCGCTTCCAAGTCCTGCGAGAGCTGCCGAAGATGCTGAATCAGCTCAATATGATTGGGATCGCCCAGCAAGGGTAGGGGACCTCCTCCATGAGAGAGGAAAACGACCTTAGTCATATACAGAGTCAAAGAGATGGGTGATGTTTGCGGGTCAGCTCTTCAAGAGCTTCTTGAGATTCAGCTTGGGATCGCAGAGTTCTGCTGGATTCATCGTTTTTTGGGCAGCAATCAACATTTCGGCTAGACGAATATCTTTGGCGACACTGTTTCCAGTTCCTATTCCAGCTGCAGAAACCAACTGTTCCTGATCATTCAATCCGAAATAGATCGTTACTCCATCCGGTCGGGTTCGTGGGATGACTCGTTTTGCAAAAGAAGGAAGCCCTGCCACCTGCAAACTGAGTTCAAACTGATCACTCCAGAACCATGGGATAGCGCTGAATTCCTTAGTTTCCCCCAAAAGATTTTGCACGGCACACTCTGCTTGATCTCGGGCGCAACGCCACATCTCCAGGCGCATACGTTGCTGCTCATACAGAGGATGAGGAAAGGAGCAACAGTCACCTACCGCGTAAATATCTGGATCCGAGGTCTGCAGGAACGCATTGACAGAAACCCCATTCTCGATATCCAAGCCCGCTGCTTCTGCCAAGGCAACTTCAGGGACAGCACCAATTCCAGCGACAACCAAATCACCTGAAATGGACTCACCATTCTTCAATTCAATGGTGTAGCCACTTTTCGATGCCTGGATCTGATCCAATTCGATATCACATCGAATCTCTACACCCTGTCGCTTGTGTTCAGAGGCAACAACCTCCGCAACCTCGGGCGGTACAGCACGTCCAAGGATTCTTTGCGCCATCTCCAAAACAGTTACTTTACAGTCTACCTTTCGGGCACTGGCCGCCAATTCCAAGCCAATGAAACCTGCTCCAATCAGAATCAGGTGTTTGCCTGGGGCCAGCAAGCAACAAAATGCAAGGGCCTCGTCCAGATTACGCAAAACAAGAGCGTGCTCACCTCCGGTGCAGGTCAGTTTGCGAGCACTCGCTCCTGTGGCAATCAATAATTTATTGTAAGGAAAGAACTCGTCATTTTGGAGTCGCAGCCGGTGGGATTGACGGTCAATCTCAGCGACCTGGCTACTCTGTAGAAATTGGATTTGAAGTTCTTGCAGCTGCTCGGCAGAGGATAACAAGGGAGGTGGAATGCCTTCGGCGAGTAAAGTTTTGGAAAGGGGAGGGCGTTCGTAGGGTGTGTGGGGTTCCTGGCCAATCAAAACGATCTCACCATCCCAGTTGCTTTCTCGCAAATGGAGGGCAGCTCGGGTGCCTGCTTCACCGGCACCAATGATCGTGAGGGACTCCATCAGACTACCTTTGCTTTACAAGCTGATAAATACGAGGCCGTCTTCTACCTTTACAGGATAAGTCTGTAGATTTACGCAAACGGGGGCTCCCAATGCGCTACCATCGGTGTAGTCAAACCTGCCGTTGTGCTTTGGGCATTCGATGACATTATCCATCACGAGGCCATCGGCCAGATGAATTTTTTCATGAGTGCACAGACCATCGGTAGCGTAGTATTCATCATCTGGAGAACGATAGACCGCAAACGTTCGATCACCGTGATCAAAGCGAATCACATCTTCTTCTTCAATATCATCAGCAGCACAGACTTGAACCCATTTGGTCATGATGTCCTTGTATCGGTATTTATATTCTTGAATTAACGAGCATCAGCAATTGTGAATGCCTTTTGAAATGCTTCAATTGCCTCTTCAGGATCACCAGATGCGTACGCTTCCATGGCAACAGGTCCCCGGTAGCCCATTTGATAGAGAGCTTCGGCAATCTTTGGGTAATTGATTTCTCCAGTTCCAGGTTCCTTCCGACCTGGCACATCGGCAACTTGGATTTCACCAATGTAGGGTAGACATTTTCGGCACATTTCAATCAGGTTCCCTTCGCCAATCTGCACATGATATAAATCCAGATTGAGCTTCAAATTGGGGCGGTTGACTGCAGCAACCAAAGCTAGGGTGTCTTCCGCCAAAGCGAAAGGTACTCCTGGGTGGTCCACCGGCAGGTTCAGATTTTCAAGAGCAAAGACAACTCCCTCTTTGTCAGCCAGGTCTGCGACACGATTTAGTGTATCCACAGCTTTCAGCCACATCGCTCCAGTTACTGTTTCACAAGGTTGTACTGGCAATCCTCCCTCGCCCAAACCGGTGCCATGGAGGTTCAGTCGATCCACGTTGAGTCGTTTCCCAACAACAATGGTCTCTTTTGCTGTAGCAAGGAGTTCTGCTGCTCCCTCATCGTCAGCAAGACGTCCTCGCAGGTAGCCATTCATGATTGAAAAATTGGCCTTGGTTTTCTCAAGCTTGTACAGGTCATGAGCTGGCCAATTCCATAAACCCACAGCAAATCCCATTTCCGTCAACTTGCTCACACGCCACTCGATCGGCTTATCTTGCCAGAGCATTTCGGCACAGACTGCTAGTGGGAATTGATAGGACATATTTTTTCCTTTTATTGCCTGTCGTAAAACCTGAATCATGGAATCGTTTCAGTCAAACTTTTACACTCTAGCCTGAATGAGAGAGTGCGAAGTGCTGAGTTGGATTCTGGAAGATGTGAACGGAGATTGGTTTCTTGGGGTTGTGAAGCTGGCTTCTTTAATGCCGAATCAATTAGGGAGACGCTGGCCTCAACCCGGATCGAACCAAGGATTCCCAACACTGAATCGGTGATGAATTGAGAATCGTCTCTAGATCAGTTCTTAACTCAATGATGGAGGTGGAAGGAGCTTCCTCACCAATTCTCAAGTGGGCAAGTCGGCTGAGTGCATCCATTGCGAAACCAACAGAAATCACATTCTGGTCTTCTCTGATGATTTTCTTAAGTTCCTCTAGTAAAGAGTCTAGATTTTCACCGAGGACTTCCTCTCCGTGAGAGCAGAGCATCACCAGCGCCCATAGGACATTCTCACGAACTGTCGAGCGGACTGGCTCAAATCTCTCAATCCCAAAATCAATTCCCATTCCCTCACAGACATCACACTCATCCGTTGGTCTTACGAACTTGATGTTTCTCTTTTGTACCCGATCCATGGAGAGCCGATTCTCTTCCTGCTGAAGACTTCGGATGAGAACCTCGATACATTTTGGAATCCACTCTAGTCCTTGCCCCGATGCAATCGTACGTCTACCGAGACACCCCAAGGAACCCGCAGCGACAGAACGCACATATTTGGACGCATCCTCCAGTAAACATCCCTTGACCGCATCAAAGATTTCTTGGTTCAGTGTACTCACTTCACCCAATCCGTAGACACCTGCCTTCCGCAGCCATTTAATTGGTGATTTGATCGTCTCTAAAAATACATCTTCGGCGGCAGTACCCAGAGCGACAAGTCCATAGGTTCCAGCTCTTCTGACACTTTCACGCTCATTCAAAAGTGTTTTCCGCAGTAGTACCTTGGCAAGTACCTGATCCCTGATTGCTGCAAGTTCGTAAGCAGCACCAATTCGGATGGGTTCCTTTTCATCTCCTTTTTCCAGCATCTGCCCGAAGAGTTGTAAGGCCTGTTTTTTCAGATATTCATTAGATTGGATCGTATCGTCGATTTTTGGCGATGGTGGTTTACCAGTTTCTAGCCAATGCTTGTGGTAACGCCAGGTGCTCTTGATTCCAGAACTCACCTCAGTCAGATCAAAGCCTGTGAGAGGATCCACGCTCTCCTCACACCAGTCCACCTCTCCTGAGTCCGTCCCCGAGGGTTCATTTGTGCGATAAATCCAAAATCTCCACATAAACCTTGGATTTTCTGTCCATTGACGCCAATCATCTCTTCGATGATTCCCACGATGGAAAGTGTTGTGAGAATAGAGAAGGACACTCCCGGCCCGCAGTGGGGCAACTTCAAAGACACTGGTCAGTGGCCAGTTTAGCCCTGAAACGGCTTCCATCATTCTACGGTCGTGCTTGGTTTTGCGCTGAATAATGTCTTCCAAAGTGTATTTGGAGTCAGGCCCACTAACGGGTATGCTCTCCAAGCCCTCGATTAAGTAACCAAAGTCAATGTGATCAGCTCCTGCAAAGTTATCGTGGTTCTCCTCGTGGTTGAAAGTCCAGTAGTGGCTGAACGGTACAATCGCTGTTGGTCCCATCTCTGATGAAACATCTTGTGGGTAGTAAAGCATCTCAATTTGGATCGCTTGGTGATGTCTCTGTTTGCGAGCATTGTAAGGAGCATTATCGTCTTTGTGCCAGTGTTGGTCACGAGCCCCGCTGATGAAAGGAGCATTATGAATGAAAGGCACAATCGCCCAGTTTTTGCCGACAAGTCGATCACAGGCGTCGATCAATCCGGGTGCGTTCAAAATATCAAAAATCTCTGGAATCACTTCAGGAGTAATTCGTAGCTGATCCTGAACTGCTTTCTTTTCCTTTTCGTAAATACGTTGATGGATTTCAGAAGAGACTCCTAGACTTTCTGGACAAAGAACGGCAACCCCTCTACTCGCAAACTCTTGAACGAGATTTTTTGATGTACTGTAGATGATTGATTCAGAGGTCAGGTGTTTAGAAATCAATTTATGCAACCTTTGATTATAGTGTGACGATAACTTATGATTTGTAAAAATAAATAAATGTATGTATATTTATATTTATTGATTTATTAATAAATGTTGGCTACTGTAAATCTGAAAATTACAGCAATATGCTCTGACACAGAAGCTAAGCTGATACAACTTTTCTATCACTGATGCACTTCACAAATTCAGTCAGTGAGACAATTTGTGGGAAATTTTGACCAGCGTGGATATTTCCTACATCAGGCTTGTATTCGTTCACCCTCACCATGAGAGGTCTGTATGGCACCTGCTGATTTTCGTCGTTGGAAGAGAATTTTGGTTTGGAGCGTTCTGACTGGTAGCACGGTGTGGTTATTGAGCTTGGTTAGTTTCTGGAAACCCGAACTCTTCTCCTCTATATACAGTATCGTCGGACTCTAGTCATTAAAGTTGCTTCGGAAGGCTTGGTGAGACACTTTCCTTCCGCATCGTCACGTATTCAGAAATATCTTTTCGATCTGTGTGCGTGATTGTCCAACATTAGTAATCCCACCTTGTCAATAATGACCTTTGTTTGACCCAAATAAATTTGCTTAATATCCGTATTTCTAATAATTTCGGGTGTTGTGCCTTATGCGAATAGATTATTTAGCAACAAGGAGTCATATGCAGAAACAAGAACGTTTAGATCCAGGATGGGCTTGGACAAAGAAATATAATATAGGTGCCGGCGTAAAGGTTGGGCACACTATCTATGCATCTGGCTTAGTGGCCCTAGACAGTGAGGGCAATGTGATTGGCGAGGACGTTTACACCCAATCTAGTCAGGTTTTCAAAAATATTGAGAGTCTGCTAGCTGTTGCTGGAGCAACAATGGCTGATGTAATCAAGATCAACACATTCCTGACTGATATGTCTCAATACGGCGAGTTTAGTAGAGCGCGCAATGAAGCTTTTCCAGCCGGTGTTCCAGCTAGTGCTTCCTACTCCACTCCTGCACTGGTCCTTCCTTCTTTGTTAGTTGAGGTTGAAGCCATTGCGATTATCGGTAGCGGTAGTTGAATCTTGCGGGCCTTCCTTAAGCCTAATGGGGATCCTAATTACTAGGATCCCACTTTTTCTCTCTTGGCAGAACAGATTCCTAAAATTCCCACTAATTAAGTCTAATTTCAGAAATGAATTTAGACTTTACTGTGTAGTCATTCCTGTGATTCGCTATTTTTAGACTCTAAGATCATAGTAAATTCAAATCGAATTTTTGATTCGCTATCTCGTTTTTACTCTTACAAGAATTGACTATGACTACCGCCCAATTTGGACCTGGTGAGAAAACTCGGAACTTTTTTGGCTTCAAGGCGTTTTTTAGTGGTTTAGCCAAGCAAGGTACTTCAACACTGACAGTGCTTTTTGTTTTATTCATGGCACACTCTATCCACCTCCTCTGGGCATTGTTTTCAAAGTTTTTCTGAATTCAGATCAAAACCCCTGCAAGAGCCTCACTTAGATTTGTGGCTATTTGAAAACATGATCACAAGCTCCCAAAATCTCTCACTCCCTTTGAGTCGATCCCAAAATAAACTGCTACAGTCCGTTTGCTCCAGTTGAATACCAACACTGTTTGGAAACCGTGAGTTTACCGGCTGTGAGTGAACGAGATATTTGAAGTAGCAGAACACTTTCCCTTATCTTATGCCCTTCCCATTTCCTCTCCCTTTTGATGGAAAGCCACACCGCTGGACAATGGGGTTACGTCCGCTTGCTCCAGCAGACTGGCTCTGGCTAGATGGCCGCTACGACACAGAGGTTGCTCTGAGGAGAGAACTTCTCGATCAGCGTCGAGATGAAGTGTTTCAGGCCTGCCCTGAAGCACATGCCGCCAGCACGGAGATACTCGAACTGGTTCTCACATTTCTTGAAACACAGCATCTGGAGCGCTTTCAACAGATTCAGGAAGACAAGAGTCTGGCTCCTGGGCAAACAACTTTTGAAATGGCCGTTAGAACAATGCATCCGCTGGAATTGGCTGGGCGGTTGGTACAGGAAGATCTCTGCGTGATGCAGGCAGTTCCAGAGGATGCCGAGGATGCTGGAGAGTATCGTTTGACCGCAGCAGCACTATGCTTCCCTACTCGTTGGAATCTACAGGAGAAGATTGGGCGCCGGATGTCCGAAATCCATGATCCAGTGCCGGGATACAGGGAGCAGATCAATGCCCCAGTGAATCAGTTTATGGGTCGTCTGACACCAGAGAAGCCGATGTGGCGTGTCAACTGGAGCTTGAATGAGGACCCAACACTCTTTCAGCCGGGAGGTCATGGAGTTTTAGAAGCCGCACCCAACCTCACCTCAGAAAATGCTGGAACAGAAGTGTTCTTGCGCTTGGAACGCCAGACACTCCGCAGGCTTCCCAAGACAGGTGCCATTCTCTTTACCATCCGGATACTCCAGTGCCCACTGGCGGAACTGAAGGATTCAGAAGCTTACCAGTTGGCCCAAACACTACGTCACTGGCCCGAAGATCTTCAGATTTACAAGTCTTTTGCGGTGTATGGACCAGCGGTGCTGAGCTACTTGGACGGGCGGGCTTGATTCAGAAGTGGAGATCAATGGAGTACATCGCATATAAGCTGTGAGGCAGGAATAGATCTGGATTAGATTAGAACTTCCATATTGTTGAGCATAAAGTCCTCAGTGGATGACCATTTTTCTTGAGCAAATTTGAGAAAAAATGATCATAGAATTTTCTGGAATCTCATTCTTTGTATGATTTCACAATGCGGGATGGATGAACCAGCTTTCGTCGTGTAGCGCAAATAGTTTTTGAGAGACTGAACTGGTTGGTATCTTAAGAATCTATTTCATTATGGCAATTTTCTGGAATCTCAGAGTTGCATTCAAACTAACCAACAAATCCCGATGTGTGAAGTAGTGATGCCGTTGCCAAGCTTAATAGCAACACCAGACAAAAGGTTTTGTAGTAACGCTCCATACTCGGTCGAAAGATAAACTGTCCCAATAAAACACCAGCTGTGACGGGTATAGTCATAGCCAAGCCACGTTTGATAGCCAGCCAGTCCATCACTCCCAAAGTCAAAAGCCATACTAGTACAACAACCGAAGACAGCATTACATAAAAGATTAGCGTGGCCCGCATGACTGGTGCAGGTCGGTCTTGGCTTAGTACGTAAAGCGCCACCACCATCCCACCCAGTGAGGCGATTCCTGTTGCAAATCCTGCCAAGATACCAGAGCCCAGTAGTCCAGGCTTACTGGCTAGTGCTTGGATACGGATACGCGCCAATTGCAAACTCGCAAGAATGATGATCAGCAACAAGGCAACGAGGCGCGAGTCATTCTCAGGCAACCAGCCCGTCACGGTCAGACCAATCGGCATACCAAACAGAACGCCAGCAATCAAACCCAGGGCCATACCCCGATTTGCTTCTTTCCAGCCACCACGCACCAAAATCGCAGAGGCTACGGTCTCCATCACCCAGCAAACGGGGAGTAGTGCAATGGGAGGTAGGAGTAGCACGGACAATGACATGAACAGCGCTGAGAGCGCAAAGCCAGAAAACCCTCGAACTAGCCCGGCACAAAAGGCAACAGCTGCTAAGAAGCCAACTTCATTGATGGTTAAGGAGAGCGCGTCAAGCATCTGTGATCTTTCTGAAATCAGTACGATCCAAAACTACTAGCTCTTTTTTAGCCAGGCTAGCATTTCTCAGATTAATCCTTTGCAAATCAAAGAAATCGATTCCTCGCACACACTAGATAATCATGGTTTTTTGCTGATCCAGAGATAAGCACCAATGGTCACTAACCCCAGCAGTAAAAAGAACCAGCCCAGTGGGATCAGGGCAAACGGCTCAATGAGCAATCCTTCCGTGTCTACCGATGCTCCGATCAAGTGATATCCAAACAAACAACCACCACTCAAAACAAAAAATACCAACGACAGTCCAAGATAGCTTTCCTTGCTCATGATAAGTGCCGTGCGACTTTGGCCCGACCTTCCAGCCAAAAAATGGATTTTCAAACCCAATCTGGGTAAGTGAAAGAAGAAAATCTCAAGCGAGAGAGCGAATTAGCGAGCCTTGTCGAGAATCCGTCTGACCTCAGCCAATTCGTAATTCAGTGCTGTGTAACGGGTCAGGGTGCCTACTGTCCGAACAGCCTGGTCGATAGCCTCTGGGGTTCCAATCAGAACAAACAACTCTTTGCCCCTTGTCATTGCGGTGTAGAGCAGATTGCGTTGCAGCATGAGGTAGTGGTGGTGGGTTAACGGAAGCAAGACTGCTGCGTATTCACTTCCTTGGGACTTGTGCACAGAGATCGCGTAGGCGAGTTGCAGTTGGTCCAATTCACTGGCGGTGTAGGGAATAATGGCGTGTTCAAATTCTACCCTGAGTTCTCGAGTCTCGGTGTTCACCTCTCGAATTTGGCCAGTATCTCCATTGAAGACTTCCTTATCGTAGTTATTGACCTGTTGCATCACCTTGTCGCCGACTCGAAACTGCCACTGCTTAAATTCAACCCCTTCCCCACTCGGATTGAAAACCTCTTGCAGGCGTTGATTGAGATGAATGGATCCTGTTAATCCACGATGCATTGGGGTCAGTACTTGAACCTGATTCAGGGGATCAAAACCAAAACGCTCGGGAATCCGTTCGGTACAGACACGGAGTAGCTTATCAACAATCCGCTGCGGATCACCTTCCTGCATAAAGTAGAAATCTCTCAGTTCGCTTGAATTCAGAGGACCCTCCAAATCCGGAAGCTCCCCTTTGCGGACTCGGTGGGCGTTGAGAGTGATCAAGCTATCCTGGGCCTGTCGAAAGATGGTCTCTAACCGCACTACTGGTATCTGTTGTGAAGCAATCAGATCCTGAAGAATCGCTCCTGCACCAACGGATGGTAATTGATCCACATCGCCAACCAAGATCAGCCGGGAAGGAGAAGGAATCGCTTCCAACAATGCATCCATCAGCAAGGTATCAATCATTGATGTCTCATCAATGATCAACAGTTCATACTCCAGCGGATTGTCCTGATTGCGCTGAAATCCTTGATTACCAGCTTCCAATAGACGGTGAATGGTTGAGGCAGAGTGTCCCGTGGCTTCTGAGAGCCGTTTGGCAGCCCTTCCTGTGGGAGCTGCCAGTGCCGTTTCTGGAATTTGTGGGAGCATCAACTCCAGGATGAAGCGGACAATCGTTGTCTTTCCGGTACCTGGACCGCCGGTGAGGATCAGTACCTTGTGTTGCAGGGCTGCCTGTATTGCCTGATGCTGGACTGAGTCCAGGCGCAAGTCGAGCCGTTCCTGGCATGCGTCAAGGAGTTCTGCAGAAGGACCAAAGTTGGTCAGCGCAGCGCTCTCCAGCAAGCGAAACAGGTTTTCTGCAATACGCTGTTCTGCAAAATAAAAACGTGGTCTGGAGAGCAACGACTGGTTCCCACCCGTCAGGTGAACACTGTCTCGGCCTTTGAGTTGTCGCTCTTGTAAGAGGTGATCAATCGCCTGTCCGGTACGTTCTTCAGGTAGGTGCAATTCTGTGCAGACTTTCTCCAACAGCAACTCCTGAGGCAGGCAGGTATGGCCCTGTTGTGCTTGCTGCTCAATCACATAAACCGTTCCAGCAACGGCTCGTTCCAATGAATCAGCAGCAAAACCAAGTTTACGAGCGATCGCATCTGCAGTCAGGAATCCAATCCCTGGCAGCTCTGTCAATTGGTAAGGGTTTTCCCTCAAAACTTGAATGCTGTTCAGGCCATAGCGCTGAAAAATTCGTTGGGCCTGAGCGTTTGAAACTCCTGCTCCGTGCAGGTAGGTCATCACTTCTCGTAGTCCCCGCTGTTCTTCACGAGCCTCATGCAAGACTTCTAATTGTTTGCGAGTAAATCGTGGAACTTCCTTCAGCAGGCGCTCAGGCTCTTCGTCAATCACCCGAAAAGTGTCTTCCCCGAAAGCAACAACAATTCGCTCAGCGGTCTTCTCACCAATGCCGGAGTAAATTCCACTGGCGAGATAGCGCTGAATGCCATCCAACGAAGAGGGCAACACGGGCATTGCCTCCTCTACCAGGAACTGGCTGCCATAGAGGGGATGCTGTTGCCAGCGCCCTTTGAGTTGCAGGGTTTCATCTTCATTGAAGCCACCAAGGGTGCCCTTGATCGTGATGGGCTCATTCTGGCCCTCAACCTGGAAGCTGGCGATCACAAAGCCGCTCTCAGCTTTGTGATAGATGATACGTTGCAGCAGACCTGTCAATGTCGATGCAGTTTCAGCGGTCAGCATGTTTGGTGGGAAAATGAGCTGGGCTGTTTGCCCAGACAAAAGTGCGGAAGAAGTGTTTATTCACTCGGAGTGTAGTAGGGCGTACGAATCATCTGAAGTAGGTCCAGATGCCAGCCTTCTCTCTCTTGAATCAGCAGGAAAGACTGACGTTTGCCGTATTGGAGTTCGGGGAAGCTCTTGTGTCGGAATTCAAGGACTGTTGTTACGTAGACCATCGTCCGAAAACGAAAGTCGACCTGCAGTGGTTCCTGATCCACATTCACAGGCACCCAGTCGAGTTCAACCATCCTTGTAGCGAATTCTTCGACACTGAGTTGTTGTTTAGATTGCCTGACCCCGAATTCATACATTTCGAAATAGCGCTCTTCCTGCCAGAGTTGCAAAAAGTTGGTGAACTGTGCCCGGGCCTGAGTGAGGATGGTTTCCAATTCAATAGGCGTCAGGGTTCTAGCTTGTGCCGGGAGACTGAGAATCAGCCAGCACCCCAACAGTAAGGGCAACCATTTTTTCATGCTTCCTGTAAATGCTTTAGCCTTAGCCAAAGCCCTTCCAATTGTAGGGTCTTGTTGGCATTTCGGGCAATGTTGTGGCGGACTTCCAAAACCGCCTCGTAGAGGGCAAGTACGCTCTCAGAACTGTAACGTTGTAGGCACTTGCGCAGAGCAGGTAATTGGTCTTGATTCAGTAGCTCAGTTTCAGGCAACTCATGCAACAACCACGCAAGGTCTCGAAGCCAAGTCTCGAGCCAATCTAGCAGTCGTTCCCACGTAAGATCCTTGGCTGAGCTCCATTCTTGACAACGTGGGAGAATCTCCATCATTTCGGAGGCACCAATCCGTTGTAACCAGAACCCCCATTGCGAGTGCAACTCCCGTAAGCCTTGAACATCCTTGACCAGATCAAGCCGGACACTCCCCATTCCTTGCTGCATTAGCCAGTTCCGCTCATCATTAGCCAGTTCCGTTTTCTCTGCCAACAAATCTGTCAATATCTCTGAGGAGAGGGGTTGGAAGCGTACATGCTGGCACCGTGAGAGAATGGTCTCCAGCAAAAGCATCGGAGAAGTGGTCAATAGAATAATCGTTGTCTGAGGTGGAGGTTCCTCAAGTGTTTTCAGAAACGCATTGGCTGATTCCCGATTCATTCGGTCAGCTTCATCCAAGATCAATACCCGGTAATGTCCCCGTTCTGGTCGATACTGCATCCAACGCAAAGCCTCCTGGATTTGCTCCATGCGTATGTTTTGACCAGAAGGCTCAATCAATTCGACATCTGCAAAGTTACCAACCTCAATTTGTCGACAAGGATCACATTGGCCACAGGCGTCGAGGCCCTGATATGTCTTACAGTTCAGCGCCTGGGCAATCAACAGGGCAGTAAGACACTTACCCACGTTGGGAGGACCACTGAATAACCAGGCAGAGGGCAGCCGCTTCGACTGTATGGTCCTTGAAATCAAGTCTATGGAAGCCTCTTGACCACGAATCTGGGCTAGTGGCATTGTTTGTCTGGGCAGTTATTAGTGAAGGTTTCGCTAGAGTACAATGACTTTACACATCTTGAGTCTTTGGAAAATTGAATTCTTAGCATCTTAACTACTAGGGGCAAAGCTCAAGTTTGAAGAAGTCAACAATCTTATTGAGAATGTTGAAAGATTGTAGCATCATGCAGACAAAATAAGACTATTTAAGAATCAGGATCCTCTTGTTTTTGAATACGATAGAAAATCACAAGAGTTGATGATCCCATTTTCAGAAACCATCCGAGTCAAAGCATGGAGAATCAGGTTAGACTGAGCAAGCTAAGGAATACTTTTCAGACTGAAATCTGCCAATTGCTGGAAATGGGTGGTGAACTGATGATGGGATTGTTGCCTAATGCAGTCGACAAATTGAGCTTGAATGTCCCAGTCGATCAGTTGCAGCAGGAGCTGAAAAAAGCTCTTGTTGAGCAAAGCCAATGGGTCGAGACGATCTTTGAACAAGCCGTCCTGGTCGCGTCGACAGATCACTATGAGGAAGAAGAAATTAAAGTTCATCCATTGGCAGGTCCGGTAAGTCTTCAGCTACTGGACAAGTTGCTTCACATCCTCTCTGTCGATCAGCCCTTGTCCCAAGACAAGCTTGATTTCATCAATGATGTGCGTTTGGCTCTGGGTGTTTCAGGAAAAGACGTAGATAAGTTGATTGAACAAATTGATTATCTACGGCGTCGCAATTTCACCACCAATCTGCTGGAGTTGTTAGAGGAAGAGCAACGCTATTGGGTAGCCCAGATGATCTGGCGTGCAATTCATGCAGATCACCGCGTCGATCAACGAGAGTACAAATATGTTGAGACCATCCTGCAATTGATTGAGCATGATCCCCTTCGTTTCCAACAGTTGTGTCAATTAGATTCCAAAGTTCCCTTCCCTTCGATCATTGGATTGGATCAAAACTTACGCAAGGAGATCTACCGCTATATCGTTGAAATCATGATGATTGACGATGAATACACTGAGGAGGAAGCTAATTTTGTCCGAGATGTTGGAGAACAGCTAGGTTACGACGCCCATGAACGTGACAAGGTCATCCAGCCTGTGGCTTCTGCCCAGATGATTCGAAAAATCCATTTCCAGGACTAACCCCACTCCATAACGTCCTCCTACCAACTCCACTCCAAAGTTTTTCTCCCCTGAAATAACTACGTATTCGCACTGATTTTGCACTCGACATTCTTATAACTTGCTGTCGATATGATTTGATTTCACTGAAAAATCAGATCTTCATGAACCTAAGCTTTCCAGAGTTTTGAGTGTTTAGCTGTTTTCCTAAAGGAAGATGGTTGATCTTGGCTTGCTGTTTGGGGATTGGGTGCACGAACCTGCCCGAACCTACACCAACCAAGCTAGAACCAACTCTACCACAAAATTGGAGTGATCCTTCTGCTTACTATGCAGAGGTGCGACCTTGGCTGGCAGATTTCAGGGATGAGCAACTTCAGGCCTTGATTAAGGAAGCTCAAGAGAACAGCCCTGGATTGCAGGCTACAGTGCTACGGATTGAACTCGCTCAAAGCAGGCTGAAAGCTTTGGGAGTCAGTAATCGTCCTGATTTCAACACGAGCGTTGGCACCAGTGTCAATCACAGTTACAGCCGTCTCACACCTGACTTGGGAGACTATACCCAGAATTTTAATCTCAACTTTCAGATTTCGTGGGAAGCCGATCTTTGGAATCGCCTCAGCAATCAGGAACGCTCTGCTGCGCTCTCAATTGAAGCACAGATTGGGGATCAACAAGCAGCCCGACTAGCACTTGCGGCGAATGTTGCCAAGGCCTGGTTCGATGCAATTGAAACAGAGGCACAATTACAACTACTTCAGCAACGTAAGGCAAATCTGTTGGATCGCCTACAGGTTGTGGAAGAGAGCTTCCAACTCAACTTGAATGACGCTCTGGATGTGCATCTGGCGCGGTCCGATGTCGCCTCACAAGACAACCGAATTATTGGGTTACGCCTGCAGCGCACCAAGGCCATTCAGTCCCTGGAAACCTTGCTCGGGCGAACTCCTTCAGGTCAACTGAGCCTCCCAGAAGAATTACCTGATTTACCAGCGATGCCAGGAACCGGTCTCCCTTCAGAACTACTCCAGCGACGACCGGACTTGTTGGCCGTGGAACGACGTCTCAAGGCAGCTGATCAAGACGCAATGGTGGCCTACAAGGCCCGCTTTCCAAGATTCAGTCTCAACTCTTCCGTAGGGGCTCGGAGTGAAGATGTAGACAAATTACTGGATCTTGAATCAATGATCTGGTCCTTGGGTGTCAACTTGACCCAGCCTCTTTGGAACGGTACGGAACTCGAAGCAAATTTGGAACAGGCTAACATCCAAACACGTCTTGTAGCCTTGGACTACAATCGAATTCTTCTAAACGCCCTACAAGAAGTGGAGGCGGCCTTGTCAGCAGAAACATTGCTGGCTGAGCAGGAAGCTGCTATTCGTCGTTCTGCAACCGAAGCTCGAAATGCAGAAGATCTAGCGGAGGAACAATATGTCTCAGGTCTTGTTTCCTTCGTAACCGTGCTGGAAGCTCAACGACGTGCCTTTGATGCCCGTAGCGC
>JACLAD010012908.1_pt1 | contig 100412 bp, 98 predicted proteins | sample 8027901 | NCBI WGS metagenome assembly JACLAD01 (sample SAMN15725071, study PRJNA655200) | protist metagenome | isolation source: fluorescence activated cell sorting (FACS) single amplified genomes of... | place: Spain: Blaines Bay Microbial Observatory, Mediterranean Sea | collected 2016-07-05 | reverse complement strand
TGATGGCGACTTTATTAGCAATGGCAATTGTTTGGGATTTCACACTTGATCCAATTGTTGGAATCGTTAATCAGACTTTACAAAAAGGATGCAATACAAATTTTTTTTACAGTTTGATGACAGGATCTTGGCTTGGTTCTAATCCTGTAGATACGTGGTATGGGATTGCTTGCGCCGAAAGAATGCCTAACTGGCTGGGAGATAAAAAATATGCATTAGGTACGATTGCCTTCATTGGGATTTGGCAGTCATTTGGATTCAACATGGTACTTTATCTTGCTGGTTTAACTGCGGTCCCAAGAACTTTGTATAAAGCAGCTGAGATTGATGGAGCAAGCAGTTCTTGGGAATCATTCAAGCTTGTAACTTGGCCATTGCTGGGGCCTACGCATGTTTTTGTTGTAACAATAACTTCTATACGCTCATTTCAAGTATTCGATACAGTGGAAGCGTTGACGCGGGGTGGGCCGAGCAAGTCAACATATATGATGGTTTATGCAATGTTTGAGAAGGGAGTCAAACAAAATCTAATTGGCATTGGCTCAACTCTAACTGTTGTATTCTTATTCTTTGTTTTATTTCTGACCTTGATTCAAGTTTATTTTGTGAATCGCAAAGTACATTACTCATGAAAACTTCTGTTCATTCTGAAATCCTAAAACACGTTATTTTGCTTTCGGGAGCAGCTATTGTTATTCTTCCATTTTATCTGATGATTTCTTTTTCGCTTAAATCACCTGCTGAAATCCAAAGTATTTCAGGTGGCTTTTTTGGTGCTCAAGAAATGATGATCGATAGAAAGTGTGTAAAGCGAGGTTTCACCGAGGAAAAATGTTCAATGCTGCCAGTAGTTTATAATTTTAGAGCTGCTTTTGAAGAGGCTCCTTTATTACGTTATCTACTCAACGGCGTGATTGTAACTGTTTCTATTTTTCTCATCCAAATTTTAATTGCCCTTCCTTGTGCGTACGCTTTGGCAAAATTAAAATTTTGGGGCCGTGATTTCGTTTTTGGTTTGGTACTTTTTTGTTTGCTCATACCCGTTCATGCGATTGCCCTTCCACTCTATCTCATGCTTGCCAAATTGGGACTAACGAATACATACGCAGCACTCGTCATCCCATGGACGATATCCGTATTTGGGATTTTTTTAATGCGTCAGTTTTTCAAAACTGTACCAGATGATCTGATCAACGCGGCAAGAATGGATGGTATGAGTGAATTCAACATAGTTTGGCAGGTTATGCTTCCCACGGCAATTCCAGCATTACTCGCTTTTGCAATTTTTTCTGTGGTAGCGCATTGGAATGACTACTACTGGCCAAGAATCGTTATTACAGGCGACAAAGACTTGATGACTCCACCGTTGGGCTTGCGTATGTTCAAATCAGACATGGATGGCAATGAATATGGGCCAATGATGGCTGCTTCGTTAGTCATCGTTACACCCTTAGTAGTTGCATTTCTACTCGCTCAACGTCGATTTATTGAAGGAATTACCCTCACGGGTATGAAGTAGCAATAACTTTGTCGGAAAAGATTTTTTTCAGAGTTATTGCTTAGAAAGCTCATTGCCGCCCCAGCATGACCTTTCAAATATTTTGGGGATTCTACAGGAGATCCATGCAACTGAAATCACTAATTACCGGTGCTTTGACCACATGTATGTTGCTGTCTGCATCTATGGCTAGTGCTGTAACTATTGAAGTGGGTTACGCATATTCTTCACTTTTTGACGTAACCTTTAAAAAGATATATCCTTTATTTCGAGAAGCCAATCCTGACATCGAAGTAAAATTTAGAGCCACTTACGACAATTACGAAGACGGTGCAAACACTATTCTTCGTGAAGCGGTTGCTAACAAACTGCCGGATGTGACTTTCCAAGGTCTGAATAGACAGTCTATGTTTGTTGAAAAGGGTATTGCTAAATCACTTGAGCCCTTCATTGCCAAAGAAGCCAATTTCGAAAAAGATGGCTATCACAAGGCAATGTTGGATTTGGGTACTTTCAACGGTGAAGTATATGGTTTACCATTTTCTGTTTCCTTGCCCGTGGGCTACTACAACATGGATGCTTTGGGTAAAGCAGGAATTACTTCGCTTCCAACTACTTGGGATGAGGTAATCGAAAACTGCAACAAGTTGAGAGCGTCTGGCTTTGATAATCCACTTTTTTGGGGTTGGAATATTACTGGTAACTGGTTCTTCCAAGCTTTGATGTGGAGCCAGGGAGAACCAATACTTAAAGATGGCAAAGTCAATTTTGATGGACCAGCTGGACTCAGAGCTCTTGAGACGATGAAAACACTGTTCAGAAGCTGCAAGATGGAGAATCTCCCTTTTACAGATGCAGGCAAACCATTTAATGCTGGTAAAGTAGCTATGCACTTTTGGTCTACTTCTGCAGTCGGAGCAATCGAACGGGCAAAGGGCGATTTTGAGTTGCAAACTGGTGAGTTTCCAGGTATCGGCGGTCCTCCTGCTGGGTTACCCGCTGGAGGAAACTCTGTGATGCTAGTCTCAGGTTCATCAGATCCTGAGAGAATCGAAGCAGCTTGGAAATTCATCAAATTTTGTACTTCCGGTGAAGGCGCAGCTGTTGTTGCTGAGACAACTGGCTACATGCCTCCAAATAAAGCTGCAAATGAAATGCTAGGCGATTTCTACAAGGCAAATCCAAACAAATATACTGCTGTGAAACAAGCTGGGCTTCTTCGTGAGTGGATAGCTTATCCTGGAGACAACAGCCTTGCAATTACGCAGCTACTCTTCGATGGACAAGAGTCTATTGTTACTGGAGACGCTGATGACATGAAAGCGCTTCAAGAGGAGTTGGCAGAGGAAGTCTCAGATATGCTGCCAAACTGATCAAAACAGTAGATCTGTATCCTAGAAAATAACTCGACCGATTTTGCCCATGAAAATCGGTCTCGTTTATATTTGAGAACTGTTAATCTAGTTAGACTTACTCCTTTGCTTCACTGATCTGTCAAAGTCAGCGGTAAATCCGGGATATTATGAAAATTAAAACAACAACAATTGGTGCTTTTCCAAAGCCCTCTTGCACACCAATTGGCGATTGGTTTCCGAAAATAGATGATTCCGATGCTAAAGGTGCTGGCAAGGGCCTCCTACAAAGATGGAATATATCTGATTATGAGCAACAAATAAAGACTGCCGCCGATTCTGCAGAACCGCTGTTCCTGCAAGCAATTGAAGAAATTATTCTTGATCAAATACAATCTGGTGTGGACATACCCACTGATGGCGAAGTGAGAAGGGAGAACTACATCTATTACCAGTGTCGTCAAATCGACGGCATTGACTTCCAAACCATTACCCGTAAACAAGTAAGGTCTGGTGCTTTTGAAGCAAAACTACCAACTATCACTGGCCCATTGCAACTCCGTAAAGCAGTTTTAGGAACTGATTACAGTTCTGCAAAGCAATTTACATCTAATCCTGTGAAGATAACTATTCCAGGTCCGATGACGATTGCCGATTCGATCGCCGACGAGTTCTACAATGATGAAAAAAAACTATGTAATGATTTAAGTAATGTCCTAAATCAGGAGATTCTCTTGTTAGCCAAAGCCGGCTGTAATCACATTCAAGTTGACGAACCTGTGTTTGCGAGGAAACCTGATAAGGCACTAAGTTATGGTATTGAGAGCCTTGAGCGCTGTTTTGCCGGTGTGCCAAAAGAGATTTGTAGGACAGTACACGCTTGCTGTGGTTATCCCAATGCTTTGGACAGTGAAAACTACCTGAAAGCCCCTCCTGAATCCTATTTTCATCTAGCCCCTGCCATTGATGACTCTTCAATCAATGCTTTTTCGATTGAAGATGCTCATCGACCTAACAATTTGAAGCTACTAGAACTTTTCAAAAATACTACCATTATTATGGGTTTGGTTGATGTTGCGAAAAGTAGTGTCGAAGAGGTCGAGCAAATTCAGGAGAGAATACGGCATTCACTACATCACATAGACCGGGAGCGCCTAGTTGCAGCTCCTGACTGTGGCCTAGGGCTATTGGATCGGAATCTAGCCAAATCTAAACTGAAGAATCTCTGCACAGCAGCGCGGAATAGCTAGCAGAGACTCGAATTTCAATTGAATTACGTTCAAACCAGTTTCTCAACTCTCACCGTTTCTCTCTTCATTAAACGCCATCACCTCACAACGTCCGTAACTCTGCGTAGGGACAACTGCACCGTCTTTAGTGATTGTGTGCTGTGATGTTGTGGCGACAAAAGTTCCTGCTTCCCGGTTTTCTCGCATCACCATCACCGCAGTCGTATGGATAGGTCGCTCTGGATTGACTTCCAGAAAATTTAGCGCTTCCAAGGTACGGATAATAAAGACTTCCTGGATTCCACTTGGTTCGCCTGGAACTCTCTTGATCAGCCGAGCCTTGCTTCCTTTTTGCGGAATGGCTGCAAAGATATACTCCATGTTTTCGATGGTGGCTTCTTTCGACCAAGTTGTTTCCCAGGAAGTCCAGTTGGTAGTCACCTGTCGAGTGAACAAACAACGTAGACTTTTGGCCTTCAAAAGATTTGCATCACGAACAAACAAAGCCTCTTCTGCGGCATGTAGTGGACTGGTGAAGAGGATGATGAGTAGGGCCAACAATCCAAAAATCATGGGTCGACTCTGGCAATGGGTTCCAAAAATTTTCTTCTCCAAAATCGTTGTTCTGAAGAGGGTTGATTTGATTTATCTTCAACACAACTGCAGGTTTTCTTCCTTCTGGACGAATTCATCTATTTTCTGAGGTTTTCCTCTACTCGGCTCCGTTTCTCGTCTTTTCTGATTGAACCAATATCATCACGAAAGTGGGAGATGGCTGGATTCTTGTTTCAGTTACTAGTAGAAAATCTGTCATATTAATTTTTAGAACTAAATTTTCTTAAACTGAGTCATTGAAGGGCATTGTTTCACAACAGATTCGACTCACTGAATTTGTGGGTTAATAAAACTCTGATCCTTCAAGCAGAAGAATCTCTCTTTATTCCGAAAAGGTGGACGATGAATCAGCTATTCCCCCCAAAAGTTATGGACCGCAGAAAGAGTGATCGCAGGGCGAATGAACGTCGGTCCGATGAAAGAAGGCACCATGACCGAAGATCTGGCTCAGGAGAGGTACCCCGAGAACGCCGTCAAAGAGAGGAACTGGTGGAGTTGACAGACCGGCGCCTAACAGACCGGCGTAATCAGGATCGGCGGGAACACGATCGAAGAAAAATCAATTTGTTGCTGAACACGGAAGCACAACAACTCTTGGCAAAGACACCCTGGATGGAAGAACTTCTTGTGAAGATTGCCGAGGATCAAAAAAGTTCTACCTAAGATCAAAATCAGCCCACCCAAGTGTCCTAATCACCAAGAAGCACCTCTCCTCTCAGAGGTACTTTTCACGTATCGGAGAAACTGCGTTCTCGTGGGAGGAAAACCCCTCATAGTGGGCCAGAACCTTAGCTCTTTTGGCAAGTTCTGGATAAGCTGGAGGAGTAACATATCCTATCGAACTTCGCTTCATAAAGTCGTGAACAGAAAGCGGTCCAAAGGTTTTGGCACCCTGACTTGTTGGCAACACAGCGTTGGGGCCGAGTGAGAAATTACCAATGCAGACTGGAGTATGAGGCCCCATTAAAATTTCTGCTGCCTCTGTAATGTGGCCCAAGTGTGTGAATGGCTCTGTGGAAAGCAGTTCCAAGTGTTCTGGAGCATAGTCATTTATGAATCGGTAGCTTTCCTCGACCGATGATGTCAGCAAAATTCCACCATAGGGACCTGTCAGCACAGTTTTAGAAAACTCTACCCGCTGTGCAGTCATCTTCGCCCAGTGATCAGGCAAAGCAGCCAGAGCCTCTTCCACCACACGGCGAGAGTGTGTGACTAAGTAAGCTGAGCTATCTGGTCCATGTTCTGCTTCAATCAGCAGATCTAGCGCAGCGAGTCCACCATGAACACTATCGTCAGCAAATATAATTGCTTCGGACGGCCCAGCCGGCAAGCCAGGATCAATAATATCAGATAGCAATCGTTTAGCTGCCACGACCCAAGGACTACCTGGACCAACAATCTTAAGTGCTCGTTCAATAGTCTCAGTACCAAATGTAGCAGCAGCTACAGCTTGCGCACCTCCACACTTGTAGACAGTATCGACACCCGCAATACTTGCTGCTACAAGAGTTGCTGAATCCACAGATCCATTCGGTAATGGAGGGGTGAAAATCGCCAACTTTGGAACCTGAGCTACTACGCCCGGTATTGCAGTCATCATCGTCACTGATGGAAAAGCACCCTTCCCACGCGGCACATAGATCGCGACAGAGCGAATTGGAGTTAGTCGATCTCCAGCATAAGCGCCCGGTCGAATCTCCTTCATCCACATAGTTTCTGGCTTCTGCTCCTCATGGAAGGTTCTGATATTGGTGATACCATAGCGAATCGCCTCAATGACTACATCTTCGACTTCTTCAAACGCAGCAGCGAACTCCGCTTCACTTACCTTCAGAGCTTCCTTACTCAGCAGCGTAGAGCCATCTAATTGCTGGCCAAAACGAACTAGCGCTTCATCTCCTTCTAAACGCACCGCCTCGATGATAGGCTTCACCTTCTCCACAAAGCTTGAGAGATCAGCCTCTGAACGCTTTAGCAAAGCTTTATAATCTGCGGCTGTCAGCTTACTAGTTTCGTGAAAGGATACCGTTGACATGATGCAGTGCCTTTTTGAGTAAGTTTTGGTGACAGTCACTTCGATTTAAGAAAGATTTCTAAACCAACTATTTTGTCCAGTATGGCAATAGCCAACATCGCTACTGCAATAAAAACAACCGAGACAGCCGCTAGGTCTGGTGTAATAATCGAACGGATAGAATTGTAGACTTGTACGGGGAGCGTGACAATTCGAGCATCTACAAGCAATAGGCTAACGAGAAATTCGTTCAGGGATAGAATGAACATCAGCAGAGAGCCTGTGATGATTCCCGGCATTACTGACGGCAAGGTCACATAGAAAAAAGTTTGAACCGGACCAGCACCGCAACTTTGGGCAGCAAGTTCCAGATCAGGATCTAGGCCTGTAGCACTTGAGGAAACTGCCCAAATCATGAAAGGGAGATTGATCACAGCGGTAGCTACGCCAACCGGCCAAAGGCTCCCAAGAATACCGACTTCACCAAAGACCAACATCAATCCGATTCCCGATCCAATCAGTGGGATTGTGAAAGGTAACAGGAGATAGGTCTGAATCAAAGCACCCTTGCGTAATCGATACTTTACTAGGGCAATCCCCGCCAAGGTCCCCGCAGGCAAAGAGATAAGCACACAAATTATGGCCACCCAGATTGAACGTATAAATGCATCCTGCAATTCCTGCTTTTCCACGAGAGCTTTGTACCACTTCAAGGACAACCCATCCGGAGGGAAAACAATAATATTTCCAGAAGTCAGGGAAGCTCCAAGCACAACAAGTGTTGGTGCAGAGAGAGTAATGATCGAGATAACGATTAGTATCCAGAAAAATAGTTTCTGGGCAACTGGCTGGTTCATTTATCTTTTGCGCCCAAGGCTAGTGTCCCTGCACCAACCAACATAAAAATAATCCAAACTAAGAGTGAACCAATTGCAATCAATAACACGGCCAGACTGGAACCAAATCCCTGATCGGACGTCCGGAAAAACTGGTCATAGATTGCGTTCGCCACAAAATCCTGAGTTCCACCACCAAGAATAGCTGGCATCGCAAAATCTGTCAGAGAGAGAGTCAAGACCACCAAACCCGCACCGATTAGACCGGACTTAGCCATGGGAAGTATCACATAAAGCATTGTTTCCTGCCAGGAAGCCCCAAGAGATTCAGCAGCAGCTTCAATTTCTTCAGGAATTGCGGTTAGTGCTGGAGCCAACATCAATACGGCAAATGGAAACATGTACTGTACAAGCCCAAACAGAACCGAAGGATAGTTGAAAAGCATGCGTAGTGGTTCAATACCAATCAACCCCAGTATATCGTTCACTATCCCTTGTTTGCCCAGAATAATAAGCCATCCATAAGCGCGTACTACTTGTCCAATGAAAAAAGGCAAAAATAGAGCAATTAGCAAGAATTTTCGTAGAAATGCACTACGCGTTCTTACCATAATGTAGGTATAGGGGAAGGCCAGTAGCAATGTAGTCATGGTAACGATAGTTGCACCAAGAATACTTCGCCAAATGACAGATCGAATGAATGGCTCTGTCAGTGCGCGCTCGTAGTTTGCCAGTGACCACTCCTCCGAGAAAAGGAAGGTGCTCGTGTCAAGAGTTCTTAAAGAAGTGTCACCAATATAAGCAAGTCCTAGAACAAGCAGACCAACTAACAAAATTGCAGGACTCAACATTAGATAAGGCCCCCAGAAGCCTCCTTTTTTGGGCCAAATTTTACTGAAAGCAGCTTCTAGGATATCCATCAAGTGCCAAGTCAACGGATAGCAAGATAGATTACGTCTCATTAGTTTTCGATCGATCTATGAGACCACTGGAACTTCAAACCTAAAGCCCAGTGGCTAAACTTTTCAGAATCACCCCTGCATAATCGCCTTGAACTTCGAGAACCACTCGCTCTCGTTTTCTACCTGGATCTTGCCTGAGATACGGATCAGCCGATCAAAGTCAGCCGGTTTAGTTGGATAGGAAGGATCTCCAGCTAATCCTGGTGGCGGTCGCAATCCAGGGATGACTCCGGGCAATCCTAAACCATCCAGCCAAATCTGCTGAGATTCCTTACTTAGAGCGTGGTTGATGTATTCTCTGGACCAGTACAAATCTCCTTCAGAGTGCCCTTTAGGAATCCACAGCCCATCTGTATCAAACTTGGCGCCCTCCTTTGGAATCGTCCAAGCGATATCTACTCCATTTCTTTTGGCTCCTAGTGCGTTTGTTGAAATCGTACATGCTGCGTCAATTTCTCCATTCTGGAACCACGTCACAAAATCAGGATCTTCTCCAAGTAATGGTTCTTGAGTTTTGATTTTAGACACAAAATCCCAGCAGGGTTGCATATTATTTGGGATACCATCTAATTTACCACCGCCAGCGACCTGTGCTGGAAAGTGGAATCCAATCCCATCGTTGTAAAACGCTAGTCGTCCCTTAAATTTAGGGTCAAGCAGATCGTGATAGGATGCTGGTGGTCCACTTGGAAAGGCACTCGGCCGGTATGCTAACACATACACATACCCGTAAGTATTGACGATCGGATAGCCATCTACGCCCACAGGCTTTGCCAAGTCAGTGGTTCCTTTCAGATTGGGTAGGTCGGAAAGATCCTCACACACTCCACGAAGTGCCGACTTAGTAGCATTGGTCGTTGTGTCCCAATTGATATGGATTGGGGGAGTTCGCTTTTGAGCAACAGCAGCCCAAACCTTTGGTTGTATTTCATTATCCTCAGTCAAATCATGTCGTACTTTAATACCTGTCTTGGTCGTAAATGGATCTGAAACTCCAGCCTTCAGTGCTTCGACCCAAGGACCACCCCAAGCTCGGACAATAATCTCTGTTGGCTTGGCAGGTTCCGCTTTCAGTAAAGATGGTGCTACAGACCCAGCTGCACCAGCAATTCCCAGCATGGCTGAGGTCTTCAGTAAATCTCTCCGTTTGATCTGCTTGTCGAAAGTCATACTCAACTCCTGATTCTGGTTAAGACTCGGCTGTTGCCAAGTTAATCAATCCACGACAAAGACATGCATGTCGCGGCTCTGCCATCCAACAAAGACCATCTCTCCTACTTCGAATGTTGAGAAGTCTTGCTGGTCATGGTGAATGATCCTGATGGGCGCATCAGATAACGCTGCCACCGAAAGTTCATAGAGAATCCGTTCTCCCTCAAAAATAACATCCGTTACTCGACCCTCAAAATAAGCCTCACATTCTCTGTTTTCTGATTTTCCACGAAACAGTCGAATCTGTTCTGCACGGATAGCAGCCTGCACTGAAACTCCCTGGGTCAGCGCAGAGTTCTCACTCTTTGAAGTACCAAGCAGTGTCTGCTGACTGATTCTGATTGCTACCTGCTGTCCCTTTAGAGACTCCAGCATCCCATGGAATAGGTTAGTTACCCCTACAAAATTAGCTACAAAAGGATTTGATGGAGAACGGTAAACTTCCAAGGGGGTAGCATTCTGCTGGATTTCTCCATAATTCATCACAATGATCTGATCAGAAACCACCAGTGCTTCTCGCTGATCATGGGTAACATTTATCGTGGTGACACCGAGTTCCTTCTGAATTCTCCGAAACTCTAATTGCATTTCTTCACGTAACTTGCGATCCAAGGCCGCTAGTGGTTCGTCCAAAAGGAGTAAGTCTGGTTCAAAAACCAAGGCTCGAGCAATCGCCACACGCTGCTGCTGCCCTCCTGAAAGTTCATTGATCTTACGACTACCAAGCCCCTCCAAACGCACAAGGTGCAAGTATTCTTTCACCCGGTCAGAGATCGTACGGGCGTTAAACCTGCGCATTTTCAACGGAAACGCTACATTTTCCGCTGCGGTCATGTGTGGGAATAAAGCAAGGCGTTGGAATACCATCCCAATCGAGCGTTTGTTGGGAGCTAATTCCCTAACAGTTTGTCCCTTGATAAAAATTTCGCCCTGATCTGGTTGCTGAAAACCGGCGATCAGCCTGAGTAAAGTTGTTTTTCCAGAGCCCGAGGGGCCCAAAACTGTGAGAAAACGGCCCTCCTCCAGTTCAAAACAGACGTTCTTAACGGCATGTACATCACCAAACTGTAAACAGACGTTTGAAGCAGAAACTGCAGAAACTTTATTCAAAGTAAGAAATTTGGGCTAGAGTCATTCACTGGCAGTTCAATCCAAGATGTTGTTGTAGGACAATGGAGACAGCCTTCAAATGGACGCGAGATAGCCTCCATCGATTGCCAAACATTGGCCGGTGATATACTTTGCGGCATCACTAACAAGGAAGACAACCGCACCTTTAAGGTCGTTTGCATTGCCAAAGCTATTCAGCGGGATTTTCTGCAGCATAGCTTCTTGCCAAGCCTGTTCACGATAAAAGGCCTCCGTCAACTCCGTCCTGAAGTAACCTGGCGCAATCGCATTGACTCGAATTTGCTCACTTGCCCATTCTGTTGAGAGCGCACGTGTCATGCCCAATAGTCCCGACTTGGAGGAACCGTAAGGCACTGCCGTTGGCACACCAACATATGATGTCAGGGAACATACATTAACAATGGCACCACCTCTGCTGGAACGTACCATACTGTGAGCAGCAACTTGGGCAGCAAAAAAGGCTCCCTTGAGATTAGTTTCCATGATAGTGTCCCAGGTTTCCTCAGTCAGTTCATAGGAGGGACACACTTGTTCGTAGCCTGCATTATTGACGAGGATGTCTATTTCTCCAGCCTGCTGAGCAACTGTCTGAAGTCTATTCCTCATTGCGGGTACGTCACGAACATCTAACTCTATTTGTCGGGACTCGCCTCCGAAATCGGAGATCCGAGATTGTGTTTCCTCAAGTGCTTTCAAAGAACGGGAGGTGATTACTACTGTTGCACCCGCCTCCGCTAAGCCAATTGCGATTGCCTGGCCAAGTCCTCGACTAGCTCCCGTAACAATTGCATTTTTTCCTGATAGGTCAATGGTGAAACCTTTCACTTGAAAGTCTCCTTACAGAAAAACAATCAAATAGATAAGCATGTCTTTAACAATAAAAATCTCTGAACAAAATAGATTCCAATGAAACCACTTGAAAAGATTTTGCGCCCCGAACTCATGGAAATACCCCCATACAACGTGGGGCTTGGGCTGAACGAGGTAAAATCACGTTATGGAGTAACTGCAGTTGCAAAACTGTCCTCAAATGAGAATCCAACTGGCCCAGCACCACAGGTTTTAGAGTGTCTCTCCCAAACTAGTTCGGAACTGTATCTTTATCCCGACAGTGAGGCTCTTTTGCTGCGCAAGGCAATTGCTCGACGCTTAAATGTCTCTGAAAAGCGAATAATTTTTGGCAACGGTTCAGAAGAATTAATTTCGATTATCTGTCGAAGTGTTGTCAATCCAGGCGATCGAGTTGTTACTCTCTATCCTTCCTTCCCACTGCATGAAGATTATACCAAGTTGATGGGAGGTTCTGTCGAAAGACTGGCGATAAATGACAAACTCCGGATTGATCTAACCAAACTTATCGAGAGGGCTGCACAACCAGCCAAATTACTCATTTTTGCCAATCCGATGAACCCTAGTGGAAGTTGGCTAAACCCTGAACAACTGAGACAATTGTTTGCAGCCAAGCATCCAGAGACTATGCTCGTGCTTGACGAAGCTTATCACGAATACGCAGTTCATGGAAACTACACCAGTGGTCTCGACCTCACGGAACTGATGCCGGGACATTGGGTAGTACTTAGAACATTTTCTAAGAGTTGGGGGCTTGCGGGGCTCCGAATCGGCTTTGGCATATGTAGTTCAACAGAACTTTGCCAAGCACTGGACCGAACGCGTACTCCCTTCAATACCAATCAATTGGCCCAGATAGCTGCGAAAGCCGCCTTGGATCACGAGGATTATATGCTCCACAGTGTTCAACAAACAATCCTACAACGCGAGCGTCTTGCTAAAGAACTCCGATCTCGTGGTTACCAAGTCGGAGAATCTCTCGGGAATTTCCTATTCATCAATATCAATCACTCTTCAATAAAATTTGCAGAAGAACTCCTTAGACTAGGTACAATTGTTAAGCCCTGGCTTCAGCCGGGTTATGACACTTTCCTTCGTGTGTCGATTGGCACACCAGTAGAAAATAAAAAATTTCTGGTGGATCTGGATCAGATAGAGGCTTTTCGATAAAGAGATTGGCTCAGAAACTTTGTGAATCCATTTTTTTCAAGATATTTGCAAAAACTTCCAGCTTAACCATACTTTTTCAGTTATGCCTTTTTATTTTTGACGAACGTAGCGATCCCCAAACTGCTTTAGCTCATCAACACTAGGCACACCCATCAACTTCATTGTGATTGAAATTTCTTTGGCAAATATCTCAATTGCTTTTTCAACACCCGACCTTCCGTCTGCAGCAAGTCCAAACGCATAAGCTCGACCCAACAGCACTCCACTAGCGCCCAAGGCTAGAGCAATTACCACCTCGGAACCACGGCGGAATCCACCATCAATCATCACACAATAATCTTTGCCAACTGCCTTACGAATTTCTGGCAAGATGGAGATCGTCGAATTGGCAAAATCTAATTGTCGGCCACCATGATTCGATACAACAATAGCATCTGCTCCGTGATCTATGGCCTTAATTGCATCATCTGAATTAAGTATACCTTTCATCACCAGTCGTTTTTTCCAAACCTTGCGGAGCCACTTCATATCCTCCCAGATAATTGAAGAATCAAGCCTACCAGAAAGATTGGACGCCTGCTCTAGGATGCCTTTACCAAATTCAGGGTAGTTGGCCAACGCCTCTACACTTGGAATTCCTGATTGCCACATATCCCAGCACCAAAGTGGGCGCTGCATCATTGAAAATATTAGTGTTGGGTTGAGGCGCCTAACCGCCCGAAATCCATTACGGACATCTCTTTCACGTACAGACGTTACTGCGGTATCAGCTGTGTAAAATAGAGTCTCAACTTTTGCATCTACAGCTGATTCCACTAACTTTTCGACAAAAGATCGCTGGCAATCCATGTAGAGTTGGAATTGGAGTGTGCCCCCAACCTCCCTCTGCAGAGTCCCTAAACTTGCAATAGAAAAGGTTGAAAGACACAAAGGAATACCTTTTTCCTTGGCGGCTTCTGCGCAAAGAATTTCTCCCCGACCACGATAAAGTCCTAGGAAGCCAACCGGTCCGAGCATGATAGGAAGTGTGTGCCTAGTTCCAAGAAACTCACAACTCAAGTCTGGCATACCCTTTAATGCTAAAACTCTCTGAATTAGGCACCAATTGTCAAAATCCTCATGATTACGCAGTGCCGTAGTGTCTGAAAACGCAGCCCCATCAATGTAGTCAAAAAATATTTTGGGTAATCGACGCTTTGCGTGCTTTCTCAGATCTTCGACATTCACAATTGTTGTCAACTTATTCTCCTTTTACAGTTAATAAAATCGTTAATATCTGCTGGATAATCTGATGCTAGGATGAAAAATTTGGTAAGCTACTAAGTAAATAAAAATGGTAGAAATGATGTTGACAATCAAGAAAGTAAGTCACCATGATTTTTTTAGGCTGCAAAAAAACTCCACAGAGAGTCCTTGATTTATTGTCAGTTACGATCACCATTATTGGGTAGGTTGTATCCCTTGAATCACAACGAGGTATTCAGACACATTGAAGTTAGAATCTCTGCAGGGCTCCGTTGCCCATCACCAAATGCCTTTTTAAACCAACTCTAATCGAGTCACCATGTTTCAACCCAAGCACCTATTGATTGCAATTATACTTGGAGGGCTTTTCATCCCCTCTGTTTCCTGAGCAGATAACACGGATGATATCATCAAATATCGGAAGGCAGTCTATACCTCAATGCGGGGACACATTGGAGCAATCTCCAGAATTGTCCGTGCTGGACTTGGAGACTACAAAGGACACATTACAGATCACGCAGTCGCAATCCAGAATGCAGAGAAGATTGTCCCCTCAATGTTTCCAGAAGGATCTGACTTTGGTGATACTGGGGCCTTGGAGAGCATCTGGACAGATCAAAAGGGCTTTGAAAAAGCCTCCCAGCGCCTAGTAGATGCTAGTGGAGAACTGGTGACTGTTTCCCAATCCGGAGACATGAAAGCCATCGGTAAAGCTGTTGGTGCTGTTGGAGGAGCTTGCAAAAACTGCCACGACAACTACCGCGCCTCCAATTGAAGTACCGGCAGTGTGGCCTTTCCCTACTGATTTGCATTTTAATTTCTGTCAGTGCTGAGGCCCGTACTCCCAACCCGATTGCCGGAGAGCAGATTTTTCATGCAGCTGGTGGTTGTGGCTGTCACACTGATGTGGAGAATAAAGGCTCGCTTCTAGCTGGAGGGCGCCCACTTCCTACACCTTATGGGGTCTTCTATGCCAACAACATCACTCCAGATCCAACCACGGGGATCGGTTCTTGGAGTGATGAAGACTTCGTTCGTGCTATGCGGGAGGGGATAGGGCCAGAGGAGCAGCATTACTTCCCAAGCTTTCCTTATCCTGCATTCGCCAAGATGAGCGAAGAGGATCTATTGCATCTCAAAGACTATCTCTTCAGCCTGCCTCCCATCCAACAAAAAAATCAGCCCCACGAACTGCCGTTCCCCTTCAATCTACGTCTGAATGCTTGGTTCTGGAATGTTCTCTTCCATGATCCAGAGCCTATCACATCCGACCCAAGCCGCTCTGTATCCTGGAATCGTGGTCGTTATCTTACAGAAGCTGTCGCCCACTGTGCGGAATGCCACACACCTCGGAATCAATTGGGAGTTCTTCGATCTAATCTGGCTTATGCCGGCGCCAAGGAGGGCCCTGAAGGAAAATTGACCCCAAACATCACGCCTGACAAAGAGACTGGAATTGGAGGTTGGAACCAGGATGATCTAGTATATGCCCTGCAGACGGGGATGATACCTAATGGAGATTTTCTGGGGGATTTGATGGGGATGGCAATTGAGCACTACCAAAAGTTGCCTGATGAAGACCTGAAGGCAATCGCTGAATACGTCCTTTCATTACCTCCAATCGTCAATCAGGTTCGTGAGAAAAAAGCTAAAAGCACCGATGACTCCGACTGGTAATTCAGCATTCAGAAAACAAACTAGCATCCACTCCGGATGATATGGCCGTCTGGTAGAATCGTATCACAGAGAATCGTTCCTTCCGCCAGATCGATACTAAGCTTAGCACCTTCAAAGTTGGCTCCATCCAAGTTAGAACCACGGAGTTTGGCAGTTCGCAGATCAGCATTCCAGAACGTGGCACCCCATAGAGTCGCGCCCCACAGATCAGCTTCCCAAAGATCTGACTTATAAAAATCTGCCAGCGTCAGATTGGCTCCTCGAAAACTAACCCAACTGAGATCCGCATTGGGAAGTTTCGCCTTGAGTAGATTGGCGTTCTCCAGGCTAGCACGTTCTAACTTTGCTCCTGAGAAATCAACAAGTGTCAGTTCGGTTGCCAGCAGTTCAGCTGTACTCAGATTTGCTGAAGACAAATCTGCTCCGGAGAGGTTCGCTCCAGATAAAATTGCCCCAGACAAGTCCGCTCGACTCAGATCTGCCGCAATGAGATTGGTTCTGGAAAGGTTCGCTCCAGAAAGATTGGCTCCGGAAAGGTTTGAGCGAAACAGTTGCAACTCCTCTAAAGAGGCTGCACTGAGGTCACACCGAGGGCAACTACCTGTTACTTTTAATCGTCTCAAGTCCTCAGTGTTATAGGCCCATGCTGATTGAAGAAATCCTCCGCAGAATAAGCAGAGCAGTATACCCAGCAGGTAAGATGAACTTTTGGCTATCATCGTTTTCTCCACAAAATAATTTGATGCGCTCAGAGAATTGCATTGGCTATACAAATGAAAGATTTAATCCACTGAGTTCAACTCCCTACCTTGCCTCAGACCCATTCATGATGCTGATTCATAGAGCTAAGAATGGGAAGCATTATCTCTGCACAACGAAGCTTTGCCTATAAACAAAAATGAAGGAACAGATTCAAGAGTTGCTTAACGACCTGCGCTCCTGGCGCTTCTGGTACACTTTGCTGATGATGGTGATTGGCTGTGCCATCTTCGGCGCTGTGGTGAACGCAATTCTTGTCCCCCAGAATTATTTCGCTGGCGGTGCAACTGGTCTGGCCCTGTTGATTTATTCGCTCACTGACCAGATATCTTTAGGAATTCTATATGCCTTGATCAACATTCCAATCTTCATTGTTGGCTTTAGAGAGTTTTCCCTGCGCTATATTGTGCTAAGTCTCTGCGGAATGCTGATCTATTCTCTGGCACTAGAGTGGATTCATGTACCCATTGAGGCGAAGGATCCCTTGACAGCCGCAATTTTGGCGGGTGTTCTCAGTGGGGTCGGAGCTGGAATCTATTTGCGACTCGGTGGGTCCATTGGAGGAATGGATATTCTCGGCACAGTTCTAAAAAAACGTTTCGCCATCCCAATTGGTACAACCTTCAATGTGATCAACCTGACCGTTCTGAGCACCAATGCAGTACTCTATAATTTGGGCATTGCGCTCTACACCGGAATCTACATGTTTGTATTTTCCTGGGTCATGCAGCGTGTACTGACGGGTTTTTCACAGCGTAAGTCGGTCTTCATCATCACAGAACATCCTGAAGAGGTTGTGCACCAAGCCATTCGTAAGATTGACCGAGGAGCCACCTACTTCCTTGCTGAAGGATCGCATTCTCACGCTTCAAAACGAGTTGTTTACACTGTAATCAATTTATTGGAACTTGGGCGTCTCAAGCAACATCTCTTCGAAACAGATCCCGATGCCTTCGTTGTCGTGAATGATACCGCGGAAGTGATTGGGACTCGCTTCCTGACCTGGGAAGATGAAGGTTTCAAACGTCGTCCCTGAAGGATGCCACCAATCACAATGCACTGAAGAGCAACCTTCCACCCATCCCCAGTAGGGCGAGATGACTGATATCGTAAAAGATCTGGTCACTCATGTTCTGATTTAGCCACCTGCCAATCAACACACCTACCGGAATCACTAGCACCAGCCACAAAGAGATTTGAATCGTCTCTCCTGTAAAGATGCCAATTTCCATGTAAAAGGGGATCTTGGCGATATTGATTACAAAAAAATAGACGCTCAATGTACCAACAAATGCTTGCCGAACTAGTCCATGAGGTAGCAGAAAAATCTGGGCAGGGATCCCACCGGAAAGCGATACAAAGCTAGAGACCCCCGACAGACCACACCAAACAAACCCTCTTTGCCAGATTCTCTGTGCTACTAGTGCAGCAATCTCAGCCGAAGAGCGGTTACCTGGTCGTACGCGACGCCAGCCATAGTTCATCGCCGTAATAATAGCAATCAGTCCAATCAGCGACGTCAGTAGGCGATCACTTAGGTAATCAAAAAGTAGCCAACCAAGCAACTGTCCGAGAAGGCCAAAGCCACACATGATCATCAGAATTCGACGATCCAACATGCGGCGCCAAATGTACACTACCCACACATCTGTAATCAAAAACAAGGGTAGCAAAACACCTAGAGCAATCTTGGGAGGTAAAACAAAGCTGAACCTATATTTTCCGATGAGTTTTGGGATCACTGCTGCTCTGGCGATTGTGACCTACATCGGAGCATGGAATCAATTCTGGTGGCCATTCATCATGACTACCCAGGAAGAAAAATTTACTGTGACAATTGCGATCTCCAGCGTACAAGACGCCTTTGGAGTCCGCTACGCAAGAGAAATGGCGCTAGCTGTTCTGGCAGGTTTCCCCGTCGCTGCAGCCTACTTGGTCTTCCAAAAGAAAGTGACCAACGCCTTGATGATGACCTCTGGAATCAAGGGATAAGTTCTCTTGAGAATCACGCAGCCTGAGGCGATGGCTCTGCCAGAACAAATTTTCTGGCCCCCAATCTCTTGATAAAGCTTGATCGTAATACAATCGACTAATTTGTCTGTTGTCAGATTAATTTCTCGTGCAAACACGTCCTCTTCTTTTCAGACTTTGACTGTGTTTGCCTCATTTCCCAACTGTGATCACGAACTATGAAAGCATCCATCACCACGAACGCAAAATTCCAGATTGCCCCAATTGATGACCGCATTTACGGCTCATTTCTGGAGCACCTCGGCCGGGCAATTTACGAAGGAATTTATGAGCCAGGTCACCCTTCCAGCAGTGAGAAAGGTTTTCGAACCGATGTTCTGGAGATTATTCGAGATCTGCATGTTCCTGTCATTCGCTATCCTGGAGGGAACTACGTTTCTGCCTTCAAGTGGGAAGACAGCGTTGGTCCCCGTGAATTGAGACCCAAGCGCTTGGATCTAGCTTGGAGAACAATCGAGACTAACCAGTTTGGTATCGCTGAGTTTCATGACTGGTGTCAACAGGCCAACACGGCCTATATGATGGCGATCAATCTTGGCTCAAGAGGGATTGACGATGCTCGCAATCTACTGGAATACTGCAATGACAATTCTGGTGCCGCTTGGGGAGACTTGCGTAAGCAGCACGGCTACCCGGAACCATTCAATATTCGGATGTGGTGCCTAGGCAACGAGATAGATGGTCCCTGGCAGGTTGGGCACAAAACAGCCTACGAATATGGCCGTTTGGCAAACGAGACTGCCAAGACCTATCGGAAATTTGATGAAGACTTGGAGTTGATTGTCTGTGGTAGTTCCAATGACAAGATGGCGACCTATCCTGAATGGGAAGCAGAGGTGCTTGATCAAAGCTATGAATCCGTTGACTACATCTCACTGCACAAGTACTGGAACAACTATCCCAAGGACACTCTCAACTACCTCGCTAGTCACTATGAACTGGATGAATACATTGGCACTGTCCGCAGTGTCATCCAGTACATCAAGGCCAAGAAACGAGCAAAGAATGATGTCTACATCTCCTTTGATGAATGGAACCCGTGGTATCACACCAACAAGAGGGACCACGAACTACTGAAGACCTGGGACTGGCCCGAAGCCCCACACCTGTTTGAAGATTCCTACAATCTAGAGGATGCTCTACTTGTGGGGACAGTGATCAACTCCTTTATCCGCAATGCGGATATTGTCAAAATTGCTTGCATGGCCCAGCTCGTCAATGTCATCGCTCCTATCTCTACCGAAAAGGGTGGAGCTGTCTGGAAGCAGACCATCTTCTATCCATATTACTTGGCTTCCAAATATGGTCGGGGTACTGCGCTTCAAGCTCAGGTTGCTTCACCAACATATGATTGTACGATTCGTGATCAGGCCTCCTATCTGGACACTTCGGTGGTTCTCAATGAAGAGCGGCAGGAAATCTCCGTCTTCTGTGTTAATAAGCACCCAGACCAGTCACTGCATGCAGAAATCTCACTAGAAAATTTCTCTGGGCTCAGTGGATTGGAACATATCTGTTTGACAGGGCCAGATCGCTACATGACAAATACCGCACAGCAACCCGATCGTGTGGTTCCCCAGTTGTTGGAACCACCCAAGGTAAGTCAAACCCAATCAACTGTTTCGCTCCCACCTTTGTCTTTCAACGTCCTTCGCTATCGCTACCAAGTTTGAAAATGAGCAACATTCCCCGCAACGAGTATCCACGCCCACAAATGCAACGCAAGGACTGGCTTTGCCTGAACGGTCCTTGGGAATTTGAAGTGGATCAAGGCGACAGCGGACTCCACCGTGGACTGCTGACCAGATCATTGGCCCAAACAATTCAGGTCCCCTTTTGCCCTGAATCCAAACTGTCCAGGATTGAGAATCAAGATCACCTGATCTGTGTCTGGTACCGGAAGCGTGTCAAGGTTCCAACAGAATGGAAGGCAGACCAGATCTTGATCCACTTTCAGGCCGTGGATTATGAGTCTACTGTTTGGGTCAATGGTGAGGAAGTAACTCGACATCGTGGGGGATTCACACCGTTTTCGTGCACAGCGGATCTGAGCAATTTGACTGCTCATCGAGAGATTGAAATCGTTTTGAGGGCCCGGGATTATGATGATCGTCCACAGCCCCGAGGGAAACAAGCACGAGGCTTTGCCGGCCATGGTGCCTTGTACGGGAGAACCACTGGCATCTGGCAAACTGTCTGGATAGAGCCTGTTCCCCAGATTCACCTACAACGGCCTCGTCTGACTCCTGTTGGATCCACAGAATCTTTGCAGGTTTTACAGCCTTTGAGCATTCCGACCGAGGGACATCAGGTTCGTTTCCAAATCCTTGCCGATGGGAAAGAGGTTGCCTCCAAGACCTTAAAAACAAATGCTGATTTCACTCTTCAAGCAGATATTCCTTTACCCACAGTCCGACGTTGGACTATAGAAGATCCTTTCCTCTATGAAGTGAATGTAGAGTTGCGGAATACTAGCAATGAAGTTGTCGATTCTTACCAAAGTTACTTCGGCTTTCGAACGGTATCACTGGATGGCAAGAAGTTTAAACTCAACGGCAAAACGATCTTCCAGCGGCTCGTACTCGACCAAGGTTACTACCCGGACGGACTGATGACGGCTCCTCGTGATGAGGATCTGGTTGAAGATATTCGGCTCAGCTTAGAGGCGGGTTTCAATGGAGCGCGGCTTCACCAGAAAGTGTTCGAAGAACGTTTCCTGTACCATGCTGACCGCATGGGTTACCTGGTCTGGGGAGAATTTGGGGATTGGGGTGCAGCGAACCTGGGACGCTTTCCTCACCATCAAAGCTTTTCTGCTTCCTACATCACAGAGTGGCTTGAAGCTATCGAGCGGGATTATTCACATCCAAGTATTGTAGGTTGGTGTCCTCTCAACGAAACTTGGGAACCCATCATGGAGGAGATGTCCCAACTCGACGACATCACAAGAGGGATGTTCCTGGCGACCAAGGCCATGGATCCAACTCGACCTGTACTGGACACATCAGGCTACTCTCACCGGATCCATGAAACAGACGTGTATGACTGCCACGACTACACCCAGGATCCAGAGAAGTTTGCAGAGCACCACTCGCATGTTGGCGAGGGGAACCCCTATCAGAATGAGTGGAAGGTAGAGGGGCCTCATCTGCGAGATTATCGTGGACGGCCTCTCAAACAACGTTGGTCAACCCCCTACCGAGGGCAACCCTACTTTGTCAGCGAGTTTGGGGGGATTTGGTGGAACCCGGAAGATGAGCACCGGCACTCCTGGGGATATGGCGAGAGGCCGAAAAATATTGAAGAGTTTTATGACCGCTTTGAAAAACTCTGTACGATCCTGCTACAGAATCCGCTGATGTTCGGCTATTGCTATACCCAACTCACCGATATTGATCAGGAGCAAAACGGGATCTACACCTATCGGCGAGATATCAAATTTGACATGCAGCGTATCCGGCGTGTTCAGACCCAGATCGCAGCTATCGAAAAATTAGGAGACTAGGCTTTTCAAATTCAGGACTTCTCTAAAAGTTAATCACTCGCTAGGTCCCTCTATTTAGAGAAGCCAACTGTCTCATTCTGCTGCCGTATCTTCCTCACAATCACGGTATTCCACCTTGCCATCAGGCAAGATCGTATTGCAAAGCTTTGCCTTTTCGAACAGCGTGTTCTCTGTAATTGCCTCTCGTAGGTCAATACCGTACAAGTTGGCATCGGTCAAATCGGCATCCGTCAAGTCCGCGCCTTGAAGTCGGATTCGATGTAAGTTTGCTCCAACTAGCTTGGCTTGGCTCAGTACAGCTTTGCTCAGATCTGCTTCTCGTAGGTCTGCGCCTGACAAGTCTGCCTCACTCAAATTCGCTTCACTCAAATTCGCTTCGCTTAGATCCGCATTCGACAAGTCAGCACCAATCAAATTAGCACCTCGTAATTTAGCTCCAGATAATTTGGCACCTGAGAGGTCTGCTCCTTCGAGGTTTGCGTGCAACAAATCGACTTCCGTCAGATCTGCATTCTTCAAGATGGCTCCTGGTGCATTCGCTTCATGCAGATCAGCGAAGAACAGCAAGGTTCCCGATAAATCCGCCTGGGCCAAATTGGCTTGATGAAGATTGGCCCCATTCAAGTCAGCGCCATGGAGATCTGCTCCTACCAGATTGGCCTCCTGCAAATCTGCTTTTGCTAAATTGGCTTTGGACAGCTTGGCTTCTCGCAGATCTGAAGAATACAGAACAGCTTTGGGCAAATTGGCTTTCGAAAGATCTACACCAAACAACCCGCCTTTAGGACAAACCTTGGTCTCCAGAAGTTGACGCAAGTGCTCAGGATCGTGGTGTTTCATTTTGTGTCTACATCTTTCAGTTGGAACAGCTCAGATCACGAACAGAAAAATTAAACAAACTAGGTCCACTACGGCCAGAACCAGTAGAATCGGCAGATATTTTTTAATGGTTGGATGAAGCATTGGGCTCAATGGAATTCAGCCATGTTTTTCCAGGCTTCCCGCAGTTTTTCCATGTTAAAGCCCGGTTGTTGACTGGCGTTGATCAGGATCCGCTCCTTATCAAAAATCTTCTGGGCCATCTCAACAATTTCCTGAATTCCGTCTTGGGGAACAACCACCGCACCGTGCATATCTGCATGAATCAAATCTCCATCCTCGACATCCATACCATGGACGGTCACCGACTGCCCCCAGTCCACAAGGTGCACCCAAGCATGTGATGGATTAACCATTCCAGCCAGCATTTGAAACTTATCCTGGGCATCTGGGATGTCTCGAACACAACCATTGGTAATGACCCCCAAGCAACCAAGACCATAGTGCAAATTACTATTCACCTCTCCCCAAAACGAACCGTAGCCCGGCATTTCGTCCAGATCCTGGATCACAGAAATACTGGGCACAGGGCCTCCTTCAGCCACATAGCTGTAGTAACTATCTCGGTTCCAGGCATCTGTGGGCTGATGCATTGCTCGTAATCTAGCAGTTCGTGCATACCCCACGATAGAAGGCAAAGAGGGACGCGAGCAGGTAAATGGGCGAATCGTGAAGCCCCGGTTTCTTCGATTTGGATACACGGCCTCGATCGCATTGCAAACCGTAGGGGTATCCAGTGCTTTCAAGGCTTGAAGCGATTGCTCATTTGATTGTGTCATTTTTCTAGTACTCATTAATGATTATCAAGAAGTGATCTTCTGAGAGGAAACGAATGTAACCAACCATTTTTATCACTATTTATTTAGATCAACCGTAGTCATTTTATCAGCAAAGAAGGCCCGTTGGATACCACGTACGCTCTCGCCTCCATCCACCACAATATTCGAACCTACACTGTAATTACCTGCATCAGAAGCCAGAAAAATGGCTGCTCCTGCTATATTCCCTTCCTCACCAACTCGTTTGCCTGGTATGTAATTTCGCATCTCTTCGGTATAGTCTCGAGCAATTCGATTCAAGTCTGTAGGGAAATCTCCCGGAGAGATCGTGTTGATGTAGATGCCTTCCCAGGCCAGGCTATCCCCTAAGTGTTTTCCCAGTTGAATCAACCCAGCCTTGCTGACACCATAGGCAAAATTATAGAAAGGATTGATCTTCCCACAGCCATCAATCGAAGCAATATTGATTACTTTTTTTGGAGTTTCTGGAGAGCAATCCACTCGCAAATAAGGGAGAAAAGCCTGAATCAAAAAATAGATGGATTTGATGTTGAGATCCATGACCCGATCCCAATCCGATTCAGTCACATCGTCCAATGTCTTGCCACCATCGGAGATGCCAGCATTATTGACAAGAATATCGAGTCGAGATTCCCTCTCGGCAAACTGAGACACAAATTGTTTGATCCCAGCCAGGTCTTTCAAATCTGCAGAAATGACCTCACACTCCCCTAGCTTGGCAAACTCCGCTTGCTTCGCCTTTAGTTGCTCTGCATTACGGGCTACCAGGTACACTTTGGCCCCAAAGTTCAGGAATCCCTCTGCAATCATAGCCCCGATTCCCATTGAACCACCAGTGACCACAGCCACCTTGTTCTGCAAAGAGAAAATATCTTTCATCCTGAACCTCTCAAAAATTGAATTTGTTGTGAATTCTGACTACCCCAAGCAGATCAATGAATTGGAATCCTTAAACTAGCCACTACAGACTGTCCAGTAATTTGTTGCTTCTCTGCCTTTAAAAAGTTTTAAACTCGAAGGTAAGTTGAAGGTTTTGGTCTAACGTTAGGTGGCTCACAAGATACGCAATAGCATTCAACTTCAAAAACTCATACACCAACAGAGTACTCAAACCTTTAGAGATATTCCTCATCTACAAAGTATAACCAAAAGATGAAACCGGAACTTTCCAACCAGCAACTCTTACAATTTCTAACTGAGAAATATGGATCTGAACCACAATGGACTCCCATCGCCGAAGGAATGGAATCTCGAGTACTCACATTTGTTTGGGAGGACCAAGAATATATCCTGCGAGTGAATCCCAACCAGTCTGGATTTCAGAAAGATCGCTGGTGCTTTCAACAATTTCATTCTGAAGAGTTGCCGATTCCTGAAATTCTGGAGATCGGCTCCTTCTCATCCCACTATGCTTATTGCCTCTCTCGGCGACTCCCTGGAATCACACTCGAGGACAGTGCAATTCCAACTCTCCAACAACTCACTCCGTACGTTAGTCAGGTTTGGAAGCTCATTCACCAATCTCCACTGCCAAGTTCTGAAGGCTTTGGTCCTTTTAACGAGCGCGGACACGCTACTTTCTCATCCTGGCAATCTTTTTTACAGTCAACAATAAGTGGAAAAGATCAACAGTGGGATCATCTGTTTACCGGTAATTTGCTAGATGCCACAGCACTTCAACCTGTGATGCAGAGCTATCTTCAACTGACTAAGCATTGTCCTGAAGAACGCAAACTAGTACACGGAGACTTCGGTTCTAATAATGTACTGACTGATGGTCAAAAGATTACTGGGGTATTGGACTGGGACTGTGCGCTCTATGGGGATCCACTTTTTGATGTGGCTGGGAGTTTTTTCTGGTCACCACGGCTTGACTGCATGCAAATTCAGTCAGAGTTCTTTCAGCAAACACTACAGAACGAAGCCAACTTCGCCGTGCACCTGCAGTGCTATCAGTTGCGATGTGGACTAGAAGAAATCCATGAAAATGCTTTGGCAGGAAATCAAAAATTGTTGAACTGGCTCCTCAACCGAACGATGCAGATTCATCAAGCAATTGATAACTGAATTTTTAGCCGGGAGGTCTGTACAGACTCACTTGCACTCCACCACAAGATGATTTGTTGCTTGCGTCACGAAGGAGTCTCCATGTGGGATCGTAAAAGCCGTGACTCGGTCTAGAATACCGAATCCTCCTGGACATACTACCCCCGCCTCTTTATAGCATTCATGGTGTTCCAGTTGATCTGAAGCCAAGGTTAGTGTCCGGCCCAAACCCGTACACTCCAGCGTATGTATTTCCCCACCACTTGGCCCTGTTTGCTTGGGGCTTCCTTGGCAGCTGCAGAGGAACCACACAGCACCAATATTGAGAAAAATTTTGAAGGGTTTCATTCGCTATATTGCAAGATCGTCAAGTTTTGAAGATGAATTTGATTTCTGCAAGCCATCCAAACTTGATACCTAAACGTTCACTATCACTTCAGCCAAACTCTTCCTGCTTTCGCCGTAGGTGCATCGCATAAGCTTTACAGCACATCCCTGTGAGATGTCCCGTAAAGTATCCAAGAAAAGCAATCGAAAACGCTATCGACATTGTTCGCTCATTAAACACCCCAGTGAAAGCTAGAATAGATCCAAGTGCGGCTGCTAGTTCTCCAGCATCCTTTGACACATGGGAAGTTTCCTCCCAAAAATCCACTGAGTTTTGAGGCCGACGTGTGTAGACGACAAAGAAAGTGAAACCCCACACAACGATGATCGTGGGTAGGTCAATAAATCGCTCAAAGATCAGACGCTGCAAAATCACAGAGTCCTCTGTGCAGTAAAATCCTCGCTCAGGAGAGTAGGCCTCTTCACAGACACCAGTCGGACTTTCAAACCGAAATGTGGACGATTGAAAGTCAAAGTGTGTTGCGACAAACACGATCATCAGAATTCCAAGAAATCGTAAGCGAATCCTCATTTTGCTCCTTCAATGTAGATTTTTCACTAAGGTTAAAATCTCTTTGATCAAGCAGTTCAAATACCTGATCTAGGAAGGCAACTGCATCTTCCAGTCCCACAACTTTTGGGTGTGACTCACCCACCCATAGAGTAGCCTCCCCCCGTCATCCTCCCCAAAATTTTTTCCCTGCCCTAAGCTTTGCGAACCAATCAACACTACTCAGGGAGAAGTCATGAAACATTTCATCTCAAAAATAACAAAATCATTACTGACGGTTCTTCTTGTTGTTCCGGCTCTATCAGCCTGTAAGAACATGCCTCCAATCGAACAAACCTCACCTTTATTAGGTGCTTATCTTCAAGGTTCTAATATCTTGGAAGGTGATTTTCTTGAGAGCGATTCTTTTAAATTTAATCTTTCTAAAACATTTCAGCCACAAATCGAATTCATTGGGCAACTCGATTTCCAGTGGGTTGAAGAAGGGGTGCAATGGACGCAAACTACTGCGATAGATTTGTTCGACTTCGAAATGCCTGATGTGGACATTCCCGAGCTTAGTATTCCAGATGTAGCCCTTCCAACGATTAGCCTCCCAGAAGTCAGCCTTCCTGACGTCAGCCTGATTGGGTCGATCTTGCCAATGACAGAGTCTGAAGAAGTGAAAGAGTTACAAAGCAACAAAAATGAATCCTTCCTAGCTAAAAAAAATCTGGTGAAGGCAAACTTGATGGATGCTGATCTTTCCAAGATTGATCTCTCTGGCAAAGACCTATCTAGCGCAGACCTACGAGGTTCAGATCTGAGCCACGCTGACCTCACAGGAGTTAACCTAACTGGCGCACATCTTTGGCAGGCAAAGCTTAGAAAAGTAGCCTTACGAGACACGGATCTATCCGGGATGGATTTCTCAGAAATGGATTTGAGTGGGGCAGATCTAAGAGGAGTCAACCTGAGTGGGGCCAACCTGTGGGGAGCCAAACTATACCGTACCAACCTGAGTGGGGCCAATTTGAGGGGAGCCCGCCTCTCCAATGCAGACCTCACTCAGTCAGAACTCAGCGGTGCCAATCTTTCCAACGCTGAACTCTATAACACGCAATTGATGGGAGCCAATCTAATTGGAGCCAACCTCTCCGGAGCAGATTTACAAAAAGCTCAACTGACACATACCAATCTGCACAAGGCCAACCTGACAAGTGCCTGGCTAGCTGGCGCAAATCTTCAGAAAGCAAATCTACAGAAGGCAAATCTCTTCCGAAGCACGCTGCATGGTGCAAATCTACAAGATGCGGATCTCAGTGCGGCAAACTTGATGGAAGCATCGCTGATCAAGGCCAACCTGCGGGATGTGGATCTGCAGAACGCTGATCTGAATAAGACCATTCTGTTCAAAGCTTCTGTCAGCAAATCTGCTCTGATTGAAGCACAACTGTGCCTCACCAGTCTACCCGACTACACAATGCATAACCGAGATTGTGAGCAGACGCGATCAATCTAAGCTCTGTTTTCTTCCAATTGGCTTGACTTCATGGATCAGGAAAGGATGTTTCATCTGGGATATTTGTTAAGTTCAAGCATCTGGTCACTTTGTTTTTCAACTTTATACCCCTAAAAAACATCATGGTTCACCGAACTTTGTTTCAGTCCCTGGTGCTGGGATTTTTTCTCTTTTCCGTGCAAAACATTTTCGCAAACGATTCGAAAGAAGCACGTACCCACGCAGCCGAGAGATATCTGGCAGTAGTACCGATTTCCCAACTACTTGAGGATACTTTTCGTGAGATGAGAAATCCTTGCCAGAAGCTCTCCGTGAGGGATTTGTAGCACAAATGCGGATTGTCGTCAGAGCAGATGTTCTGGAAAAAGCCACTCGAGCATCACTGGTCAGACATTTCACCGTTGATGAATTAAACGCAATGGCTGAATTCTACAGTTCTCCTCATGGAGCCAGTGCCATGCGAAAATTTGGAGCCTACATGGCCGACGTGATGCCCGCTGTTCAGGAAGAGATGATTTTGGGACTGGATCACATGGAACGCCAGGTAGAATAGTTTTTACCAGCTTCATTCATAGTGAATTTAGCATTTCCTAGGTAGGTTCATTGTTGGTAATTACCAGATGAACTCGAAAGGCAGCTGAAATCGCAAACGTGACATGAACACTTCTCTTCGAGCCAACCCGTTTACTGCCTCAGTCTGGCGCCAGCTTCTTCCTCTCTTCCTCTCCATCAGCGGACCATTCGTTCTCTACCTATTAACGATACCCCGTACCGTGGTGCTGGAAGACGATGGACTTTTTCTGATGGTAGCCAAGCATCTCGGGATCGCCCATCCGCCAGGTTATCCGCTCTTCACTGGCATCGCTCACCTATTTATGCTGCTTCCCTTTGGTACGGACGCATTTCGAGGACACCTTGCCAGCGCGTTTCTGGGGGCTCTTGCCTGCGGAGTGCTGTTTGGCTGCGCTCGACTACTTGGGGCTTCTGTCGGTGCAGCTTTGGCTGGAGCCTGGGCATTTGGAGCATCTGAGCACTTCTGGTCACAAGCGATCATTGCTGAAGTCTACACACTCAATGCTCTGCTCTTCTTTGCCACCTATCTACTGATTCTGAAAGCCTTGCAGGCACCAGATTCACGAACATGGTGGTGGGGAGCCTCAATTTTCTTCGGGCTCAGTCTGGCAAATCACTACCCACTGATGGTACTCGCTTTCCCCGGCTTGTTTGTACTCGCCCTACCTGTTTGGCGAAATGTGCTACCTCGTCTTCCGGAATTGATCTTACTCAGCCTGTCGAGTGCTGCGTTACCATACGCAGGAATGGTCTGGCGCTCTTTACAAAATCCATTAATCAGCTTCTATGGTCCCATCGAAGGCTGGCAGGATTTCTGGTTTTATCTCAGTCGCCAGGGCTATGCCAGTGTAGATGTCAGCCCAAGTGCTGGTTGGTGGGATCGCTGGGAATTTCTGCAATGGTTCGGCAGCGAAGCTTTCTGGCAACTGACTCCCTTGGGCTTTGGGATCGCACTCTGGGGGTTGTGGAAACTGATGCAAAAACTTTCCTTGACCTTGCAGGTCTCTGGAATTTTGATTTTCCTTAGCAACAGCGTATTGCTGTTAGCACTCCTAGCTTTTGACTTCGACTTCTTCAATATCGGTGTCTTCCGCCCTTACTCCCTCGTGTGTTATGGCTTACTTAGTTTGTGGTTAGCCATTGGTTTGGATGATTTCATTCGTTGTTTCATTAAAAATCCTGAATTCCAAACTTCAGGAACTGTCATCATTGCTTTGCTGATCGGGAGCCTGCTGCTTTTTCAAAATCTTTCAAAGAACGATCGGTCTGCTGATAACTTTGCTGAGCGACACGCTGAATTGGTCTTCCAGCTACTCCCAGAAAACTCAGTCTTCTTTGTCTATGGTGATTCGGAAACCGGACCGCTTGGCTACTATCATTATGTTGAGGAGCGACGACCCGATCTGGAATTAGTTAGCCTGCAAGGCCTAGTCTATGGGAACCGCTTATTCCCAGCCCGTAGCTCAGAGCATAGAAAGCAGGAAGCACTTCGCCAGTTTGTGAATAACAGCACTCGTCCTCTATTTTATTCAGTGGATTCTGAGCAATTTTCACACGGCCATGGGGTTCGGCACTATGGATTTCTGAAGGAGGTTGTCCGTGGAGGCAATCCAACCGCTCTGCAATTGGTATTTCGGCCCGAAGCAAAGACTTACTTCAGAGAGTTGTTGCAACAGCAACCCAAGGATCGTTGGGAAAGATTTCGTCGCAACAAGCTATTGCATCAGTATGGAGACTTCCTTGGTTATGCCGTGCTCGGTAGTGATCCTGAACTTCAGAAAAAGATCCAGCCTCTCCTCCCTTTAGCTGAAAGTAATTTTTTCAGCCTGACCGGAATGATTGAGGTATTGATGACTCACCGAGCTCAGCAATCTCTACCTCAAATTGAAAGCTGGCTGAAACTTGCAGAGTCACTACAAGATGAGACTCTCGACAAAGAACGTCAGGCTCGCTTTGCATATCTACAGGGCTTTGCAGCCTTTATTGGTGGTCATCAGCAAGAGGCCCTTGAAGCTTTCTACAAGTCTGCCCGCATCTATCCCCATCCTGAAAACGCCTCTCTCTCGGCTCTCCAAAAACTTGGCAGACAAATCCCCGAATAGGGGAATATTCAGTGCATCCTCAAAAACAACAAACACTCACTATCTGAACAGAACATGAGCAGCAAAACTTCGTTGGTACTGTTATTCAGTCTAAGCCTATTGTTGCCCAATTGGCTGCAAGCTGAACCGATCAAAGACTTTGGGCTTTATTTGAGTGTAGGCGATCTACAAATCTCTGATTCCTCAACAGAGCAAAATTATGCGGAATCCTACGCCTACGGTGGCATCGTAGATTATCAGTGGACAGCTTCAGACTACTTCTCGGTGCGCTTGTTTGGAGGAGAACACATAGGTAGCGCTCAACAGCCTGACAAGCCTGATTATAATTACTTCAAAACAGGCTTGTTTGGACTGGAAGCCCGCGTGTGGGCTGGTTCTTCATGGTTTTTGGGGGTTCAGGCTGGCCAAGCTTACTTGACCTGGATTGAATCAATGGAGAGTTATACGGAAATCGCTTGGGCCAATCAAAGTGGCTACGGTGTGGGCTTTGAATCCGATGACGGCTGGACCTTTGCGATCTACACACAAAAGACTGGGACCATGGAATTTGAGGATCTTCCAGATCAGAGAGTCGAGGGAATCCGTCTTGAAGCAGGCTATCGTTGGAAATGAAAGGCAACAGTCGAGAAATAGCTGATTAAAGCAGAAATTTAATTCTCAGAATAAGCGGCTGCCTAGTGGAAGGTACGAATTTGGCGAGGAGATTCTTTGAACACTGTCTTGGGCATGACAGGTATCGACTGTGAAGCAGCGTACTGGTCCAGTTGCATGCGCAGGGCTCTCAGATCACTGTAAGGCCTTGGCTGCCTATTGAGTTGCTGACTGATCGCTAGGACCTCCTGAATTCTTTTCTGTTCTTCCCGATATTCCTCAGTTGGAGGATAGGGATTGAAGGGCTTGGCTCCCAGCAAAAATGGAGTAGTTACAGAAATCAACAGCAATTTCATAAGTCTGGACATCGGGCTCCCTGTTCCTCAAAACGATTCTCAAGGGGGTCATGACATCCTGTCTTGTAGCCGGCTTCATCCTGAAGAAAGCTTTTTCGTAGTCTTCCTTACTGTGGGCTCATCTTCAAGCAAACTTGAGCCCATCTAATCAAAACCAATTAGAGACTGATCAAAGAACTAGGTTATTCATCCATGAAATCAAACCTTTGACTGCTCCGCTTGACTGTAGAAAAAATGTCGTGTCGTGAAACTGATTACTTCAACAACGTTTAAAGGATGTTATGAAATACCTGATAGTGGCTTTAGTGGCTTTGCTTTGCTGGACAACTACATCGTTTGCTCAGAAGCTTGGACCGGTGGGAAAGCAAATGCTTCGGGAGTATTCAACAAAGGGTGAACTTACTTACTGGAGTTCGGTAGATACAGAGTGTCCGTTCTACAGTGATTTGAATCTGAACCAAATCATTCGGGAGAGAATTTTAAAGCAAAACATTCGACCTGCTTTTCATAAGAACAAACAACTGAGGAAGGCCAGAGTCTATGTGAAGGTTCACTGCTATTTCAAAGACTACACTGTGATTACTGCGGATTTTGAACTCCAACTCGGCTACGACCTAGCTGACCAAGTACGCCTTGGCTATTCCTCTGAGGTTTTCCTGCTGAATCATCCCATTCAAAAAATCAAAGTCGATATCGAGTCCATAGTGGATGAAAAGGTGACTGAATACGCAGCAGCCCATTTGGAAGGTGCTGCTGCTCGGAAATCTTCTTCAAGTAGCGCACAGCAATAATTGGACATGTACTCACTTTCAAAGACTCTTTGTTGGGAGAGCCACCCAATCAATTAAGATTCTTAGCCAATGAACTTCTTCAGCAATCTTTGACACTGATCTCTCCATTGGGAAGGATCGTGTTACAGAAAATCGCACCGCGCAGGATCGCGTAACTCAGATTGGCATCTCGCAGGCTGGCCTCCCTCAGATCAGTTTCTCGCAGATCCGCATTTCTCAAGTTGGCCCGAGATAAATTAGCTCCCCTCAAATCGGCATAACTCAGGTCAATATCCGGCAACTTTGCCGCTGACAAATCACATCGGTTGCAGATGATCCTTTCCTTCTGCTTGGCTACCTGCTTCAGCAAGCTATCCACATCCGACGGATTAAAACCGAGAATCGGGGACGCCAAAATTAAGAGCGTTATCGGTGTGAGCAGAAACCGCTTCATCGCAAGAGCATCATTTTTAATTGCGTGGGTAGGTCAAATTTTCTATGAATTACAAGTGTCTCAAGAGTTATTTGGAAGGGAGGCCTGTGCATCCAAGTCTCTTCGATAGTACTTGTTTCCACTTCCCCAATCTTGTGGCAGCGCTTCTCTCATCTGCATCAAGTTCGGTTCTATTTCAGGATAAGTCGAAAAATACTGTTCGCTTCGCTGAAGTTGCTGCACAGGCGGAGGAGTATAGGTTCCTGGAGGGACTGGGTACCTCTCTGTCCAGAGATACTCGAGGTGTTTAGAGTCACATCCAGACAAAATAAGGGTAGCGCCAATCAAGTATAAAAATGCTTTCCTCACTATATCTCTCCATCGTTTGAGGTGATCAGAATTTATGTGCTTCAAATAATAGCAGTACACATTTGACCAGATTTTCAATCTTTTTTTGGCAACTTACAACTCTCTGCTTCATGACCGCTCAACAATTATCTAACCGACTACCCACCAATTCTCCTATTTGCTGAACCACATCAGTTGGATTGATAAAGGCCAAAATATAAACGTAATTTCCTCAACTTGACTCTGAATAATGAAATTCAGAGCCAGGAATGTGTCTAACATAGATCAGAGCATTCTGCCCCAAAGAAACTCCTCTCACATAGAAGCCGTTCTTCTCGATTGAATCAGCAGGTAACGCAATTCCAACATTAATTTCCAACGGTCTGATTGAGTTATGAGAGAGGAGATCAGGGGAGTCACTGAATCTGGACCGAAACAGAAACTTTGGTCCAGATTCAGAAGGAGCTACTGATCAAAGAGTTGACTACACAGAAAGCCACAGCGCAGTAGGTCGACGATACAATGCAATAGAAATATCAGAGTTTTCTCTCGTAGGGTGCTTGACCACCAGTCAACTCAAGATTTATCTTTGAAATATTATTGTTCAGAGCGCTCATACCCCAATTTGGTCCCATTGGACCATCAATAAAGTCTTGAAAATCAGCTTCTGAAATTCCTTCCTTTGCTTCCCATACACAAAACATCGGACCTTCTTGTGCAACAGGCATGAAGGAATGATTGTAAAACCCCAAGTCCATACAATCTTGAACGTACTTACCCATCGCAGGTTGATCACTCATTAGCTGACCAGTTTTTTGCCACCACTGACCAGCCATACCGGGCTTCACATAGTGGTGAACTAGAAAGAATTGAGATCCCATAATTTACACTCCAATAGTGAAGTTAACGAATGTTTTGACCAAACCGTCAAAATACCGAGACAACTATCATAAACCTACTCAAGCAGCATTCATCGTTGCAGCCATTTTCTGTGAGTCATCAAAGATATGAAATTCCGCAATTTTACCATTTTCGATCTTGTAAAAATGTCCAAAATCAGCAGTCATTTTTCCTGAGCCCACCGCAGTTGCATGCAGCATCGCAAATACGTGATCACCTTCAGCGATGATGTTCACCAACTCAATTTTGAATTCATCATAAAGCTGCGGTACCTGAGACAGAGCACTCATCCAATTATCTGGACCATGGTAAGTTCCGGATAATTTATGGATCCCATTTACTTTGACTATTGCATTTTCAGCATACAGAGTGCGAAAAGTTGTCATATCTCCGGTTGTAAAACATTCATAGTTTTTCTGAACTACTTCTTTTGGTGTCATACAAACTCCATCTAGGGTGAAAACTGTACTAGTGATAGGGCAAATCCTAGCCAAACAGACTAGAACTTCTCAAAGGCTACTCACTAAAGACATATTATCAATCTATTAGTTGGATAGATTTCCGGATTAGAGTTGAAGAACCTGATTCTATTAGGTTTAAAATTGTTCCTTAAACTACCTGTCTGCACCCAAACGAAGAGAAAAGAGAGAAATCGGTTTTGTAGAACTAGTGACAACAACGCCTATTATTTTAGGTACTCTCTAGAGCACTTAGACGCAATAGCCAATCTTGCCCTCACTTGAATGGAACCTGGAGCCCAGATACCAGAGTAAGATGCCTTATCTGATAAAATGTGGCAGCTTGGAAAATTCAGAGCCACATGAGAGGAATCAAGAACTAAGATGGAATGAGTAACAGTGAATCAGAGTTGATCATCGAGGTAGCGTTGCAGAGTGTTTGCGGTGCCATGCTGCCACAGTTGCTGCAGGGCATTTTGGAAGCTTTGTTGGAAAGCTTTAGACTCTGAGAGATCGCCAAAGATGTCCTGTAATTCCAGGAAGGCCAGGGATTCAGTTTTAGATCTTTCGGCCAGCGTTCGTAGTCGATCCGCCTGACTATCCTCTGGTTGCATGTCTTTCCCTCCCTCAGAGAGTCCTCCCCAGTATCGGCACCAGAGTGCAGACTCCAGCGCCAAACCAGTTACAGATGCACCTGCTTGCAAACGATCTCGAGTGGAGGGTAGCACAAACTTGGGTTGTCGATTGGAACCGTCAAAACAAAGTCGAGCAATCGTATCCCCAATTTTTGGATTGGCAAACCGTTCTAGAATCAACTTAAGATAAGTTTGTAGATCCGTATTCGGTACAGGGGGAACTGACGGTAGGATCTCCTCTGTCTCCAGTTTCTCCAAGTAGCGACAGATTAGCGGATGCGCCATCGCCTCATGAACAAAGTGTTGGTCCAGTAAGGCTCCCACATAGGCAATCGAAGCATGTCCTGCATTCAGAATTCTCAGCTTCATGTGCTCATAGGGAGTCACGTCTGGCACGAAGGTCACCCCAACAGTTTCCAATTCTGGTCGCCCTAGCGGAAAGTGATCTTCCAGGACCCACTGAATGTAATTTTCACAGAAAACTGGCCATCCATCCTCAATACCAAACTCCTCCCGCAAGATCGTTCTTTCCCGATCAGAAGTGAACGGCGTAATGCGATCCACCATTCCATTGGGAAAAGCAACCTCACGCTCAACCCAGGCGGCCAATTTGGAATCTTGCATTTCGGCAAGACCAACCACAGCGTTGCGAGTGACATTGCCGTTGTGCAGCAGATTATCGCAGGACATCACGGTAAAGGGAGCAATGCCTCTCTCCAAACGAGTATGCAAACCAGCCAGAATCAACCCAAAGGCTGTGGTCGGTGTCTCTGGATTTGCTACATCCTGTTTTAAGGCAGGCTGGTCTGGATCGAACTCTCCCGTTGCTGGATTAATGAAGTAGCCTCCTTCCGTGACCGTTAATGAAACAATCCGGATGCTTGGGTCTGCAAGCCTCTCAATGTTTGTAGGATCTCCTGGTGGGAAAAAATCAATCATCGATCCCGTTACGGTTGCTTTGTAACCAGCTGCCGATTGCTCCACCACTGTAGTCAGGTAGTCCTGCTGCGCCAGGATTTGGCCCATCACACGATCACCAGGCATAACACCTGTACCAACTAGAGCCCAGTCAAGGGATTTACCAAGTCGGAACAGTTGGTCCAGATAGACCGCCTGATGTGCCCGATGAAAATTGCCCACACCAATGTGGACAATCCCCGGCTTGAGCTGCTTAGGAGAATAGTTAGGAACTGAGATCTGCGAGGGAAATGAGGGCAGAGTTGCCCGAGAGAGTCGAATAGTCATGAAAATTTTGGAAGGTCAACTCATCCAGTTGCCACCATCGACGTTGAGCGTCTGCGCTGTAATATAGTCGGCATCAGCAGAAGCCAAGAAAACAGCCGCTCCTTCGATGTCATTGGGACTTCCCATCCGACCCAGCGGAACAGCCTCACCAACCAGTCGTTTCTTCTCACCAATGGGTCGGTTTTCATAGCGCGCAAAGAGGCCATCAACCGTTGCCCACATCGGAGTATCGATCACTCCAGGGGCAATCCCATTAACGTTGATATGATGCGGAGCCATCGCCAGTGCTGCTGATTGAGTATAGCTGTAAACAGCCGCCTTGGTTGCACAGTAGTGAGCTACCAGGGCCTCTCCACGTCGACCTGCTTGAGAAGAGAGGTTAATGATCTTACCACGGATGCCTTTCTCAACCATGTGAGCCGCAGCCGCTTGCATCATAAAGAACATTCCCTTGACGTTAATATCGAAGAGCCGATCGTAACTTTCTCGAGAAGACTTCAGGAGTGGAGCCATCTCGAAAATTCCCGCATTGTTGAAAAGGATATCGACTTGGCCAAAAGCTTTCGCTGCTGCTTGAATCGTCTGATCAATATCCACCTGTTTAGTCACATCCATACTGACCGCCAAGGCGCTGCCGCCAGTCGCTTGAATTTCCTTCGCGACAGCTTCCGCTAGCGACAGCTTTACATCTGCGACAACACAGCGTGCTCCTTCCTGAGCGTAGCGCAAGGAGACAGCGCGACCGATGCCTCCGCCACCGCCCGTGACAATTGCCGTCTTGCCTGCCAGTTTCATCGAATCGCCTTCCCGTTATTATCGAATTTATGGACCTTGTCTTCCTCTGGACTCAGATAAATGGTTTCACCATAATTTAGCTGAACTTCCCCATCGGTACGAACCGTTAGTGGAGCTTGCTGGCCTTCAACATTAACATGTAAGAAGGTGTCTGAGCCCAAATGTTCCGACACTCCAACCTTGCCTGTCCATAGTCCTGAAGACTTGGAAATTTGAACGTGTTCAGGACGAACTCCAATCGTTGTTGCATTGTGGCGACTGGCTTCCCCACCAGTGAGGAAATTCATCTTTGGTGCTCCGATGAATCCGGCGACGAAGAGATTGTCTGGTGCCCGGTAAAGATCAAGTGGGCTACCTACTTGCTCAATGTTACCGTGATCGAGAACTACAATCTTGTCGGCCATCGTCATCGCTTCCACCTGATCGTGGGTGACATAGATCATTGTTGTCTTCAATTGCTGATGCAATTCCATGATCTCCAACCGCATGTTGATCCGGAGTGCTGCATCCAAGTTTGAGAGTGGTTCGTCGAAAAGGAAGGCTTTCGGTTGACGCACAATCGCTCGACCAATCGCAACGCGCTGACGCTGCCCACCTGAAAGCTGGCGAGGCTTGCGCTCCAAATACTCACTCAGGTTGAGGATCTTGGCTGCCTCTTGGACCTTTGCAGCGATCTCGCTCTTTGGCATGCCTGCCATCTTCAGTGGAAATCCGATGTTCTCACGCACACTCATGTGCGGATACAGGGCGTAGGACTGAAAGACCATCGCTAAGCCACGCTTGGCAGGTGCAAGGTTGGTCATATCCTGACCATTGAATTCGATCCTACCTTTAGAAACTTCCTCCAAGCCAGCAATTAGTCGCAACAAGGTGGACTTACCGCTACCAGAAGGACCAACGAATACGACAAACTCTCCTTCATTGACCTCAAGATCTACTGAAGGAATGACTAATACATCCCCAAAAGATTTGGAAACGCCTACTAAATTAATGCTACCCATGTCTTTTTTCCCTTATTTGACTGCCCCGAGGGTCAGTCCTTTCACCATTTGCTTCTGGGTCACCCAACCAAGGAACATGATCGGCAGGATCGCCAGGGTGGAGGCCGCTGAAAGCTTAGCCCAGAACAAACCTTCTGGACTGGAATAGGAAGAAATGAAGGCTGTCAACGGAGCCGCTTCAAATGCTGTCAGGTTCAAGCTCCAGAAAGACTCGTTCCAGATCAACACAATACTCAACAAACTCGTGGAGAAGATCGCTGATTTTGACAACGGAAGCAATATATAAAGAAAAATTTTCAAAAGATCATCACATTCCATCTGGGCTGCTTCCAAAATTTCCTGTGGAATATCCTTAAAATAGGTATAAAGCACCCAGATGACAATCGGTAAGTTCATCAATGTGTAAATCAGAATTAAGCCCAGATGCGTATCCAGCAGCCCCATGTTCTTGTAAAACAAGTACATGGGGATCAACACTCCAACGGGAGGCATCATCTTAGTCGAAAGAATCCAGACCAGCTTGAACTTTGTACGCTTGGTCGGCCGGAAGGCAAAACTATAGCTCGCTGGTACAGCAATCAGGATCGCCAATAGCGTCGCAAACACTGAAATCACGATGGAGTTCCAAGCGTAGTTCAGGTAGTCACTTCGACTCTGTACAACAAAATAATTCTCTAGAGTGGGTATGAAGAAAAAGCTGGGAGGTGTAGCAACAGCCTCAATCTCTGTTTTCAAACTAGCCATCACCATCCAAAGGATTGGGAAGAAGATGATAAAACCGATCACCCAACCGAGGATTGACAGCAGAACTCTATTAGATTGCATCAGTCAGAATTCATGTTCTTGGCAATCATCCGTAGTAGGAAGATTGCAACAATGTTGGCAAAAACAATGGAGATGATTCCACCTGCTGAGGCTCCACCAATATCAAAATCTAGTAGTGCCTTGCGATAAACAAGGAAGGCTAAATTTGTGGTCTGTGTGCCAGGCCCTCCTGTCGTTGTGGTGAAGATTTCCGCAAAAATATTCAGGTGGAAAATCATCTGGATCATCACGACTGCCCCGATCGCCTTGCCCAAATGTGGTAGGTAGATTTGAAAGAAAAAGGCAATTTAAACATAATGATAATTAAATTTTGTTGATGAACTTGTTTCATCTGAGTCAGTGAACGTCTTTTTATACTATTTTGGGAAAGAATTTGATTAAGTGATTGTTAATTAATTCAGTTATTTCTCAAAAATAACTCTACTACGCGTTATATTTTAATTTAATATATTTTTAATCAAAAAATATTTTGCTCGATGGGACCGATTGAAATAAAAGAATTTGAAAAAGACCGATATGACCCACAATGACTCTTACCTTTGAAAGTAAAACAAATCCTGTCACTCTATTTCCGAAGTCAATCCGAAATTTTTCTGACGGACAGCCACACCAATGACTTAGCTAATCTTGTTTTCTCTGAAATTCTTCCTGCAAAGCGGGATAGAGTCGACGATAACGCTGGAGTAAATCTCGATAGCTCTCAATCAATTCGGGTTGAGGCTCCAGCACTTCCGCAACTGGGGGACGAGAACAAAACTGTGCTGGGTCACCACCTTCTACAGCTAGTAATCCCAAACGAGCTGCTCCAAAGGCTGGTCCCAACTCAGCGCCACTGTGTCGAATGAGTGGACGTTGTAGCATTGTCGCCAAAATCTGCCCCCAAGCCCGGCTACGGGCTCCGCCACCAATCAAAGACACTTCACCAATTTCCGCACCAGCTTCAACAAGCACCTGCTGGCAATCAGCAAAAGCGCAGGATACACCTTCCAAAACCGCTTGAGTCAGGTGTCGAGCATCATGATTATGATTAAGTCCAAAGAACACTCCTTGAGCTTGGGAGTCATTATGAGGGGTTCGCTCTCCAGAGAGGTAAGGAAGAAACAATGGTGCACCAGAAGGTACTGGATCTCTATCCAAGGTGGCCAACAAATCAGCTTCTTTACAACCAATCAGCTGGGATAACCAACTCAGGCAACTGGCCGCACTCAGGATGACTCCCATCTGATGCCACGTCCTGGGCAGACAATGACAGAAAGCGTGAACACCTCTTTCTGGTGCCGGCAAGAAGGAGGGCGTGACAACAAAGTACACTCCCGAAGTTCCAAGTGACAGAAAAGCTGATCCAGGTTGTATCGCACCAATACCAACGGCACCTGCCGCATTATCTCCAGCACCACCTGCGATCACAGGCTGACCTTTAATACCCCAGCGTTTTGACAATTCTGGCAGCAAAACTCCTGAAAACTCAGTTCCTTCAATCAACTTTGGCATGTGATGTCGTGAGAGACCTGTAGCTGACAACATGGTATCTGACCAGTCTCTTTTCTCGACATCCAGCCAGAGAGTTCCTGCGGCATCTGACACCTCTGAAACCATTTCACCGCTCAGCCGCAAACGCAGAAAGTCTTTTGGTAACAAAACTTTGTCAACTTTTTCAAATAGTGCAGGCTCTTCTCGTTTCAACCAAAGTAACTTGGGCGCAGTAAACCCGGGCATTGCAAGATTACCAGTGATTTGACGCGAATTTGGGATTTGACGCTCTAAGATTTCACACTCAGTGTTAGAACGTCCATCATTCCAAAGGATTGCTGGTCGCAAAACCTGTTGCTGAGCATCTAACAGCGTAGCTCCATGCATCTGCCCAGAGAGGCCAATGCCTTTAACCTGAGCCAATGAATGTTGCTTACAAAGTTCCTCGATGCCGGCTTGAACAGCATGCCACCAGGCTTCTGGCTCCTGCTCAGACCAAAGTGGCTCAGGCCTGTGAACTGCCAAAGCGACACTCGCTTCGGCTAGGATCTGCTGCTTGGAATTGAGCAAGAGGAGTTTGACAGCAGAAGTGCCAAGATCAATGCCAAGGTACATGGAAAACCCCCGTGAAATGGAAGATAGTCGCTATGTGAATCGTAGGGACGAACTAGGAAATTCTGGAAGAAAGTAGGGGTGGGTTTGAGGGGAGATGATTACGAACTCCCCTCTAGAAAAGAGAATTAGAGACCAACCTTGGTCAAGGCACGACGTGCATAGACCCGAGACATTGCGCGGCGATAGTCCTCACTGACAGACCAATCGCTGAGCACATCCACACCATTAGTCGCTGTATCGGCAGCAGCTTTAATACTTGCTGCACTCAGAGCCTGTCCTTTGAGAGCACCTTCAACATTGAAGTCGCGGAAGCCCACGTGGCCGACACCACTAAAGCCCACACGCACATCGGAGCAGGTGCCTCCAGACTTGTCCACAGCTACTGCACACCCCACGTAGGGATAGCGTGAAGCAGGCTGAGCGAATTTCTCATAACAGGAATTCGCGTTCATCGACGTGGTGGGTACTCGAATCTCAACCAGTAATTCATCTGGTTGGACCGCAGTTTCCCATAAAGCCACAAAGTAGTCTTTTGCCGAAACCACTCGCTGCCCACTGGGCCCCTGAATCACCATACTGGCGTCTAGAGCCAGAATTGGACCAGGGTAGTCAGCTGCTGGATCAGAGTGAGCCATTGCACCACCGATTGTTCCACGATTGCGCACCTGTACGTCCCCAATCGAAGCAGCAGCATCTCGCAGGGCTGGAGCTTTTGCTCCAATCACAGCGGAGGACTCAACCATCCAATGCGTAGCCATCGCGCCGATAGCGATGTGATCGCCCTTATCCGTAATGTGCTTCAAATCAGAAACCCCCCCCAAGTCAATCACTGTGGTGGGTGTACTCAATCGTAATTTCATTGCGGGAACCATACTATGTCCTCCCGCAATGACCTTTGCATCTTCACCGTGTTGGGCCATCAATGACAGTGCTTCGGACACGCTGCCCGCTCGATGATATTCAAAAGCTGCTGGAATCATGTGTCTCCTGACAATATATTGCAGATGAGGTTAGCCAGAAAGTTGGGTTGATATGTATAAGTATCTCAAACTAGTGATTTTCGTAATGCCAGTAGCACTTCGATTTAGTACATTGCGTTGACTAGCAAATTAGCGCTTGCTGAGTTTGAAATAGTTAGGATTTCTCAATAACAATAAGTTCTGGATTTCTCTTGGAAGAATTTAAGAACTCCTGTTTTGGGCGAATCTTGGAACATAGTATTGCAAGCGTTTTCAATGAGCCACAATTTCATATTGGGCAAACTTCAGATTTAGTTAAAAATCTTTTACCGGTTCCATTATCTAGAGAAAACATGCCCCCGATGCCAGGTACACAGTCTATAATTAGGTTAGTATTTTTCCACTTATCATGCTGGTCACGTCCAATGTAGAACGGAATTCCACCAATCTTTCCAAGCATTACATCTCTTTCTCCAACTAGAAAATCTTCTTCAAGAAAACACATTGGTGAACTGCCATCACAACAACCACCAGACTGATGAAATAGCAATTTTTGGCCGTATCTTTCCTTAAGATGCTCAATGTGGTTCAAAGCTTCCTGAGTCGCTCGGACATCCATTTAGTCACCCCTGAATTGGGCTGCCCTCTGACGAGGGTAGCCATTGGATTAGCTAAAAGAATCCAAGTTTATTTGGATCGTATGACATCAAGATATTTTTCGTCTGTTGATAATGATTTAGCATCATTTTGTGAGTTTCTCTTCCAATACCGGATTGCTTGTATCCACCAAAAGCTGCGTGCGCTGGATATGCATGATAACAATTTGCCCAGACTCTTCCCGCTTGAATTTCTTTGCCCATGCGGAAAGCAAGGTTGTTGTCTCTAGTCCAAACTCCTGCTCCAAGGCCGTACAATGTATCGTTGGCAATTTCCAAGGCTTCAGACTCATCTTTGAAAGTCGTTACTGAAACGACAGGGCCGAAAATTTCTTCCTGAAATATTCTCATGTTGTTATGACCCCTGAAGACTGTGGGTTGGATGTAATATCCATTTTCCAATCCATTATCCATTTGAGCCTCACTCCCACCAATCAACACCTCCGCTCCTTCCTCCTTGCCTAACTTTAGATATGAGACGATCTTCTCCATCTGCTCTGTAGAGGCTTGAGCTCCTAGCATAGTTGACATTTGAAGAGAGTTACCTTGCTCTATAGCTTTAACTCTTTCAATTGCTCTCTCCATGAATCTGTCATATATAGATTCTTGTATGAGAGCCCTGCTTGGACAGGTACATACTTCACCTTGATTCAGAGCGAACATGGTGAACCCTTCTAAGCACTTATCGAAAAATTCATCGTCCTCTCTAATAACATCTTCGAAAAAGACGTTAGGCGATTTGCCACCTAATTCCAAAGTCACTGGTATCAAATTTTGTGAAGAATACTGGAGAATGAGTCTACCTGTCGTTGTCTCACCAGTGAAAGCGACCTTTGCGACTCTGTTTGAGGAAGCCAAGGGCTTTCCAGCCTCTAATCCGAAGCCATTGACGATATTTAGGACTCCAGGGGGCAGCAAGTCACTGATCATCTCTATCAAAACCATTATTGAAGCCGGTGTTTGCTCTGCTGGCTTGAGTACGACGCAGTTGCCAGCTGCCAAAGCAGGGGCAACTTTCCAAACCGCCATTAAGATGGGAAAATTCCACGGAATAATTTGACCCACGACGCCCAAAGGTTCTTTGAAGTGGTAGGCATAAGTATTATTGTCGATTTCTGCAATTGAGCCTTCATCGGCTCTGATGCATCCAGCGAAGTATCGGAAATGGTCTACAGCCAATGCCAAATCTGCAGCAATGGCCTCTCTAACAGGTTTGCCATTGTCAATCGACTCAGCTACCGCCAATTTTTTCAAATTGGTTTCCATGGTGTCAGCAATTTTCAGCAGTATGTTTGATCTCTCAGTTGTCGAAGTCTTTTTCCAACTCTTAAATGCTGAATGAGCTGCATCCAGTGCGCTTTCGATATCTTCAGAATTTGATCTGGCAATCTCGTTAATTACTTCGCCAGTTATTGGAGATCGATTTTCGAAATATGCACCCGATTTCGGTTCAACAAACTCACCGTTTATGAAGTTTCCATACTTTTGTTTGAACGGATATTCTACTTCAAGATGTGCTGAATTAAGCGCTTTACTTGTTGTAACTGGTGCTCCCATGTTTTCCTCATTGGTTTGTGGATATTTGTTTGAGACGGATCATCTTCGCTTTCAGTAGGTCAGTTAGCACTGAGCTTTAAGGGAAACGATGATCTAATGCAAATTAGTGTTTTGCATCCAATCTACTGCGCAAAACAGGATAAATTGTTTCACATATGCATTTCCTTTTCAACTAGGATTGTGAGGCCGCCCACTGAACTGCTTTGACAATGTTGTCATAACCTGTGCAGCGGCAAAAATTCCCTTCAAGAGCATGGCGAATTTCCTGATCACTGGGGTTTGGATTTCGTTGAAGCAATTGCACGGACGACATTATCATTCCAGGAGTACAATAGCCACATTGCAGTCCGTGCTTTTCTCGGAACCCTTCCTGAATCGGATGCAAACTCCCATCGCTAGCAGCCAGCCCTTCAATCGTAGTAACTTCTGCTCCCTCGCACTGGGCTGCCAACAAGGAGCAAGATTTAACTGCCTCACTATTGACGATCAGTGTACAAGTCCCACAACTGCTAGTGTCACAACCAACGTGGGTTCCTGTCAGCCCAAGATTTTCGCGTAGGTACTGCACGAGCAAAGTGCGGGGTTCTACATCGTAGGAAACTGCCACCCCATTGACAGTCATAGATACCTTCATGCGCTCCTCCTTCAGGAAGAAAGTAGTGTATGGTTCCAAGCATGGAACAAGAAAAGACGAGGCCAACGGTCGGGCCGTTTCCTCAAGGACAAGCTGATGGGAATTCAGCTGTAGTGTCATATCTGGTCTATCCGATTATGTACCATAGCGTGTAGTCGCGTCAATGTGCAACTGTCTGCCGCGCTGTACTTTGGCTAATTGACGAACCAGCCGACGTAAGCTACTCAAATTATGAGCAGAAGCCAAGATATCAATGTAGGGAAGGGCTGCCTGCATCCCCTGCGTCGAAGGACGATAATCCGGATTACCCATCAATGGATTCAGCCAGATTACACTGCGAGAACGAGATTTCATTACCCGCATACTCTCACCGAGCATTTCCACATCACCAGTATCCCAGCCATCGCTGATTATCAAGACAACCGTACCCGGGTCTAGTAAATCCAAGGCATACTGCTCTACAAACTCTCCAAAGGATTCACCAATTTTGGTACCTCCAGACCAATCTGGAACCGTCACAGACATTAGATTGAGTGCTTCCTCCAAATCCTCTGTCTGCAGGATTTCTGTCACCCGATGCAACGAAGTGCTGAAGACAAAGGTTTCAATCCGGCGGTACACACTCTGGAAAGCATATAGAAACTGAATCAAGAAGCGGCTGTAGAGGTCCATCGATTTACTGACATCACAGAGCAGTACCAGCTTGAGCTTCTGCCGTTTTCTTTCCCGATGAGCTAAGTCGAGTAATTCTCCGCCGCGTCGCAGACTACTGCGCATCGTGCGCCTCAAGTCCAAGGCACCACGCTGTCGGGAAGCCTTAGTACGACGACTGAAACGAACAGCCAGAGACTTGCCAATTTCATTGATTAGTCGAGCAACTTCATCTAGATCCTGCGAAAGGAAATCACTGAAATCTCGTTCTGTAACAACCTCAAAAGGACTATAGCCTGCGGCTTCCTGCTCTTCGTTAGTTTGATCCGCATTATTCAGCCAGTCGTTGATTGTCAGGTATTTTTGCTTGCGGGGACGATCATCAATGATGACCGATGGAGATTCCGCCTCTTCTTCGTCTCGGAAGCTGAGTTGATCGGCATTATCCCAGACGTACCAGAAACGCCGGAAGTGTTCATCGAAAATTTCCTGTTCCTGAGTGCTTTTGGCTAAAGTAGTACGCAAAGACAAATAGAAATCTTCTTCTTCCAACAAATCAATCGCATCTAATGCTCGGAGAGCATCCATCTGCTCGGATGCACTGACACTGGATCCGTGCCGTCGCAACCAACGGCAAAAACCCACTACATTTGCGCTGAACTCACGTCGCAAAGCCAGGTCATCAAAGCTAGTCTCTGACTTTCGTTTGGGGGAGGGATTTTCGATCAGGGAACTGTCAGGGAGCATTTGGATGTGGTCAGTTCGCAGCCGTTGGAGACTCCTCTATCGTTTTCATCTCCTTGGCCTGGATGCCCAAGCGCCCAAGGAAATCTGTGAGCGACTCCCGCACCTGGCGGACATCGTTGCGGTCCTTGAAGATTAGACCCAGAGTTTCCTCCACCATGCTTGGTTCAAGGTGATCTTGGTGCAAAGCTGCCAGGGCTCTGGCCCAATCTAGGGTCTCAGCAACCCCTGGGATTTTTTCCAGTTTCTGCTGACGCACAAGTTCCATGAAACGACACATTTGTCCTGCTAGTTCTGCATCAACATCAGGTATCTTGTTACGAACAATCGAGAGCTCTTTCTCGTAAGGCGGGTAATCAATCCAAAGATAGAAGCAACGCCGCCGTACAGCGTCGGAGAGTTCTCGGGTGCGGTTCCCGGTAAGGATTACGTAGGGTGGTTCTTCAGCGCGAATGCTACCAATCTCTGGAATGGTAATTTGCCATTCGGAAAGTATTTCCAGCAAGAAGGCTTCAAATTCCTCATCAGCTCGATCCAACTCATCAATCAACAAAACTGGTGCTTTTGGATGAGTCAGTGCTTGTAGCAGCGGCCGTTTGAGCAAGAACTGCTCACCAAAAATAGAGGCCTCTCGATCTTCAAGAGAGCGAGTGCTGTTTTCATCCAGTTTCAGGTGCAGCAATTGACGCTGATAGTTCCACTCGTAGAGGGCCATATTGGCATCCAGACCCTCATAGCACTGAAGGCGGATCAAGTCTGTATCCAGCGCTCGAGCCATCACCTTGGCAATCTCTGTTTTACCAACACCTGCTGGTCCTTCGATCAGCAGCGGCTTGCGAAGCGTCATCGCCAAGTACACAGACATCACAATGCTTCGATCTGCAATATAGTCTTGTTCTTCCAGTAATTGCTGCAGGCGTTGCAGTTGCTCGTGTTGCATCAACCTTCCGATTTGGGGTTAGTGACTTGTTGGGTACATTCTTCCAGCGCATTCCAGGCCAACGCTGCACAGCGGATGCGGCTCTTGTGCTTTCGGATGGCCATCAAAGGTGGCAGAAATTCTGGAGGAGAATCAGGCAATTCACCTGTTTCCATTGCTTCTCGAAAAGTAGTTCCCAGGTTATTTGCCTCTTCCAAAGACAAACCCTGGATGCTCTCTCCCATCAATGAAGCGGAAGCAACACAAATGGAACAAGCACGTACCTGGTTACGGGCTTCTTGAATCGGGCGTTGAGCGCCCTCTGAGGGATCACCACCCAGCACAATGGTTAACTCCAGTTCATCTCCACAAAGTGGGTTGTGCACGACCGCTTTCAGATCTGCCGGTTCAAGCCGACCAGCAAAACGTTGGTGATGCATATGATCTTTAAGGGTATCCCGATAGAGCGATTCGCTCATGAAAAAACCTTTCGTACATTGGCCAGAGCTGAGATGGCTCTGTCGATTTCCTCAAGCGTGTTGTAGAGCGCCATGCTCAAACGAACTGTGGCCCGCACACCGAGGCGCTCGTGCAGGACCTGTGTACAGTGATGTCCAGCTCGTACGGCAATCCCTGTTTCATCAAGAATTTGCGCCACATCGTGAGGGTGTACACCTTCTAAATCAAAAGAAACCACCCCCGTACGCTTCGAGGCCTGTAATGGTCCGTAGACCGTTACATCTGGCTCTTCTACCAAGCGGTTAAGCGCATGGGCAACCAATTCCTGCTCGTGCTGCCGAATTTGGGAGACACCCCATTGCTGCACGTATTCGATTGCGGCCTGCAAAGCAACTGCCTCGGCAATTGGAGGCGTACCAGCTTCCAATCGAGCTGGAATTGTGGCCCAACTGGAGCTCTGGCGACCCACCTTGGCAATCATTCCACCCCCACCTTGCCATGGCTGCATCTCATCCAATCGTTCAAAGCGCCCACACAGCACTCCAATCCCAGTGGGACCATAAAGTTTGTGACCAGAAAAAGCGAGAAAATCGCAACGCTTGGCCCAATCTTCCAGTGGTATCCGACCAATGGCTTGCGCTGCATCAACCATTACAGGAACTCCATAACGTTGAGCAAGGCCAAGGATTGTTTCCAAGGGATTGATTGTTCCCAGCACATTGGAAACAGCTGTCACGGCCAACATGCGTGGGCACTGGGCGAGCAGTTGCTCCAAATGATCTAACTCCAACTCACCTGAATCTGTGATGGAAACATAATCCAGTTCAGCTTGTCGCTCCTGCGCAACCAACTGCCAAGGAATTTGGTTGGAATGGTGTTCCATCTCTGTCAGGACAATCCGATCTCCTGCCTGAAGACGAGGTCTCAACCAGGCTTGGGCCACGAGATTGATAGATTCAGTTGTACCTCGGGTGAAAACTACGCGTCGACTATCCTTCACACCAACAAAGTCGGCAACCGCTTGACGCGCCTTTTCATAGGCGTCAGACGCATCCTCTGAGAGTTGATAGACTCCACGGTGGATATTGGCGTTGGAGTGAGTCAAGAATTCCAGCAGGGCATTCAGGACAGGGTGGGGCTTCTGTGTCGTCGCAGCATTATCGAGGAACACCAGCGGGTGACCGTGAATCACCCTTTGTAGAATCGGGAAGTCTGAGCGGGCTTCAAGCAGGGAACGCATAACGAGATTCATCTCAGATGCTGCACTGCTTGACTTCCATCATCGATAGGCCTGTACGCTCATGACGCAGCTTAACCACTTCGGTGATGATGCTCAGGGCAATTTCTTCAGGTGTTCTACCACCAAGATCTAATCCGCAAGGAGCTCTCAGTACCTGGCGCAAGGCATCCGCGTCCATTCCACCTTCCTTGAGATATTCAACGACAAGGCGCGAGCGCTTGGCACTCGCAACCAGACCGATGTAGCGGGGTGTACCGCTTAGAGCCGCCTGAATTACCTGCTGGTCACCCTTGTGCTGGGTCAACACGATCACGTAGCTGTTCAGTCCAGGATTAATTTTCTGGTAATCGGTATCATCGGTGATCAGCTGATCAGCAAATGGGAAGTCCTCGCGAGTTGCTCCTGGGCTGTTAACGGTGACTCGGAAGTGCAGCAACCGTCCAAGCTCCGCTACCAACTCTGCAATCCGGCCTTGTCCCACCAGCATTAACTCTGGTTGGGGCAGGAAAGGCTCCACATAAACTTCCATCTTGCCACCACACGGCATTCCAACACCAAGCACTTCATCATCTAGGTCGATTTCAATAATTCTTGTCTGACCATCCTGAAGACATTCCAGGGCAGTCTCTCGGACAGCACTGTCTGCACAACCGCCACCCACCCAACCCAAAATCGACATACCATCGGCGCCGATGATTGACTTTGAGCCTGGCTTGGCTGAAGCCGAACCGACTGTTTTGATTACGGTAGCCGTGGCAAAGGCGGCTTCATTTTGCAGCAGTTCGCTGACTTTATCATAGTACTCAGTGGACATAGTTCCTCGGTTGGAAACAGAAGACAGGTTGCCAAACAAGCTGGGCACACCCGTCGCCGGTAGTTTTCCGGGACAGGAACCTTTCTTCGAAGATTTAGTTTCAGGCTGGTTGGTTGATAAAGTAGCGCTCATATTCCTCTGGTGTATCAATATCCCGCAAGACGTGATCCGTATTCATTGGGTGCCGATGGACGCGCTCCTCGTATTGACGAATCAATCCCCGACATCCTTCCATCTTGGCATGACTCAACAACTCTTCACGATAAGAGGCCGAAAAAAGCACTGGATTACCCGGTTGATCGCCAACGACTGGACGGAGAATCAGTTGAGGATTTTCAGCAAGCAGCAGCTTGAATTGGCCCATCAATTCCTGATACTCAGCTGTTTCGATGAATGGCAAGTCCGAGAGACAGATCATGAAGCCAAGAGCCTCGGGTGAGGCAGCTTGAATCCCTGTCCGAATCGAAGTTGTCATGCCTTCGGCATAATTCGGGTTCTCCACAAATTGAATCGGACGGTTAGCTAGGGCTTTTTGAGTGCGTTCCTGTTCGTGTCCCACAACAACCAGTAATTCATCAGGTTTCGCTGCAAGAATTTGATCAGCAATGTGGCCCAAGAAGCAAGACTCGCGAAAAGGTAGCAGCAGTTTGTTGCGCTCCCCCATCCGCCGGGATTCTCCAGCTGCCAGTAAAATCACACTGAGCATAGGTTACTTCTTACCAAACATTCCCTTGAGAGCAGAACCAACCAATTGTAGTCCGTTGACTGGTTCTGGTTCTTCTGCATTCAGCTGGGTCTGCATGACTCTAATCTGGGTTTCCAGTCGTTTCACGGTGGCTTCCAGTTCGGCAACCCGACCTTCCAAAGCAGGATCAGCAGAACTTGTAGGGACTGCCGTGTCTTCTGCTGGTTGACTGGTTGCTGCAGGCGTCGCTACTGGTGCTGCTGTGACCGGTGCAGCAGTTGCCGGGGCTGCTGCAGTTTCGCCATCACCTTCCGCAACTTCCCGGAATTTGGCGACAAACTGTTCAATCAGCTTATCATTGACCGCTACAATCATTCGGGAACCAAACTGAGCCAACTTTCCTGTAATCGACAGTTTGATACTGCTGGTCACTTCGGTTGCGCTCTCTACTTCCTTGAGATTGACCGTCATGGTCATAGAAGCGCTACCCTTACCACCCGTGTCCTTACCAGCGCCTTGGAGCACCATTTCCTTGTTCTGAGCATCTAGCTTTTCGAACCGTCCCTCCCCATTGAACTTACTGGTGACAGGTCCAATCTTGACACTGATCTTCCCCTTGAAGTTTTTATCATCAACCATTTCCGTTAACTGTGCCCCTTGCACACAAACCACCACACGGCTGGGATCGCTCAGTAGTTCCCATACTTTTTCGACCGGCGCGTTGACCGTAAAATTTTTATCTGCCGTGACTTCCATTCGTCTCTCCTCTCAGAATAAATGGCGTTTCTAATTAATCTCCGAATCGTTTTCTTTCATCATTGATTTGGATCAAATTAACGAGAGACGGAGCGTTTGAATGTAGTTTGGTTAGATAAACAAATTAAACTAACACAAAAAATTTACAGATTCCTTTGAGTTTTTTTAAAAAAATTAATCTTCCCATTGTAGTGACACTTAAAGCGATAAAGTCCGTGGCCTAGAAATGAGATTCAAGATCCAGTAAACTTTGCAGATTATGTGCTGCCAGAAAAGCATCTACCCAAGGTAGCGCAGCCTGCATACCAGCTGTTGCAGGCTCATAGCCCTGCATTCCAAGTAGTGGGTTGAGCCAGATCACCTTGCGCACTTTGCCCCGAAAGCGTTGGAGCTGCCGAGCTAACAAATCCGGGGCACCGGTGTCATAACCATCGCTAAGGATCAGTACGATGGTATTTCTGGAGAGCATTGAGCGGGAATACTCCGTGTGAAAATCTTTCAGGCAACTGCCAATTCTTGTTCCACTCGACCAGGCTTCCTCCCGTTCAGCAAGCCGTCGTAGTGAGTCCGGAAACGCACGAGTTTTCAGCTTTTCAGAAATTGGCGTCAATCGTGTGCTGAAAAGAAAGCCATCCATTCTACGAAAATGCTGCTGTAGTGCATGCAGAAAACGCAGGAAAAACAGGCTGTATTGATCCATGGAACCACTGATATCCAGAAAGGCGACCAATCCTGGCTTACGCTCACGTCGTTGGCGAAAACAGAGATGAAGTGGCTCTCCACCATGCTGCAGATTGCGTCGAATCGTTCCTCGAAGACTGATGCGACCAGAATTTGGAGAAGGACGCTGTCGGCGAGAAAGTCGTGCACTGAGTTGCTCAGCCAACCGTCGCGTCAACTGCTCTAGCTCTTCAAGCTGAGACATTGGAATCGTAGAGAAGTCAGTACGCCTCAATGTTTCCTGCAGACTGGCACCGGCCACTTCTTCGTCTTCACGGGTTTGATCACTGGCTTCTTGTGCTGAGCTGGCAAAAGTCAACAGTGATCGCTTTTGACGCGTAACCACACCCAGTGGATTGACAGGTGGTCGGTCATTAGCAGTTTTCCGAGGTGGTGGAAGCCCTGGATGCCAGTATTGATCGAACAAAGGATCAAATTGTTCATTCTCCTGCCTCGAAGAACACAGGAGCGCACGCAGTGCGGCACGGAGATAGGAGCGCTGATCCAGAGGGCCCACTCGACAAGCTTCCAAGGCTGCCAAGGTTTCTGCTACACCAACCCGAAAACTTTGACGACGCAGAAAGCGACAGAACCCAATGACAGCTGCGGTCAGGTCTGTCTGCGCATTCATGTGTTCCGTGGCGAACATGTTCGTCGACTTCATCCCACGGCTGCAGTCAACAGATTGTCCAGACCTCGCTTGCGTACCAGTTCCTGATCTTCTGTCGACTTCAGCACACATCCCATGGTACGTTCAAAAGTCAGTTCATCCAGATGTGGGCGATTGAGCAGCAGGAGTGCCTGAGCCCAATCCAGGGTCTCAGCGACGCCTGGTGATTTGCTCAGTGGGAGTTCTCGCAAAGACTGAATACATTGCACTGTTTGACGTGCCAACTCGGCTTCTACCTGAGGTAATCGCTGACGCACAATCTCCTGCTCTTGCTCTGCATCCGGATAACCAATCCAGTGGTACAGACAGCGCCTCTTGAGTGCATCACTCAACTCACGGGTCCTATTCGAAGTCAGCACCACATGAGGACGGTGAGTCGCCTGTACAGTCCCCAACTCTGGAATCGTGATTTGAAAGACAGAGAGCAACTCCAGCAGGAAAGCTTCAAATTCCTCATCGGCACGGTCTACCTCATCGATCAGCAACACGGGAGACTTCGCTGAGTGACGCAAGGCGGATAACAGTGGTCGCTCCAACAGGAATTCTTCACTGAAAATTTGTGCTTGTTTACTGTCCAGACGATTGGCACCACTCGCTTCTTCCAGTCGGATAGCCAAGAGCTGCTTCTGGTAATTCCACTCATAAACAGCGCTGTGCACGTCGAGCCCTTCATAGCACTGCAAACGGATCAATTCCGTCTGGCACAAGGTGGCCAGTGCTTGGGCCAGTTCCGTCTTACCAACTCCAGAGGGGCCTTCCAACAGCAAGGGTCGGCCTAGATGTAAAAGTAGAAAAGCTGAGGTCGCCAGCGCCTCATCAGCTACATATCCGGTAGCTTGAAGCTCTGTGACCACTGCCTGAGGATCTGCAGGCAGAGGCAAATTAGTCATGAAAAAATCGGATTTGGAGAGAAAGGAGAGTGAGGAGCCCCAGAGGCTCCTTCAGTCAGCTAATTAGGAAATGACGCCCTTTTCCTTCAAAATCTTCCAGACCTTGAAGGGAGTGACAGGGATATCAACATGGGTCACACCCAAGTGAGAGAGCGCATCTACTACCGCGTTGGCCACTGCAGGAGGTGCTCCCACGGTTGGGGATTCTGCAACTCCCTTGGCACCCAGTGGGTGGTGTGGGGAAGGTGTGATCGTATGCCCGGTTTCCCAATTCGGAGTTTCTACCGACGTTGGTAGTAGGTAGTCCATGAAGGTACCGTTGAGAATGTTACCATCATCATCATAGATCAACTCCTCGTACATTGCTGGGGCAATTCCCATTGCCAGGCCGCCATGTATTTGACCTGTTACAATCATTGGATTGATGATATTTCCACAGTCATCAATCGCCACGAACCGGCGAATCTTCATCTCTGCAGTTTTGGGATCAATGTCCATCACACAGATGTAGGACCCAAAGGGGAAGGTCAGATTGGGTGGATCATAGTAGTGCGTCGCTTCCAGCCCAGCTTCCATTCCCTGTGGATGGTTGGTATAAGCCGCAAACGCAATGTCCTGAATCGTCTTGGAGCGCTCTGGGGCTCCCTTGACAAAGAACTTGCCGGGTTCCCATTCCAGATCTTCTTCACTGACTTCCAGAAGATATGCAGCAATTTTACGTGCCTTGTCCCGGATCTTGTGAGCAGCCTTGGCAGCAGCAGCACCAGCGGTAGGTGTACTGCGTGAGGCGTAGGTTCCCAATCCATAAGGAGCAGTGTCGGTGTCACCTTCCTCAATCTGAATGTGCATGGCTGGAATGCCCAACTCTTCCGCGAGGATCTGGGCATACGTTGTTTCGTGGCCTTGCCCCTGGGATTTAGTTCCAAAGCGAGCGATTGCCTTCCCCGTTGGATGGATTCTGACCTCAGCGCTATCAAACATCTTGATGCCGAGGATATCGAAATCTTTGGAAGGACCTGCCCCAACAATTTCAGTGAAGCTGGATATACCAATACCCATCAACTCACCTCGGGCACGTTTCTCTGCCTGCTCCTTGCGCAATTCCTCGTAGCCCACCATATCCATTGCTTTACGCAACGCTGGGGCATAATCACCAGAGTCGTACTCCCAACCCAATGCGGAGCGGTAGGGGAACTGATCTTTCTGAATGAAGTTTTGAAACCGAAGATCTGCCGGATCCCGTCCCAACTTCTGGGCGAGCACATCCGTAATTCGCTCAATTGCGTGCACAGCTTCCGTCACTCGGAAAGAACAACGATAGGCGACCCCTCCCGGTGGCTTGTTTGTGTAAACCGCGTCCATCTCAGTGAAGGCCGTTGGAATATCGTAAGAACCCGTTACGATCGAGAAGAGCCCTGAAGGAAACTTGGAAGGATTCGCTGCCGCGTCTGTGTAACCATGGTCGGCCAAGGTCTTGATTCGCAGACCGGTCATCTTACCCTCCTTGGTGGAGGCCAGTTCAACAGTCATATGGTAATCACGAGCAAAAGAATCTGCCTGAAGGTTCTCGGAGCGGTCTTCAATCCACTTGACTGGCTTACCAATCAGAAAGCTTGCGGCAATCGCGATGACGTAGCCCGGATAAACCGGCACCTTACCTCCAAAACCACCTCCAATATCTGGAGAAATTACGCGAATACGCTCTTCTGAGAGGCCAACGTGACCTGCAACAAGAGCGATAACGGTGCGAATCGCATGGGGAGCCTGTGTTGTCATCCAGACTGTCAGCTTACCTTCAGCTTTTTCGTAACTGGCTACACAACCACAGGTTTCGATTGAAGCAACGTGAATTCGAGGGATATAGACTTGTTCTTTGACCACCACGTCTGCCTCATCGAAGGCTTGTTCAGTGGCTTCCTGATCACCTGTCTGCCAATGCCAGATATGGTTATCTGTTCTACCTTCCTTGTCTGGTCGCAACAACGGAGCATCTGCATCCAAGGCCTTGTGAGGATCAATGAGCGGCTTCATCTGCTCATATTCAATCGAATTTTCCAGAGCCTGTACCGCATCGGCAGCAATATAGCGGTCTGTAGCAATCACAGCAGCAACTTCCTGGGCCTGATACATCACCGTATCAGTGGGTAGGACCATCTGAGTGTCTGACATCAGAGTCGGCATCCAGTGCAAATTGTACTGCTTAAGATCTTCCCCAGTGATGACAGCTAACACTCCGGGAATCTCCATCGCTGCACTTTTATCTATGCTCTTGATCTTGGCATAGGCAAAGGGACTGCGAGCAATGTCCATGTAGAGCATTCCCGGCAACTGTACATCATCTGTGTATTTGCCTAATCCTCGGATAAAGCGCGCATCTTCCTTTCGTTTGAGGCTATGCCCCATACCTCCAATTTCTTTGGATGTCTTGCACATTATCATGCGGCCTCCTCCTGCTTCTCGTTCAGTTTATTGGCGGCATACTGGATCGACTTGATGATGTTCGAGTAGCCTGTGCAACGACACAAATTTCCTGAAATTCCCCAGCGAATTTCCTCTTCTGTTGGGTTCGGATTTTTTTCTAACAATTCTTTTCCTCGCATTATCATCCCCGGAGTACAGAAACCACACTGCAGCCCATGCTCCTGATGAAAACCTTCCTGAAGTGGATGAAGCTGCCCTCCTTGCTCGACTCCCTCAATCGTCTCTATCTTTTGATTGTTGGCCTGAACCGCGAAGAAAGTACAGGCCTTGATCGACTTCCCGTTCAAAAGGATCGTACAGGCGCCACAGCTAGACGTATCGCAACCGATGTGTGTACCGGTCAGAGCTAGGTCATCGCGGAGAAAATGGATCAACAATTTTCGGGAATCTACCTCTTGGGTGAATGATTCACCGTTGATTTCAATCGTGATGCTGTGCTTCGACATGGGTCAACTCCTCCCTTGGGCGCGTTCCACTGAGCGGCGGAGTGCGCGTTGTATCAGTTCACGAATCAGAGTAAGCTTGTATTCAGCAGAACCTCTCAAATCATCTGCTGGGCTTGATGCATCTGCAGCAAGCTGTCCTGCCTGCGCAAATAGCGCATCAGATGGTTGTTGGCCCCGCAGAGCGTTCTCCGCATCCACTGCTCGAGTGGGGAGCGCTGCAACGTTAGTCAATCCGATACCAGCCTGTTCAATACTACCATCAGCCGCTAGCGAGAGTTGAACCGCTACTGCAGCAGCAGCGTAGTCACCTACCTTGCGCTCTACTTTCAAGTAACAACCCCCACTCCGGGAAGGGGGAATTGGTATTCTAATCTCAGTGAGAATCTCTCCATGCTCCAATGCTGTTGTGAAGAAATCCGTGAAAAACTCATCTATCGGCACTATCCGAGCTCCAGAAGCCCCAGTGATCTCAATCTCAGCTCGGTAGGCCAGCATGGTCGCAGGGTGATCGTTGGCGGGATCACCGTGAGCTAGATTACCCCCCACAGTTGCTAGATTTCGAACCTGGGGATCTGCAATCATCTTCGTGGTGTCCACTAGTAACGGATACCGTTCACTAATCCAGGGTAGATCTTCTAGAACCACTTCACGAGCCATTGTACCGATTTTCAGAAAACCACCTTCCTCACGGACGTAGTCCAAGCCATGAATGTGGCTAATATCAATCAAGTGGCTCGGCTCTGCGAAGCGTAAGCGCATCGCGGGGATCAGGCTATGACCACCAGCCAGCACCTTGGCTTCATCTCCATGTTCATGTAACAAGGCAATGGCCTCCGGCAGAGTGGCCGGAACCAAGTAATCGAAAGTAGGGGGTATCATGTTGGCTCTCCCTCAGGCTCTTAGACGTCTGACACAAGACCAAGATTATTTGGTACCTGCATTCAGGCAAGACGATCAACAGTCGCAGATTTCAACTGCCGCTAATTTGTCACACCAAAATAGAACAACAGCAAAAGAGGAGGAAAGCAAGGTTTGGAAAAATAATTTTTTCCGAGAAGTCTCTATCTTGTAGAATTAATTTTTGAAGAGAGACTTTCTCGGAAGATTGGAAGGATGATTTGATCGTGATAGGGATGATTCCGTTGTGAACCTCAACGAGGTTCAAGTTCGCAGTGTCGAAACTCAATCTGCGGGGTAACTTCTGTGCCAAAGTGTGTATTGCAGAAGTATGCTCCACGGAACTGGGTTCCACGTAATCGTGTGCTGTAGAAGATAGTCCCTGATAGATTTGATTTCGACAAGTTAGCGTTCTGTAGGTCTGCGGTATTGAACCAAACTCCACTTAGATTGGCTTCGGACATGTCGGCACCAAACAACTTCACTCCTTTTAAATTGGCACCTTGGAGATTTGCTCTTTTTAGATTTGCGCCTCGCAGATTTGCACCCTCTAGATTGGAACCCTGCAGATTTGCGCCCTGCAAATCTGCTTGCTCTAAGTTGGCACCTCGCAAGTTACTACTAGAGAGATCGGCTACCTGAAGATTCGCACTGAAAAAGATTGTCTTCGCCATATCGGAAGAACGGAGATTGGCACCGTTCAGTTTGGTCATCCGCAGATCAGCCTCACTGATATTGCACTCTACGCACGCTCCAAAATTACGTAATCGACCCAGATCTCTTTGGTCATAAGCCCAGAGAAATTGGGGAACGATCCATCCCAAGCTGACAAGGAGCCAGCAAAGGCCAAGTGGTAGAGACAATCGGAACTGTCGAAGGAGATGCATATTCGCTCGTTTGTGAATTTATCAAAGAAAAATCCCTATTGAAAACAACGATAAACAGCATCCGATTCTGATCGTTTCTTACAAAATTAGACTGGCAAAAACGGAACCAAACTACTTTGACAAGTCTTCAATCTCACCAAAAGCCTTCACGCACCAAAGTAATTTCAAAGCGGAATGGAACCGAGAACTCGGTAATCAAACGGGGTGAGGAGATAGGAGCTAACTGAGGAAAATTTCAATCTTGGCAGGCTCAGAGATGCCTTCTCTAGCAAGAATTTCCAGAAAAGACATCTCAGGTAGGCAAAATTAGGAAATGTATTTTTTCGGAATTGCAGCTCCCATTGTATACTTGGGGTCAACAAAATTCCCCAAGCGGACCTTTCCACATTGGCTCAACATCATATAGGCGTCGTAGCGTTCAAAACCAAAATCCCGCTCAAGCCAATAGATTAGCTCCCGATAAGCAATTCTACACGCATCTTCCAGAGGTCTGGTGCTACCAATCGCCATGATGAAATCGTCTGCTTCAAGGCGTGGCCACTCGATATTGTAATTTTTAATCACGTTTACGGTAAAGGTTGTAAAAGTTGGATACTCAACAGCTACGCCGCAAACCTCTCCATCCCCCTGACAAGCGTGCGCATCACCAATGAAAACCCGTGCACCCTCAACGCGAACAGGTAGATAAGTCACGGTGCCAGGCCCCATGTCAGGCAAGTCCATATTCCCACCGTGGCTATCCGGTGTTAGGGAATTGATTGAATCAATTTCCGGTGAAGTACTCAGTGTGCCAATGTGGGGACGATATGGTAGCTTGATTCGGTCGCTCCAGTGGACAGTCTCTTCATCCACATGAATCTTACGGACAATCTCTGGCAACGGTTCGTTTAATGTTGCAGTCAGGTTGGTTCCGGTCAAAGCACCGAATTCAGGAATCATGCAGCAGGTGCCCCGAGGCTGATCACCACGAGGCACCATTTTCTCAATGTGAATGCAAATCGTATCTCCAGGCTGTGCACCCTTGACCATAATGGGCCCACATTGAGGATTAAGATAAGGCATTTTTAGAAGCTTTGTTGGTTTGTCAGATTCCGATCGAATTTTCCCCTCAAAAGCATCGTGTGTTTCGGCAACAATTGTATCTCCAGGCTCTACTTCCAAAACGGGATTACTGTAGGGCCCAATCGTATAAACGTATTTCCCTTGTTTTTCAGCACTTAAATGATGAACTTTGCCGGTGGGGGCTTTAGCAATACCATGCTTGTACATCATCGAATCACTTACCCAATCATTGGGGTAAGACCGCATGATCATTTCCATGTCTACCTCTTTAGGCTAGATTGACAAAACTTTGCTAAGCTTTTCTTCATCCCGAACCGCATCAGAATCAAGCATAGCAACAACAGAACCCTTCTCAACAGCGTACGCTCTGTCAACTGTGTTAGAAATTAATGAAGCATTTTGATCAATCAAAATTATAGACAAGTTGAGTTGTTTCCGAAAATTCAATATAGCCTCACCAATTTGACCGACAATATTTGGCTGTACTCCCTCACTTGGTTCATCCAAAATAAGTATTTCAGGCCCACCTGCTAAAGCTCTACCAATTGCTAACATTTCTTGTTGTCCCCCACTAAGTGATCCTGCCATCTGACTTCTTCTTTCATGAAGAATAGGGAAAAGATCGAAAATTAGTTTGTTGAATTTAGAACGCTTCTTGGAGTCTCGCTGTAAATAACCACCAAGGAGAAGATGTTCGTTGACTGTCATTCCTGGAAAAATTCCTCGACCCTGCGGGACATATCCAACTCCCTTGCGAGCAATTAATTCAGGCTGCAGGTTTGTGATATCGTTTCCGAATAAGGTCACTTTGCCATTGCTGGCACGAATTAACCCAATTAAAGTTTTGACAAATGTAGATTTCCCAACTCCGTTTCTACCAATAATACCAACAATTTCATTTGTAAGAATATCTACTGAGATATCACGTACAACAGTTGCCGTTCCGTATCCACTGCACACATCTTGGGTAGTCAAAACAGAGGACTGATTCATTTTAGTACCCAAGATATATATTTTTCACCTCAACATTGTTGAGGGTAGACTGTAAATCACCCTCATAAAAAACACCGCCCTGGTGCATAACCGTAATTTTTTCAGCGATTTGCTTGATGAATTTAAGATCATGTTCAACAACAATAATTGTTAGGCCATGTTTTTTACATGACTTGACAGCGTCAGCAGTCATACCCGTTTCCTTCTCTGAGAGCCCCGCTGTTGGTTCATCAAGAAGTAGAACATCAGCACCTGTGTGAATGATCATCAAAATTTCTAACCATTGCAAATGATGATGAGCAAGATTTTTAGAAGGGAAATTTGAGTTAATTGAGAAATCGAACAATTCGATTAGTTCTTTCAATAATTCATTCTTCTCATCAGAATGATTTCCAATCGAAAATCCCGAAGCGATTTCAATATTTTCTCTCACTGAAAGATTATTGTACGCTCGAATAGTCTGAAAGGTCATCCCTAAACCGAGCCTAACTCTGGCGCTAGGTTCAAAGTTTGAAATCTCTTTCCCTTTAACAACGACAGTACCACTATCTAATTTAATAAGACCAAAAAGTGCTTTGAAGAGAGTTGATTTTCCAGCACCATTGGGCCCTATAACACATCTGATCTCATTTTTTTCAACCTGAAAATTCACGTTTGACAGCGCTGACACGCCACCAAATTTCTTACTCAGGTTATTTGTTTCAATAATTTTTTCCATATACTTGAAAAATAGTTCTAACGAATCTAATTATCTCATTTTTTCTCAAATAATTTCCCAAGCTTACCGACATTATTCCAAAGTGTTAAAACAATACCATCTCGGAACAGCATTATTGACGCAACTGCTGCTGCACCAATAAAAATTAATGAAAGTTGGTTGCCTTGTGTGGAGAGTGTGAACGAAAACCAAGTCATTCCAATGGTAGATAAGGATACAGCCAATAAACTTGAACGTCCTCCGATTGCAGCCCAAATTACAGGTTGTGCAGCTGCTACTAGTCCTAGTTGACTTGGTGTAATATAATTTCCCCACTGAACATATAAAATACCACTTACTGAAGCAAGAGCCGCTGCTAATACAAAAACAAAAAACTGCCATTTTCTAATGTCGTATCCTAGAACCTCTGTCCTTAACGAGTCTTCGCGAATTGCTACAATTATTGAGCCATATTTTGAATTGATAAAAATTCTTAGAGCCACAAAAACAAGTGCTACAAAGGTAAGAACATAATAGTAAAAAGAGTACCCATAGAGAGGATCATCTATCCATGGAAGTCGCATTGATGGAATACCTGTCATTCCATTATAACCACCCAACAAAACGTTTCCAATTTTCCATTGGTAACCAGCAGTTTGAGCAAGAAACGTTTCTAGCAAAAGTGTGAAAACCAAAGTCAAAACTGGAATAATCCAATTTTCAACTCTGGCGAAAAATAGAAAGTAGGCTAAAATTGAAGCAAGCAACATGCTTGACAAAATACCACCACCAATTCCAATAAATTCATATGCCGGCAGTTGAGTTAGGTTTCCAGCAATTATTCCATATGCGTAGCCAGCTACTCCAAAGAAAGCGATTTGTCCAAAACTTAGAATTCCACAGTAGCCCCAAACTAAAGTAACGCTAAGTCCCAATGGAACATTTAAGAGGAAATAAGCAAAATTCATTGCCTCATAATCACCCATTACCATAGGTACTATTGACAAACTAACTAAGTAAGCCAGAAAAAATATTAATGAACTCTTTTGTTTGCCAAGATCACGTTCTCCCAGGAAAAGCTGTAATGGTCCCATTTTACCTTCTACCAAAAAGTCTAATGCTTGCTAGCCCATTAGGATAAAGTCTAATTAATATTAGTGCTGCGAAGAATAGACCCACTGTTCCTGCAAATGATCCTAGGTACATACCAATTGGTGTTCTAATAGCTGCTAGTGATCCTGCACTATAAAGAGTACCTGTTATTATATTTGTAGCCCCACCTACAACCACAGTTATGAAAGCTGGCGCGACAAATTGTGTTCCCATGAATGGTGCGATCGTTGTTGTTGGTGCTAACACTCCTCCAGCTAAAGCGGCTAAACCCGCGCCGAATGCGAAAGTTATAGAAAACATTTTCTTCCTATTGATCCCAATTGTTGACGCAATTTCTGGGTTTTGCATTGTCGCACGTGCCTTCAGACCCAATTCTGTTTTCTGAAGAATAAAATAAATCAGCGCTACCAGCAAAGCTGCAACAAAAATCAAAAACAATTGGTATATCGAGTAAGTAAACCCACCATATTCAATTGAGCCAAATGGAATTTTTATTGAAGGTAAAAATGGACCATAAATTAATAATGCTCCTTGCGCAATTATTAATCCTAGTCCCCAAGTCAATACTAAAGCAGATAAAATTCTCGAGTATAAGTACCTAATGAATAGAAATTCAATTACCAATCCGACCAAAACACCAACGAGAAAGCAAAAAGGTAATGTTAGGAAAAATGGTAGTCCTTCTGTTACTAATAGCGAGGCCACATATGCCCCAATCATCATAATTTCACCGTGAGCTAAGTTGATTATGTTCATCATACCTAGCACAATCATTAGACCTATCGAACACAACACCAAAAATGCACCAGCAGTTAATGCTTGGTACACTAAGCTTATTATCAGAGGTGCTATTTCCATAATCACTTTCAAGAGATGCCCGGGAGAACACCCCGGGCTTTTAATTTTTACTTCCCAAACATTGTGAAGTAAGGATCCTCATCTGGAATATACTGCTTGTATTCCTTTTTACCAACGAGATTTACACCCATTCTATGTAGCCACCACGGAGTAATCATTGGCCACTCTCTCAAGAACTGAACATTATGCTCTGCATCAGCCACAGCTAATCGAATATAATGTCCTGCGTGGTGAGTTGCTGGCTCCATGAAGACGGTACCCTCTGGAGCCTCGATGCTCATTCCAGACTCCAGAGCTTTTTTAACAGCTTCTTGCTCCGTAGTACCTGCTAATCTTGCAGCCTTTGCGTACATGTGGATTGAGAAGTATGTGTTTTGCGCCATCTGACCAATGTATGGGTCATTCGGGAACATTTTGTACCATCTTTGGACAAAATCCCTATTTCTCTTCGTAGGAATTTCTTCGATGTAGTTCACGCAATTATGCATCCTGTTCAGTGATGGTGCAGAAAATCTACGGTGCTCGTAGCCCTGTGCCATGTTAACAGTTGATGCCATCGGATATTCAAGTCCTGCAGCTGAAGCTTGTGGATAATAATTCGACTGATTTGATCCTACAAGGAGTGTGAAGACCCAATCAGGTTTTGCTGCTTGGATTCGGGCAATCGATGTACTGAAGTCAGAAACACTAAGTGGAACAAATTCCTCTTCAATAATTTCCCCACCGACCAATGGTGCTGTTGCCTTTGTCCATGCAGCCGTGAGTTGTCCAAAATTGTAGTCGGCTGCTATCGTGTAGATTCTCGGCCCAAAGGTTTTCACCATGTAATCGACAACAGGGATCACCTGTTGCTCGCAGATTGCCCCTGTACAAAATGTATTGGCGTCTGCAACCCCACCTTCATACTGATTCGTGTAGATATATAATTGCTTGAACTGGTCTACAATTGGCCTAATTGCTTCTCGCTCAGCACTTGTAAAGCCTGCAACCAAGCAATCTACCTTGTCACCCTGAATCAATTTTCTTGTTAGCTGTTGCCAGACATTATTATTGGATTGGCCATCAAGATTGATGAGTTCAACAGGTCTTCCAAGAATGCCATCATCGCCTGAATCCACCAAAATTTCATCGTCTTCAGTGAATGTGACAGCTTCTTTAGAACGACCTCCACCATCGTTTACATAATTAAGGTCACCCTTGCCGACTCCCATCAAGGGTGGCTTGCTCGCTACATTTCCGAAAGCACCTAAACCACCGGATCCAACTGGGCCACCTTTCAAAGTTAATCCAGCATTAATTTCCGAAACAGCTAGCTGTGCAGCGTGGTCTTTCTGAACTCCATACACTGCTAAATTTCCTGACAGATCCTCCAGATGTCCGACTTTAACTGCAGCTGCGTGCCCAGCGGCTTGTGCTGACTTTGAAGTGATAATCGCAGGCATTGCAAGCGCGGCTCCCACTGCGAGTGAACCTTTAATGAAAGTTCTACGGGTTGAACCATCGGATTCCACGTTTTCAGTATTTACAGTTATATCTTTTTCGTTTCGATCCATTCTTACCTCAATAATGAAAATAATTGTTCAGCAAAATAAATCATCTTTAAAGTTGTGTCTAACATCACCTCCTTTCATTACCATTGCACAGCTCTTTTCCATCATCAATGTGGCTAGAACAGCTTTTCCAGACCATCCAATTGTCTAAATGAATTTACAGTCTTACGTCGGCTTTAAATGAAAGTTTGTGCCTATATTTTAGAATGTTTGATACTAGAATCGAAAGATAGTTAGTAATTTATTACCTAATATTTCAAGTCTTTTTCTCGTGAGTGAATATGCTGATTAGTGTATCGCACAATTCAAAAGGTTAATTTTTGGTCAAATTCAAATTAACTGATTAATTTTTAATCAAATTAGACATTGAATTACAATTAATTTTATAAGAACTTTACACGAAAATTATCATTAAATAATATCAGTATTTCTTCATCCTGTAGTTGAAACTTTAAGATTACTTAGTTTTTTCACTCCGCATTTTTTAAGATTATTTGAGTATTTTGGTGTTTTTAAATTTAGATTCATTTCTGCGAAAATGGTTTGAAAAAATTCCCTCAACTGTCGGCTGGTTAGGACTGTGCTTTGCTCTGTCAGGCACCTCTGCGAGTTTGACGATTTCAGCGGCCGCCTTGGTAGGACAACGAATTGCCGACGACCCGGCATGGGCCACGCTACCCCTTTTTCTCAATTTACTTGGCACGATGAGCAGCGGTATTCCAGCTTCTCTACTGATGCAAAGAATTGGGCGACGCAACGGTTTCCGACTGGGGACTCTCGTCGGCATGTTGGGAGGGTTAATGAACATCTATGCGATTCAATCCGAAAGTTTCATTCTTTTCTGCTTAGGCAGTTATCTGATCGGTTGTCTACTTGGTTTTGGGCAGCTCTATCGATTTGCGGCTATCGAAGTGACTCCTAAGGAACACAAGGCAAGGGCCGTCTCTCTTGTGTTATTTGGTGGGATTTTATCTGGAGTTCTCGGACCTGGAATCGCCTTGCTGACCAAAGATTGGGTGGAAGGAGCTCCTTTCATGGGAAGTTACCAGTCCCTGATAGGTCTCTACATCCTGATTTTTCTACTGTTGCAACTGGTAGATCTACCAAAGCCCGCGGCCAGTGAGCAGCAACCCCGAACACGTCCATTCTGGGAAATCACTCGCCAGACTTCCTGGAAAGTCAGTATCCTCAGTGCCGCTCTGGGCTACGCAGCAATGTCACTAGTCATGACAGCAACCCCGCTCTCCATGCAGGCTCATCATCACTCTTTCTCTACATCAGCCTTCGTTATTCAGTGGCATATCATTGCCATGTTCCTACCTTCTTTCTTCACTGGAAACATAATTCAGTGCTTCGGTAGCAAGAACATCATGCTGGTAGGAATCGGCCTGAACCTACTATGTATCCTGATCAATACCCAGGGACAGTTCTTTGTGTTTTACTGGTCTGCTCTGATATTGTTGGGAGTGGGCTGGAATTTCATGTTCATTGCCGGCACAACACTATTGACGGAAACCTATCGGCCCGAGGAGAAGGCACTGGTGCAGGGAGTCAATGACGTACTAGTGTTTGGGTCAGCTGCGAGTGGTTCACTACTGGCGGGGGTATTACAGAATCATATCGGTTGGGAGTCACTAAACACGGTTTTGGCCCCTCCCCTGCTTCTTTTAGCGGGATGGTTGCTTTGGCTGAAGCGGAAGAAAAGGATATTGGTTCAACAACCACTTCAATAAAAAAAGAATGAACCCTAATGAGCCTCGTTGGTCTTGATCGAAAGATAAAAGTCATAGACACACATTACAAAGGCAATCAAACTGATCAATCCCAGATCAAGGCGGGGCACTTTGTAAACCAAAATTCCAAGAAAAATGCCCAGCGCCACAATGCTCGAAAGGGCCAAGACAAAACGCATCTGTTCACTCTCCGCTAGAAGATTCACCACGCACAGTTGCTTCCAACCAGCGTGCAGTTCTTAAGAGACGGGCTTCTCCTGCTGGAGGTCCAACCAGCTGGACTCCCAAAGGCATTCCCGAGGTCGATTGAAACAGTGGGATGCTCAACACCGGCATTCCACAGAGATTCCATAAATCTTGAAAGCGAGTTGATTCCTCAGGATTGTCAAGACGTGGTGCAGTTCCCAGAGTTGCAGGGACAACGAAGGCATCACAACGCTGTAGAATTTCTTCCAGCCCAGAACGCAAGACCTTGATCCAATCCAAGGCTCCGAGATACTCCTTGGCCCGAATTTCTGCACCTTCGGCCAGTAGCTGCTGTAGAGTATCACTCAATCCTTCCTTACCTCGATCCCAATAGTGTCTCAATGTTCGAGAAAGCTCTGCCTTGATGATTAGATCGTGTGCAGTCAGGCCCTCTTCGAAGAGTGGGGGCAACACAACACGGAACGCTTGATCACCTAGCACTTCTTCAAATTCTGCGAGTGCTGCCTGCGTCTCCTCATCAGCTTGAGCAAAAGGCAACTCCAGAAAAGCAATGGTGGGCTTAACCGGCACCTTGCTCAGGCAAGTCTCCAGTAGGCGTGGCGCAGTGCCTAAGCGTGTGCTGGAATCCTGATCGTCGTAGCCATAGAGCACATCTCCCAACAGCGCCAAATCCACTAGTGAACGTCCCAACAAGCCGACTGTATCCAAAGTGGGCACAAGTGGCAAAATCCCTCGCCTCGAAATGCTTCCATGACTCGGTTGCATTCCATAAATTCCACAATAGGCTGCCGGTCGCAGGACTGAACCACAAGATTCCAAACCAATCCCCATTGGAGACAGACCTGCTGCGATTGCAGCAGCAGCTCCACTTGCGGAGTTTCCAGGGCGGTGTGTCAAACTCGTCGGGTGCAAGGTCTCTGGCGGAGTAACAACCCCAAGCTCAGAGACTCTCGTCTTCCCCAACAATACCGCTCCACTGGCCTTCAAGCGCTCAGCAACGACAGAATCCTTAGATCTTTGGTTTGCTGTATCGAGCTTTGTCCCATTGGTTGTCGGCTGTTGCTGGGTTTCAATCAAATCAGACAGCACAATCGGCAAACCATGTAACGGCCCAACAGGTCGACCGTTCAATCGCAACATATCTAGTGTCTGAGCGATTTCCAGAACAAGCTTGGGCTCTATTGAAGTGAATGCATTCAACTTGGGCTCTTTCTGCTCTATTCCCTGCAGCAATAGTTCGCAAACTTTTTGGACTCTCTGGCCTCCTGCCTGAAGATCACGAGTCAATTCTAAGCTAGTGATATCTTGGAAGAGCGTAAGATTCGTCTCACTTACCATAGAAAACTTCTGGTAGGTAGAAGACAATTTCTGGGAAGACATAGATCATCAGCATAGAGATGAAAACCATCATTAGAAAAGGCATACAGCCCGCAAAAATCTCTGTAAGTTTGACCTGTGGTGGTGCAATTCCTTTGAGATAGTATGCAGACATCGCCATCGGTGGTGTGAGAAATGAGGTCTGCAGATTGAGCGCGACTAAAATCCCAAAGAACAGCGGATCAATACCGAATTGTGGCAGTAATGGTAAGAAGATGGGGACAAAAATGATTATGATCTCTGACCATTCCAGAGGCCATCCCAGAAGGAAGATAATTAATTGCGCCAATAACAAGAAGGTGACAGGTGATAGATTTAGATGCTCAACGAACTCTGAAATGATCTGCTCACCCCCTAGATAAGAGAATACTGAGGAGAAGGTGTACGATCCAACAAAAAGCCAGCAGACCATAGCCGTGGTCCGCATTGTCAGGTAAACAGACTCCCGTAATCGTTGCCAAGTCAATGCCCGGTAAGCAACTGCCAACAATAGACCTCCCATTGCTCCTACAGATGCTGCTTCCGAAGGTGTTGCCAAACCACCCAGAATCGAACCAAGCACCGCCAGAATCAAAGCAGCCAAAGGCAGGAAAGAGGTTAATAACATCCAGATTACCTTCAACACAGGAATATCTGGAACTTCATCCTTACTTGGCCTAGGTGCCATTTCTGGTTGGGCGATGGACCTTCCCACCACATATATCAGATAAAGTCCAGCTAACATAAAACCCGGAAGTAGCGCACCAGCGTAGAGGCGAACAATCGAAGTGCCAGAAGCAGCGGCATAGACAATCAGCATAATTGAAGGTGGAATCAGGATGCCCAGTGTTCCTCCTGCGCAGATGATCCCAGAGGCAAAGCTAGAGTCGTAACGAGCCTTGAGCATAGCGGGAAAAGCCAACAGTCCCATGAGGGTAACAACAGCGCCAACAATTCCAGTTGCTGTAGCAAAAAGTGCACAGGTTATCAAGGCAGCGATCCCCATGGACCCTGGCAAATTCTTCGCTGAGATGTTCAGAGTGTAGAAAAGTCTGTCGACTATGTTTGCTCGTTCGACAATGTAACCCATGAAGAGGAAGAGTGGCACTGCCGTCAGCACCTCATTTGCCATCACTGTGTATGTCTGGTTGATAAATAGATCGAATATCCTACTATTGAAAAAACCCTCGATCCACGTTTGCAATAGTGTGAGATCATCTGCATCTTTTCTGAGTGCTCGATCAAAAGATCTCCACATTCTGCCTTCGTCAAAGTAGGCGTAGTACCCAAAACCTATTCCCATTGCCATCAATGTGAAGGCGATCGGAAAGCCAAACATTACTGCTCCAAGGAACAGGCCCAGCATCAGCAGTGCAATTTGTGGATCAGTCATTATTGCTCCCTACTAGGCTGTTGTTGCTGACGCTTCAGTATCACTTCAGTCTCCTCAACTTCGTCAGTTTCTTTGGTTTCGTACCAAGAACCGTGACGCATGCAGTGAACACATCGCAGGACCTGAGCTATCCCCTGAATCACCAATAATACACCGGCTAGGACTATGATCGCTTTGAACTGGAAAATTGGAATACCCGCTGGGCTGTTGATACTAACCTCACCATACCGGACAGACCTAGCTGCGTACTTAAATCCGGTGACAGCGAGGGCCAAAACTCCTGGAAAAAAGAAAAGGAAATACAGAATAAAGTCAACACGAGCTTGGGTGCTCGGCTTCCAGTTGCGATACAGAAAATCTCCACGTACATGCCCATTTTTTCCAAGGGTGTAAGCCCCACCTACCATGAAAAGTGTTCCGTACATGATGAAGGAAACATCCAAAGCCCATGGCGTAGGTGCGTTCAAAACATAACGAACAAAAACTTCGTAGCTTACTCCGAATGTCATGAACATGATTAGCCAAGCGAAGGCTTTTCCAAACCATGCACTCAAGTTATCGGCAAAATTAATAAATTTGTACATGGTTCCATCTTCAGGAAATAGAGGTGGGTTGCCCAGCACAAAGCTCTGAAGCAAAGTGCCGGGGGCTGGGAGTCAGAAAGGCTGGTAAGGTTAGCAGTCGACACTGTTTCGGCTGCGAAGTGTCAATTACATCTTCAGTCGACCAGGGAAATAATGATTATAAGCGGTCACCAAATCTGTACCCGCCATGATTTCGTAATACGAACAACGTTCCACCCAAGCACGTTGACTATCGAGACACTTCTTCATGAAAGGGTCTTTCTCAAGTTCAACTATTAGCTCATCCCAAGAATCTAACTGAGCTGATAAAATGTCCTTCGAAGTACGGTGGACATTAACTCCTTCCTGCTTCTGAAGTTCGTCTAGGTCTCTTGAATACTGATCCAGAGCAAGCATAGTGTTAGCAGTGGAAGTTGCTTCAACTGCATGCTTAAGTATAGCCTGCAGATCTGGCTCTAAGTCTTCAAAAAAATCTTTGTTGAAAAGAAATTCGAATGATTCTGAAGCTTGGTGATAAGAGGAAAGGTAGTAGTTTTTAGCAACGTCTGCAGCGCCAAAGCGACGATCAGAGGTTGGGTTGTTGAATTCAAAAGCGTCAATCACACCACGCTCCATAGCAGGAACAATTTCTCCACCTGGTAACTGGGCTACGGACATTCCCATCTTCTGCAACAAATCTGCTGCCAAACCCACAGTACGATATTTGAATCCTTTCAGGTCGCTGCGCTTGCTGACTTCACCCTTAAACCAGCCAAAAGGTTGCGGGAACATTGGAAAACCCATCATACCTACCACATTGAGTCCCATGATGTCTTGGGTTAATTCCCTATACAACTCTTGTCCACCACCCTTGTAAAACCAGCCCATCATTGTATTCGCATTTCCACCAAATACGGGGCCAGTACCAAATAGAGAGGCGGCTTTGTTTTTCCCATACCAGTAAACAGGCACGTCGTGGCCGGCATCAAGTACACCATCATTGACAGCGTCTAAAACCTGGAATGCCCCTACAACTGCGCCAGCCGGCAAAAGATCAATCTTGATGCGACCATTCGACATGGCTTCAACGCGATCCACGTATTGCTGGGCCATTTCTTGGAAAATTTCAGAAGCTGGCCATGAAGTCTGCATCTTCATGGTTATAGCTCCATGAGCGCCCGCGTGAATGGCTGGAGCGCCAATTGTGGAGGCAGTGGCGACTGCTCCGACTGTAGCCGCTCCTTTAAGGAAGGATCGACGATTCACCTGCTTAACTTCATCTTGCTTCACTGAATCATTCATGGCTTATCCTGTTGCTTACGTTTGGAAGGGATTCCTCCCGAAAAATCTTCCCACCCACTACTGAACAACGAGCGGATTTTTGGAAGCGACTTACTGGTTATCTGCCGAACACAATTCGAAGTCAAGCCCTCCTGCTTGCTACTTAGTTTTCTCCTACAAATTAGTTTAGATAACCTGTTGGAGTAACAGCTAGAGAAACCAATAAAGTAGATTAATTTACTTACTAAAATCTATTTTATAATAGCAAATAGCGTCTTTACTTGTTAAATCATAAAAATAGTCTTACTGATATAAATGAAAACCGATTATTCTTTGAATAATTTTTAGAAGATCTTATCCAAGAAATATCAACTCATGTTTTCACTTAAGATCCGATTACTAAAGTGTAAAAGAACTAGCAATCAATTGGTCAGACAAGAGCAACAACTAAGTCAAGCTTGTTGAGATAAAGGCTGAGATCTGAGACGGTATCGAGAGGAAGGGTAGTACGTTGTGATTTTTTAGGTGCGGGGAAAGTTTTGGGCTAGAATTTCATGGACCAGACTGGCGGCGTTGTGGCATCGGAATTATGGATGTGCACTCAACATGTAGAGTTGTCTTAGTCTAACGACTGTTTCCAAGAATTTTGACTAGACTCCCTTTGCCTCCATCTTTTAGCAGAAACAAATCTCCAGTCGGAGAGGCTTCGATTTTCCGAATTCGACCGAATTCATTTTGATAAAGACGTTCTTCAATGAGTTGATTCTCTCTTCTGACAAATCGGATCAGAGTTCTCTCTCTCAAGGTCGTGACAAACCAACTGTTTTTCCAGTTCTGGTAATTTTCCCCACCATATATCAAGAGTGAAGAGGGAGCTACCGATGGGTCCCAGTAGTGCAGAGGTTCTTCAATACCAGCATACCGAGATCCTACTCCTACCCTTTCATCATTGTAGTCTTTACCGTAGGTGGCGACTGGCCAACCATAATTTTTTCCCGCAATTAATTGATTGATTTCGTCTCCACCTTTTGGGCCGTGATCAACAATGTAGACCTGACCATCAGTTGAATTGTAGTAAATACCCTGCGGGTTACGATGACCATAGGTGAAGATCTCAGGCAACGCACCAACTGATCCTAAAAACGGATTATCTTTCGGTATAGTCCCATCGAGATTCAATCGAATTGTCTTTCCTAAATGATTATCCAATCTTTGTGGGTCTGCCGCGAAGACATCCACAATGCGACTTGCTGTTGAATAATTGAATCGGTCTCCAACAGTCAATAAAAGGTGTCCTGATTCATCGAAGGTGATTCTGGATCCGTAGTGTATGTTTGACCCAACATAAGGTAGTGCTTCAAAAATCTCTTCAACATTCGTAATTGTATTTGATTCAATTTTAAAACGTATCAAAGCAGTTGTAGATAAGCCTTTTCTTCTTTTTGAATAGGTTAAATATAAACGTTGATCCTGATCATAGTTTGGCGACTTTTTTATATCTAATAACCCACCTTGACCTGCAAAACTCAATTGCAACCCAGTCTCTACATTCTGAATTGATTCACCATCGATTAGCTTCAATAAGCCACTTCTTTCTGAAATTAATATCCTCGTTTCGTCTAGGAATGCTAAGCCCCAAGGATAGCTTAAGTCATTTGTAATTATTTCATAATCTGGTTCACAATTGGATTCACATAAGTTTTTTGCTGAGCCAAGGGATGGTATTATTATCAAAATAATTAATAAAAAAATAATATTTGATAGATACTTAGGCTTATGCTTTCTCATCTGTTACCTTGATTGAAGTAGGAAGATGTTCAATTTGAATATAAGATTGAATAATTTTTTAAATTTGTACTTGAATCAAACTAATTTTTCATCGTGATAAACACAGCATTTTTCTGCTGGGAATTTTAGTAGTAAGCTTTCCTGGCTGATAGAAATTTGTCGGTTAACCTTTACCTTCACTTCAAAGTTCTCACATTGTGCTGATATCAACTTAAAATTTCCACAATCATCGATCATTTTTACTTTCGCTGGAATTGTATTCTCAGACTTTTCCGAAGCGACTTGAATAAACTCTGATCTGATTCCCATCCGGACTTCTGAAGATTGGCTGACACTACGCAGGTCAGAAGATGTTTTGAACTTGGCCCCACAAAATAGAACCTCATCTTCTGAAGCAACTTCGCACTTGAATAGGTTCATTGCGGGTGAACCTATAAAGTACCCAACAAATGTGGTTTCTGGTTTTTCGAACAAATCTCTGGGAGTGCCAACTTGAACAATCTTTCCTTTGTCCATGACCACAATTTGTTCGGCAAAAGTCATTGCCTCATTCTGATCGTGAGTCACATAGATCAAAGTTAGTTTATACTTTTCATTGATTTCCTTCAGCTTTCTTCGGAGCCGAAATTTCAAATCAGGATCAATCACTGTGAGTGGCTCATCCATCAAAACAGCCGCTACATCGTCTCGGACCAGACCACGGCCAAGCGAGATCAACTGCTTCTGATCTGCTGTCAGTTTGAGAGCAAGTTTGCGAAGCAGATTAGTTAAACCCAAAGTTTCTGCAACCTCATCGACCTTTTCCTTGATTCTCGAATTAGCAACACCACGACAGACCAATGGAAAGGCCAAATTTTCCTGAACAGTCATGGTGTTGTAAATCACAGGAAACTGGAAAACCTGGGCAATATTTCTGTTCGAAGTATCTGTAGCCGTGACGTCTACACCATCAAAAAGAATTCTTCCTTGAGTAGGATGAACAATGCCAGACATAATATTCAGCATGGTTGTTTTTCCACATCCAGAAGGCCCTAGTATCGCGTAGCGACCACCATCCTCCCAAGTAATACTGAATTCTTCGAGAGCGTAGGTTGGATTTGAAATATCTATATCGTAGGTATGGGCGATCTGATTTAATTCAATTTTTGCCATCAGTCAGCCTTTTGAAAGGGAGAGGCTGCCAAATCACCTTTTTGATCAAAAGCGTACAGCCATTGAGTATCGAACTGGACAGAAATTTTCTCCCCAATCTGAATATCCTTTACCATTTCCAGAAGCCCTACTATAGAATGTTCACCGTTACGGAGGTGAATGAAAGTCTCTGAACCACTAATTTCAGAAAGTTCAACTTCCCAAAGATCGCCCTCTTTATCGATAGAGATATCGGCGGCTCGAATTCCAAATGTGTATCTACCATCCATTAAACTTTCCAGGTGACGTGGTACGTCCATTCGAATGGCTTGATTAATCACAATCATGCCACCCGTTTTCTCTCCAGCAATCAGATTCATAGCTGGGTCATTCGCGATCAGAGCAACTCTTGTATCTGCTGGATGTTCAAATACATCCTGAGCCTTTGCCTGCTGTAAAACGGAGCCTTCATCCATTACAACCACATCACCACCCAGTTGCATTGTTTCTACTGGATCAGTGCTGGAATAAATCAGAATGGATTGATCCATCAATCCTGAGTTGAAGATACCACGAAACTCATCCCGCAACTGTTCTCTGAGCTTATAATCCAGATTGACGAGTGGCTCATCAAGCAGCAGCAACTCAGCTTCTTTAACCAGGGAACGCGCAAGCGCAACACGCTGCTGTTGTCCACCAGAGAGAGCCTGGATTTTTCTTTCTTCAAATCCTTGTAAGCCAACCTGCTGAAGAGCCTGTGAAACCTTTTGTTGAATCGTAGCAGTTGATACTTTTCGCTGTTTCAGAGGGAAAGCAACGTTATCAAATACTGTTAAATGAGGGTAATTGATGAATTGCTGGTAGACCATCGCCACATTCCGTTTCCACACTGGTAGCGATCCGAATTCTTTTCCAGAATAGGTGATGGAACCACTGTCTGGAGCAATTCACCCGCTTCAAGCGCTTGCTGATCAACCAACTGTCCGACAAAGCATACGCAATGATCAACGGCACGACCGATTCTGAACATGCCTTTGCTTTGTTTCTCGACGAGATTAGCTTTGATGACACTGCTGATGCCGTGGAAATGGAACGGGCGATGATTGCTACCATCCGGCGTCTGATGTATCTCCGCAAAGCCTCTGGTGCGATCACCAATTCCTTCATCAATTTTGCGGTGACCAACGGTCAGACGACAGTCGTTACACGCTTCGTCACACGGCGTGGAGCACGGCCTGCTTCGCTGTTTTGCATCAAGGGATCGCTGGAGGTTAGACAGGAGGGGCGTTGTGAGTTTGGGCTAAGCCGAGATGACAGCCAAAATGCCCTCGTTGTTGCTTCGGAACCTCTGACCCAAAACGAGGAGATCTGGACCCAAGTCGAGAACAATCACATTGTGATCGTACATCCCGATCGAAGGTTGGAAATCCGGCGAATTCCACTGCCCTATCAGGGTGAGCTTTCCCTGCGCAAGGAAATGCTTCAGCAGCAGAAGGTGCAGGCCTTGGCTTCTTAGCTATCTCTTAGCCCGTTTGTGACATGGTTGGTGTACCTTCCAAAAAGCTCAGCAGTTTGGTAGCGACCTGTTCAGGATGGGTAATGAAGAGATTGTGCTCTGTACCCGGCATTATTTCCATTTGATGAGGACCAATCAGAGCACAGATCTTCTCAATATCTTGCCTCGAAACAACGTGATCTTCCTCACCCCAGAGCAAGAACTTGGCTACATCCTTGGTGAGAGAACCACAATTCCTATAGACCATCCCTTGGTCTGCGAGTGTGCCACAACGAAACATCGAAAGCAGCGCCCTATCGAAACCAGGGTAAGCTAACTGCTCTTCAAAGCGAGGAATAAAGGACTCCACTCCAATAGCGCTGTATCTGCGCTGACGACGTTTTCGGAGTTGGGTGATCACAACCTTTCTCATCATCCACTCACCTAAACCGGGTACTTGTAGTAATCGGCTCCACCACTGCTTTGAAATGAAATCCAGCATTGGCGCAACCAGTAACAAATGTCGGAAAAATTCTGGATGTTGTTGAACAAGATTCACAGCAATCACCGCCCCTAGGGAATGGCCTAGTACGGAGACACCTGTCTTGGTTCTCAAGTAGGATAGTGCCTCCCAGATTTGCTCCGTAAACAATGAGATGGTGTAGTCTCTCTCAGGACGAGCAGAACGACCATGACCATAGAGATCCATACGGAGTGTTTGCCAGTTGGCCTTGTGCAAATGAGGTACGAGTTGATCAAACTCCCAGTGAGGCACTGTGGCACCATGAATCATTAGGAGTAATCGCCCAGTTTCTGGTCCTTCCAACAAAGAAAAAGTGGTGCCTTGCTTTAGTGGCAGGTCCATTAGTCTATCTCCTTGAAAGATTGAATAAATGTTGTTCCATTGGTGCCTTTCTTATGTTGTCAGACTTGTTTTCCAGAACCATGATGGGTACCTTTGTGGCTCTGTTCATCATCATAATCATCACGATTCCAGTGGAGGTTCCCATGCTGCTTGCTGCTGTTCGTCGAACTCTTTGCCTGCTTAGTGGGCTGTTGCTGCTCTCCGCTCCTGCTGTCATCGCCCAGGACATCACAAAAACTCTGCGTTTGCCTCAAATGAGTGCCATCCCAACTCTGGACCCAGGGTTGGCCCAGGATTCCTCTTCCATTGAGGTCATTGAACAGCTATTTCTCGGCCTGACTGACTACGATCCGAAGACCTATGAGGTGATTCCGGAGTTGGCCACAAAATGGTCAGCCAGTGCGGACAGTCGCACCTACACCTTCGAGATGCGCAAGGATGTCTTCTGGAGTGATGGGGTTCCAGTCACAGCCCATGACATTGAATATGCGATTCGTCGCAACATCAACCCCGAGACGGCCTCCCCCTACGCCTATGCCCTCTACATTCTCGAAGGGGCAGAAGCAATCAATAAGGGGGAAAGCAAGGACTTCAACAGCCTCGGAGTCCGTGCAGTGGATGACTACACGGTCGAATTTCGGCTTACACAACCCGCTGGATTTTTCCCAGCGATGGCAGGCCTCTGGACCTATCGACCTCTGCCTCGACGTTCCATTGAAGCCTTTGGCACTGCCTGGACGGAGCCTGAGCACATCCTGACAAACGGATCCTATCGGCTTGCCACCTGGGAAAAAGGCAATCAGTTGATCCTCAAGCGCAATCCTGATTACAAAGACTCGGTCACCCAGCAGCCTGCTCAGATTGAGGAGGTAAATTACTATATCATTCCTGAATCCTCCACCGGCCTAGCGATGTTTGAGAACGGAGAACTGGACATCATTGGAGGAACTTTTCTCTCGATTCCCGTCGCAGAGATCGACCGCGTGCGCAAAGAATATGCAGACCGATATTCTGCTCAACCAGACCTCTGCACCTACTACCTGGGAGTGAACAACGAACGGGAACCGACCAACAATCCACTGGTCCGCAAGGCGCTTTCTGCAGCCATCGACCGTAAGACTTTGGTGGAACGAATCACCAAGGGTGGAGAAGAACCGGCAACGACTTTCACTCGGCCTCCAATCTTTGGGTCCGTAGATCCGAAGGAAGGTATTGGAATTGGCTATGATCCAGAGCAGGCCCGTCGTTGGCTTGCAGAAGCTGGTTATCCAGATGGTGAAGGATTCCCCACTATCACTTACATGCACAACACCTCGGAAAACCACGCCAAGATCGCTCAGGCTGTACAAGCCATGCTCAAGCGCAACCTTGGAATCAACATCAGAATCGAAAACCAGGAATGGAAAGTCTACCTGAAGTCAACTACCCAACCCGATGCCCCACATCTATTCCGCTTTGGCTGGTGCGCTGACTATCCAGACGCCAACAACTGGCTGATGGAAGTATTCCACCCAACCAAGTCCACCAATCGCATTCGTTGGCAAAACAGCGAATACGCCCAGTTGACCGAAAAAGCGATGGGTTCGACAGATCCGAGTGAGCGCATCCAACTCTACCGTCGAGCCGAGCAGATCCTCAACGAAGAAGAGGCTGCGATTATTCCGCTCTACTTCTACACTTCCAAGTACCTGATCAATTCTCGGCTGAAAGACTGGTATCACATGGCGTTGGGTGGACAGCAGATCCGCTACTGGCGCTTGACGGGACGCCCATGATTCCAAGCCAATGCTGAACTTCCTGGTGCGGCGATTGGGTAGCGGTGCCCTGTCGCTGCTCGTGATCGCTGCCCTCGTCTTTCTACTACTGAAGGCACTCCCTGGGGGGCCTTTCGACACAGAAAAAAGCCTCCCACCTGAGATCCTGCGCAATATCGAAGCCTATTATGGCTTGGATAAGCCACTCTGGGAGCAGTTTGTGCGCTACGTTGGTAATGCCCTGCAAGGAGATTTGGGCGTCAGCTATTCCCAACGGGATCTACCTGTCATCGACCTGATCGTGCAACGCCTGCCAATCTCACTGGAACTTGGCTTCTATGCCATGCTCTTTGGAATCTTGTTTGGGCTGCCACTGGGAGTCCTTGCAGCTGCATACCATAACAAACTACCAGATTATGTAGCCACCTTGCTGGCTGTTTTGGGCACTAGCATCCCCAACTTGGCGCTGGCCCCAATGCTGATCCTCTTCTTTGGACTCTTTCTTAAATGGCTACCCATTGCTCGCTGGACGACCTGGGATTCCAAGGTGCTACCAACGCTTGCTTTAGGGCTGGGCATTGCGGCAGTGATTTCCAGGCTGACTCGTTCCAGCATGCTCCAAGTCATTCAAGAAGACTTTATCCGTACAGCTCGAGCCAAAGGACTTTCAGAAATTTCTGTCCTTGGTCAGCATGCACTCCGCAATGCCTTACTCCCTGTGCTTACTATCATGGGCCCCATTTTGGCTTATCTGCTCACGGGCACTCTGGTGGTGGAAGAGATCTTTGCTATTCCTGGTTTGGGAAGTTACTTCATCACTAGCATCAGTAACCGTGACTACCCCGTCGTCATGGGCATCTACCTGCTCTATGGATTTCTGATCATTCTCATGAACACCTTAGTAGACATCCTCTACGCCTGGGCAGATCCAAGGATTCGATTAGAATGACCATCTTCCCCATGACCCATCCATGATTGAAACTTCTGCCTCACCGACCATCAGTAAAAGTCTCAATCGGCTTGCTTTCCGACGGTTCGCCAGAAACCGATTGGCATTGAGCAGTTTTTTGTTTCTGCTGATTCTTTTTCTAGTTGCCATCTTCGTTGATTGGCTCGCTCCGCGACACTTCGCTGAAGAGGACTTCCTCGCTACCTATCTGCAACCCGGAGAAGAAGAATTCCTGCTAGGTACCGACTTTTTGGGTCGTGATGTCTGGAGCCGGATCCTCTATGGGGCTAGAATTTCACTAACAGTTGCGATCTGTGCCGCTCTAGCAAGCTTTATCATTGGTGTCAGCTACGGGTTGGTTGCTGGCTACTACGGGGGCAAGCTGGATGAATGGATGATGCGGTTTGTTGACATTCTCAATGCAGTTCCCACTCTGCTGTTTGTGATCCTGATAATGGTCTATTTTCGTGCAGGGAATCCAGACGAGTTCACCGGATTCAAGGCGATCTTCTATGAATGGGATAGTCAATTGGGAGGCCTGCTTTCCATTTTCATCGGAATCGGGCTGACTTCTTGGGTAAGGATGGCTCGGATTGCCCGAGCAGAGACCCTCTCGCTACGGCGCCGAGAATTTATCGAAGCTGATCTCGTGCAGGGCTTTGGGGTGCCAACTATTCTTTTTCGTCGCCTGTTTCCCAATCTACTGGGAACTTGTATCGTCGCTGAGTCTGTCGCGATTCCGGATTACATCATCTTCGAGTCGGTGCTGAGCTTCATTGGACTGGGAGTCAATCCACCTGTTCCAAGTTGGGGCGCAATGATTTCTGAAGGACTGGAAGGAATTCGTTCCTACCCTCACCTGATTTTAGCTCCAGCAACCGCAATGACCCTGACTGTTCTGGCCTTCAACTTTGTAGGAGATGGCCTGCGTGATGCCTTTGATCCCAAGTTACAGGACTGAATGGCTCAAACCCCCTTACTACAGTTGGAAAATCTGAAAGTTGACTTCCTACTGCGTAGTGGAAAAGTGACCGCAATCAATGAATTGGATTTGCAACTGGAACGAGGAAAAACACTTGGGTTGGTTGGAGAGTCTGGTTGTGGCAAGTCCCTGACAGCCTTGGCGATTATGGGACTAATCAGTTCACCCGGAAGAATCACAAGCGGAGAAATTCACTTTGCTGGAGAAGACCTACTGAAACTCTCGGAACGAAAACGAAGAGAACTACGCGGCAACCAGATCTCAATGATTTTTCAGGACCCTAGCTCGGCTCTGAATCCTGTACTGACGATTGGCAAGCAAATATCTGAACCACTACGTCGTCACAAGGGTTTCTCACTCAACCGTGCTCGTGAGCGAGGCTTGTCGCTGCTCAGCGAAGTCGGGCTGCCCGACCCTGAGCGGCAATGGTCACGCTATCCGCATGAGTTGAGTGGAGGCATGTGTCAACGGGTGATGATTGCCATGGCCTTGGCCTGTGAGCCAGCATTGTTAATTGCCGATGAGCCAACCACTGCACTGGACGTCACGATTCAGGTCCAGATTCTTCACCTGTTGCGCCAACTGCAAAAGCAACACGGGATGGCCCTGCTCTTCATCAGCCACGACCTTCGGGTGATCGCTGAAATGGCCGATCGGGTCGCAGTGATGTATGCCGGAGACATCATTGAAGAAACCTCGGTTCGGGCAATTTTCGAACGTCCACGGCATCCCTACACCCGTGGGCTACTCAAATCAAGACCCAGTCTAACGGAGATCTCAGGCCAACGAGAAAGACTCTACCATATTCCAGGAAATGTTCCTGCCTTGCAGGAGTTATCCGAGGGCTGCCGCTTCCTCGATCGTTGTCCCTGGCCAGGACCCGACTGTTCCGTCAAGATACCTGAATTATTGGGTTTCTCACATCGGAGCCGTTGTTACCGCTGGTACGAATTCCCTCAGGATACCTGAGATGAAAAGTTCCTCCTCTTCCAAAACTTCTATCCTCCGAGTGCAGGATCTACAGACTTACTTCCCTATTCGCCAAGGACTGCTAGGTAGGACAGTGGGCTTTGTCCGGGCAGTGGACGGAGTCAGCTTTGTGTTAAATGCCGGTGAGACCTTAGGGCTAGTGGGAGAGTCTGGTTGTGGAAAGTCTACGCTTGCGCGCAGCTTGCTCTACCTCCATCCCCCCACCGGAGGAAGAATCTGGCTGAAAGATACTGAACTCGGTGTGCTGAGTTCTACAGAGCTTCGGAAACAAAGACTGCGGATGCAGTTGATTTTTCAGAACCCCTACGCTTCTCTCAATCCACGACTGACGATTGAAGAGATCATCAGCAGCGCAGCTTGCTATCATGGACACATCCGTGCCTCAGAGACTCAGGATTTTGCCACGAAGCTGCTGGAACAGGTTGGGTTGCGATCCGAACATTTGAAACGCTTTCCGCACGAGTTTTCTGGTGGTCAACGTCAGCGTATCAGTATTGCCCGGGCGCTGGCTCTGCGTCCTGAAATCGTACTTTGTGACGAAGCGGTTTCCTCACTCGATGTCTCGATTCAGGCGCAAATTCTCAACCTATTGCTTGAATTACAACAACAACAAGGGTTGAGTTATCTGTTCATCAGTCATGACCTGGCAGTGATTCAGCATCTGGCAGATCGAGTTGCGGTGATGTACCTAGGCCGCATCGTGGAGATCGCCAACCGGAGGGAACTCTTCCAAACTCCTGCCCATCCCTACACACAAGCTCTTCTGCGGTCAATTCCCTCTGGAGATCCAAAGAACCGACGTCCTCTGGGTGAGCGCGTGCTCGCTGGGGATGTGCCGAGTCCTACCAAGCAGCATACTGGCTGCGTTTTTGCCGAACGTTGTCCGCAAGTGACCAGCGAGTGCCGCCAACAGCGACCCGAATTTCGGCAAATCCGAACAGGCCAATTGGTAGCTTGTCACCATGCACGAATGGATTCTGCCTGATCATTCGGATTTGACATCCAAAGCAGACCTCGGCACGCTGAACTTTTTTCTGATACTTCACTCTTTAGGAGGATTTGATGTGGATTGACCTGCGAAGCGATACTGTCACCAAACCAACCACCGAAATGCGCAAAGCCATTGCTGAAGCCGAGGTCGGTGATGATGTTCATCACGAAGATCCAACTGTACTTCGTCTAGAAGAGAAAACAGCCGCTATTCTAGGCAAGGAAGAGGCGGTCTTCATGCCTTCCGGCACGATGACCAACCAAGTTGGGCTACGCACTCACACTCAACCGGGTGATGAGGTGATTTTGGAGGCTCAGGCCCATATTTACTACTACGAAGGTGGTGGTCCAGCAGCGCTGTCTGGTGCTTCCTGTCGTCTGATTTCTGGAGACCACGGTGTCTTCACTGCTGACCAGTTGGTGAAATCACTGCGCAAACCGGACGTCCACCATCCAATCACACGGCTGGTCTGCCTTGAGAACACTCACAATCGAGGGGGTGGACGAATCTATCCGCTGGAAGAAATCCGTAAAATTGGTGTCGTTTGCCGAGAGCGTGACCTTGCGCTGCATCTGGATGGTGCTCGACTCTGGAACGCCAGCGTTGCGCTAGGCACACCAGAAGCTGAACTGGTATCTGACTTTGACAGCGTCAGCGTCTGCTTTTCTAAAGGCTTGGGAGCACCGGTCGGTTCAGCTCTGGCAGGTAGCAAAGCTTTCATTCAACGAGCGCGTCACTTCCGAAAAATGTTTGGAGGTGGAATGCGACAGGCAGGCATCATCGCAGCCGGGGCTTTGTATGCCTTGGAAAATCACCGGGAGCGGCTCGCAGAAGATCATGCTAAAGCACGCCTGCTGGCAGAAGGGCTGAGCCAGGTGGAAGGCATTGAGGTTGATCTGGACAGCGTGCAAACAAACATAATCGTTTTTCAGACGCCAGGGACTTCAGCTGCTGCCCTCTCGAAAGCTTTGGAGAAGGAATGGGTAGGGATGCTGGACTTTGGACCTGAAGCACTACGGGCTGTCGCTAACCTGATGGTGAGTCGTGAGCAAATTCAACAGGTTCCTGAGAAAATGGCCAAGGCACTGAAAAGCCTACGCTAGAGCAATCCACCTCTAGGAACGCTGGACCGGTGGAATCGAGTAGGTACCAACCGCATGAGCGACAGGTTCCTTGTGGCCTTCGGAGTAGAGTCGGACCTCCCCAGTAGCAAGGGTCCGACCAACTTTGAGCAACGTACACACAGCAATGATCTTCTGAGTAGCCGGTGGTTTGCGCAAGAAATTGATTGTCAGGCCAGTGGTCACTGCCAGTGGCACGATTCCAATCTCTCCAAGGAGGGCCACATAAAGCGCAACGTCAGCTACCTCCATCAGCACCGGGCCAGAAACTGTTCCTCCAGGACGCAACTCTGCCTCTCCAATCTTGTGAGCAATTGTAGCTGCCTGATTGCCCACCTCCACAACCCGACATTTTGTTTGTGGAAATTCTCTTTCTAAAAATAGGCTGATTTCTTCCTTACTCGGCCTGAATCGGTCTATTTCAGGAGCGTTCAACAGGCCTCCACTCAGAACAACTCTTTGACCTTCTCAACCCCTTTATCCAGAAGTTCTTCTCCTTCACCCAACAACTCCTTCCCTTTATCCACACCCTCATCCAACATTTCCTGACTTTTCTGAACCAATTTGTCGGTAGTGGTCGGCTCTCTGCTGCTATTACAGGCAATCATCATTGAACGCTCCGAAGAGCTAACGTTTTGCTGGTTAGCATTCTTCGAAACAATCTCATACCCACCTGCCCCACAAAGACTGCCAGCTTTGGCCTCGCAGTCTCCCCAGCTCATCATGCTGCCACTACAGCTCACCACGTAGCCTTCACTGCCGTCTGGCAAGAACGTTTTGCTTGAACTCACACAGGAGGCACATAGTAAGACCAGAGGAATTGGAGCGAAGCGATAGACTTTATGAAATAGAGTATTTCGAATCATAAATACTATCTCAATTAGGTCGACAGAACTCTGGGCAGGGTAGACGCTCAGCCATATCGCTTGCGTCCCGCACAACTCCCTCCTGTGGCAGTAGACTGCTCATTCCTGCACCAACCATCTGAAGCACTAACTGCCGCTGTTGAGTTGGTTCCAACATCTGACGTCCTTGTTTCAGAAATTCTTGGTGCTCCAGGGAAGCCAGGGACCGAAGCTTGTCACTCTTGAAATCAAAATCCCCATCTTCTTCGAAAAGAATCTGGAATAAGCGACCAGTGGCCTCATCTATTTCATCAGGACGCTCCAGACTAGCACGCAAGACAGAGCGGCGGATCGTTTCAAATTCCTGCTGACTGAGATTCTGGAGATTTTCGTGGAGTTTGGGCAGAAAGCTTCGTACCCGCTCTGAGAGGTCATCCGGGGCAAAATCACCAGATTGGATCAGGAAGAACAGACTCAGAGTCTCTTCGGTCAACGTCGAACCAGAACTCACGATGTAGCCCGTTTGTTGACGTGTCCGCAACTCATTGTAGAACTGTGGCTGAATCCACTGGGAAAGTACCTGTAGGGTTGCCCAGTTTTCCGGAGTGTCATCGCCTTGCTGTAACTCTAGTACGATCGCTGAATTGTTGACCGTCACATCTTGTTGAAAGGTGAGGGTCATACCAACAGGAATCTGCCGGACCTGCTCGTAAAATCGCTCCTCCAGCGGTAGAGCCTGCTGACTCAAGTCACTGACAATTCGTTCCATGATCGGCTGCACTTTATCAGATTCAAGGTTGCCATAGACGACTGCTTCTACGTAGGTCTTGGCAAAAAGTTGTCGCGCATGGGCAGTCAACTCTTTCAGTGTAACGTCCGGAACAATCTTTTCATATTGACGAATCGAATGCCGAAAACCTTCCAGCAATAGGCCTCTCTCATAGAAAGCCTGCTGATATGGTTCCTGAAGAGTGAAGTTACGATAACTCCTCAGTTTTGCATCCTGCAGAGAGGCAAAAGTTTTTTGATCGATCTGAATATTTTGCAACTGGGCTGCAACGCTCTCCACCAACTCCAATAAACGATCTGAGTAACCGTCAAAGTTGATTTGTACTCCTTCTTTGTCGTTACGCAGGTTGAAGTCAAGACCAGCCAAACTGACTGGATACTTGAACTCGTTGAGTCCTTCTTCAATTGCTGCAACGTAGAGTTGAGTCAAAACCGCATGACGAGGGGTAGCATACGCCTCTGGAGTCAAAATACGTAGCATGACTCTACCCTTCGGTTGTTCAAAACGGAAATCTGGCTGGAACCAAACACGTCCCTTGGGCAGATCCACCAAGCGCTGTGGCTCTTCCACAGCATGACGCATGATTACGGTTCGTGCAGCCTTCTGTTGACCCTGCGGCAATTGCAGGGCTACAGCCAGTTCCGACCAGGATTGCCAACTACGACTAGATTCTTGGCTGAGTAAGGACATCACACCCTCTGGCAAATTCTCTTCACTCAAGCCAGCAATTGATTCGTAGTTGAAGGTAAAGGGAGCCTTAGGTTCTCTCAAGGCGATGTCCTGTGGAATAAAGTCGTTAGGCACCGGAAGCGAAAGGTTGGGATGTCGTCTGGCGGTCTTCCACACCTGTACCCAGTTGGCACGATCCTGACGATAGGAGTATTCTGTACCATAGTAGCTCTCTGTACTGTCAACCTTCACACCCTGATCCACAAGAATCGCTAACATGTTATTTGGGGTCAGGCGATAGAGCATACTATCGAACAAGTCTTTGCGGAATTCAGTCAGCAAGAACGGTGAGCGTTCCACTTCCCTCAGAGGAACAAAGCGCAACAATGCGGAGAGAGTGTTGACGAGTCTAGTACCTTCCACGCGTTCGGAGAATCGATAGTTAATTTCGTTCATCCGCTGCACTTCATTGAAAATGTAGCGTGGCAGGCCTTCCTCACGCAGCATCCGCAGGTACTGAAACAGGTGAGTGATCACATATCGATACCGATCAACTCCTCGTGGGGTTAACTGGACCGTCACCTCAAAGGAGGAATAAGAATTTGTCGATGATCCTGCACCGGCTGAGAGTCCTGTCGCTAAGTTCTTAGATTTCAACAGGGAAAGCAGACTGCCTTTTCCTTCGTGCCCAACTAGAAATCCCAATAGATTCAGTGGTTGACTCGAATAATACTGCTGGGTAGAGGGCAATGGGAAACTGAGCGTTAGAGAACGAATCTCGCTGAGTGGCTTCACTTGCAGCAGCCGAAATCTAGAGTTCGGAGCAAGATATTCTGTAGGGAAGGTAATCTCATCAAGATTCCGGTCAACAATCTCGTAGAAACGAGGCACGACCATTTCCTGTAACTCATCGAGTGACTGTGTACCTGAGACAGCGAGGGTCATTCGATTGCTGGAATAGTAGCGCGTGTAGAAGTCAACCACGTCATCGCGCGTGGTGAATCCGAGGGTTTGCAGATTACCCGTACTGAATTTCTGCAGGGGATGTCCCGGAACATAGGTCTGCTTACGGACTTCGAAGAGTCTGCGAAAATCGTTGGGGATATTCTTGGAGTGTTCAGAATCAACAATGCGCCGCTCTCGTTCCAGATACTGTGTATTGAACAAAGGTGCTGTGAAAAACTGTGCAAAGCGATCCAGCGCCCCATCCAGGTGTTCTGGGTCAATCTCGAAGTGGTAGTTTGTGTGATCTCCAGCCGTGTAAGCGTTCGTGTAGCCACCTCGATTGGAGACAAACTGCTGGTATTCTCCAGCCTCCGGATACTTTTCCGTGCCTAAGAAGAGCATGTGTTCAAGGTAGTGCGCCAATCCTTGATGCATTTCCGGATCACTCATCGCACCAACACCCACAGTCAAAGATGCTGCGGCTTTGCGCACCATCGGATCTGAAATCAACAGAATCTTCAACCCGTTGGGCAACACAAAACGCCGATAACTTCGCTGTTCAAAACGTTCATCCATCGAATCCAGAGTACTACCTAAAACTGGACCCACCATTAGCAGCGAGCACACGAACCACATCATCAGGTTCCGGACAGACCGCATAGAAGCCTCCACTCAAAAATGTTGTCAGAATAAGAAATTCAGTCTGCAAGGTTTGCTACCAAGAAGCAACCACAAAGCCATGGGGTTTTGTATTGACTCTCAAAGACGCTGCTCTAACCTGTTTCATTTGCTCAACTGGGGAGAAAATAATGGACAATAAGGAGTATTCACAACGCGCAGAACACGTCTTTCGGCAGGTCGAACAACTGCTGGATCGACATGAGGATCTGCTGGACTACGACCGCACTCCAGACAAGCTACAAATTGCATTCGAAGAGCGTCCTGGAATCATTGTGCTCAATACCCAGCGGGCTATTCATGAAATTTGGTTGGCGGGCAACGCCCGAGGCTGGCACTTTAAATACCAAGCAGACAATGACCGCTGGTTCGCAGAAGCTGAGCAAGAAGAATTCTATGACTGCTTCGCAAGATTACTCAGCGATCATCTAGGAACATCCACCACGTTCTGAAACACCCCTATGAGCACCGAACGTAAGTCCCTGACAGACCCACAACGTCAAGAATTCAGTATCTTGTTACTGCTCCACCACATTGCCAGTTCACAAGATAAGATTCATTTTTCTTTTCTGGATCAGAATCACAAAACGATCGAATCCAATCTCAAAGAATTGGAACAGCAGGACCTTGTTCAGCTTGATGTGGAGCAGTACTACCAACTCAGTGAAAAAGGTCAGCAAAGCTATGACCGATTGGTTCAGCAACAAGTTTCTTACCAGGCTCACTTTGAAATCTATGCCTTTGTCGATTTAGGAGCAGGAACTTTTGCTGATCCAGAGACAGATCTGCTTGAGGACGAGCGCTGGGCTGACTTACGCGTAGCAGTAGCGGAACACAAGGGGATTGATCCATATCGTGTTGTCTTCTTGGCGATGCTCAGCGATGAGAGTTTCTTTGCCAGCCCTGATTGGTACTTTGATCTGGCAATGGGAACGCTCTTCGATGAGTTGGAGTCCATCACCAGAGAGCAGATTCGCATTGATGAGTTAGGCTATGAAGATGAAGACGGGAATGAGGTGATGGGAGAAGAAGTGATTGCTGATGTGATTGAACAGGGCAGTCAGCTTGCGCAGGAACGGAGAGACCGTCAGGCCTTCAATCAGGATGTTCCAGACGAAGAGATCATCACCACCACGGTTTATCAAGATGGTGGCTGGCGCTGGTGAAAGAGAGTAGTACCAATTCAGTTACGAAGACCACGGGTGGAAGCCAGTTCTTCCATCTCCATCAGTTTTTCCTCGAAGTCTAAAAGTGCTTCTTCGATCTGATCAGAATACTGCCGCAAATTTTGAAGTTGGCTAATCAGCAGCTCCATCGCTTCTTTTTGCAGTGGCGCGATAGTTGGTTCACGGAATCCTTTGTTCATCAATTTATCGCACTCTTCCGTAATGCGCAGCAGTTCGCCTTTGATTGTCAACAGTTCGAAGATGCCCGTATCTTGGGGCGGGGGGATTACTACCTCCGCTTGTTCTTTGCCAAGGATGCGTTCCTCAGTTTGCATGTACTGAGAAATCTGATCCAGCAGCGTCTCATACTTATTGACCAACTGCTCGCACTGGTGCTTGTAATCAATAATATCTTCTGGCAGTTCCTGAGAACGACGTTGCCACTTACGTAGAAGCTGGAACATGGCTTTTGTCAGGATGAGAAATTGGCAAACATGGCTGTTACTAAGAGCTTGCTAGATTCCTAAAAGAAAGTAAAGGTCACCAGCTGCCCATATCGCTTGTTTTGTTTTTCTTGTCACAATTTTCACAAATCTAGGAGCAGTAGATGGCCGTTTCGATGACAGGTTATGGCACCGCACAATGCGAACAGGACGGCTGGCTCTGCCAAGTTGAAATCCGATCTGTCAATCAGCGGTTCTTGGATGTTCGACTACGCCTCCCCAATGGATTGCTGACATTGGAGGCATCTGTCAAGGAGAAAGTGAAAAAGGTATGCCAACGAGGCAAGGTCGATGGCAGCATACGTCTGGAATCCATGACTCAGAGTGCCCAAGGTTTCCCACACTGGCAGGAACCTGCCATACGACATTACGCCAGCTTACTTTCCCAATTTGAGGAATTGACTGGGCGTGAGGTTCAAGTTTCAATGAAAGATCTGCTCAGTCAGCGAGACTTACTTGGCGAATCGATTGATCTGGAAATTCCTTCTGAACTAGGAGAAAAGCTAATCTGGGAAAGTCTTGAACTTGCTTTGCAAGCCCTCAAATCGATGAAAGAGCGGGAAGGCCAGGCCATGCTGGAAGACATCCAGTCACGCCTTCAGCGCTGCGCTCAACTCGCACAACTGATCGAAGAAAACTCCAAGCACCTACCACAGCAATTCCAACAAAGACTGCTGGATCATCTGAGTGACCTACAGGCCAAGCTTGACGCTGAGCGGCTACATCAGGAAGTAGCCTTGATGGCTGAACGTCTCGATATCAGTGAAGAAATCGTCCGCTTCGACACACACCTGCAGCACCTACAGGAGACTCTGCAGCAGGAGAGAGAGATTGGCAAACGTGGTGACTTCCTGCTTCAAGAATTGAATCGGGAAGCCAATACGATGGCTTCTAAATGCAACGACACCAGTGTCAGCCACACCGTAGTTGAGATCAAGGCTGAACTGGAAAAAATCCGTGAACAAATGCAGAACATCGAATGATCTTCTACTCACTCGGCTCGTGAGGATTTTTCATGAAACTGACGCTAGCTGGCCCTCCTGGTTCTGGCAAATCGACAGTACGACGATTGTTGGCTGACAAATATGGTCTGGAAATCCGCTCCACAGGTGATTTCATGCGCCAAATGGCATTGGAACAAGGCTTTCAAGACATCACTCAATTTTTGACTGAATTTGTCACAACCCATCCAGAAGTGGATCGTAAAATTGACGAAGCTCAACGTAAATTTGGTGAAGAAAACGAAAACTTCGTCTTGGACGCTCACCTGGGATTTCATTGTGTACCTGACGCTTGCAAAATTTTGCTCACCGTGAGCGAAGAAGTGGCTGCAGAACGTATTTTTTCTGCTCATCGGGCCACGGAGAGTGCAAAAAATATTGAAGAATCCATTCTTACCAATCGACAGCGATACCGCACAATGCGCCAAAATTTTCAACGCCTCTATGGTGTAGACATCGCTAATCCAGCCAATTTTGATCTAATCATTGACACTAGTCAGCTGACTCCTGAGGGAATCCTCCATCAGATCGACACCCATCTTCTTGAACAAGATTCCCAATGAGACAACTACTAATCGCCATCACTTTCCTAATTTCTCTCAGTGGTTGCTACGTCAATCTGGAGTTACCCATCAGTCGTGATCAACCTCTGGAAGAGCGTGTCCTAGGTGGAAGTGGAGCGACCAAGATCGCGCTGATTGAACTCAGTGGGATGATGGCGTCTGACTGGATTTCTAATGTGGGCAGTCGCAGAAGCAGTATTGACGTGGATGAAGTGCGAGAACAGTTGGTGATGGCAGCTAGAGATCCTGCAGTTCGAGCTGTGCTGCTGCACATCAACTCACCTGGAGGAGAGGTAACTACTGCTGATGTGCTGTTTCATGAGTTGAAACAATTTAGGGAACGCAGCGGCAAGCCGATTGTCGTCAGCATTGGAGCCATTGGGGCATCAGGAGGTTACTATGCGGCCTTGGCTGGTGATGAAATCTGGGCCAATCCAACATCGGTTGTAGGGAGTATTGGCGTGGTCATGGTGCGCTTCAATGCTGAAGGGCTGCTTGAAAAAATTGGTATCCAGGGGGAAGTGCTCGCGAGTGGATCTACGAAGCAAGAACTGGCAGTACCTTTGAAGCCTATCGGCAAAGAAAGTCGTGAAATCTTACTTCGTATTCTAAGCGCTCACTATGAGCGCTTTGTAGGACTTGTCGCTGAAAATCGACAACTTCCGCAAGAAGATGCGCTCAAGTTAGCAGATGGAAGCATTTTTCCAGCGGAGGATGCTCGGAGATTGAAACTCGTAGATCATGTGGGATACTTGGAGGATGCTTTGTTAGCTGCTCAAATGCGTACAGGCGCTGCGAGCGCAACCGTAGTAGCCTATCAGCGGCCGAGTTCCTTCCAACCATCTTTGTTAGGAAGCAGTGCCGCAGAAGTCAACCTCGTTCGTGTACCAGACTCACTGATGCCCAGTTCTGGATTTCTTTATCTCTGGCAACCCTAAGATCTCCGCTTCCAGTTCTTTTGAATGGCCTCTTCCCTGCCCAAACAAAAGCGAATCGCGCTTGTTGCTCACGATTACAAGAAACCTCTCCTGCTGGCCTGGGCAAAACGGCATCTGGAGCAACTGCGCCAGCACGAGCTTTATGCAACCGGCACAACAGGCTCTCTGCTTCAGCAACAGTTGAATCTGCCTATCACACGATTGCTCAGCGGACCCCTTGGTGGTGATCAGCAAATCGGGGCACTCATTGCCACAGAAAAACTAGATCTACTTGTTTTCTTCTGGGATCCCTTGACTTCTCAGCCACATGATCCCGATGTCAAGGCCCTGCTTCGGCTCGCTGTTGTTTGGGATATTCCCATGGCTTGTAGCACGGCAACAGCTGATTTTTTGTTCAGTTCTACATTGCTAGGACAAGACTATCCTCGCCATCCAAGCCTTCCCTGAAGGAGCAGGTGGCCTAACTTTTCTTTGAGAATGATTGTGTCTATCTCAATTCAATGGGGTTACTTCCGTAACGGTTGAACCACGTGTAAACGAGCGCAAGAGTTTCTTGACGCAAATAGTGTTTCTATAGAGGAACGCATCAACGCCAGCAAAGAAAAAATCCCAGCAGAAGCGGCTTGGGAGCTAATTCGGGGGGCTACGAAAGTGACTGTAGCTAAAGGAAAGAAACTGTTGGAATGGAATCCAGCTACAGATAATCCTGAGGAGATTCTTGCCAGCGTGATGGGTCCTAGTGGGAATCTGCGAGCTCCTACCTGGCGTATTGATGATGAATTTCTGGTAGGCTTTCACGAGGAGTACTATCAACAACGATTCAGGTGAATCAACCGAATTGTGAAACGTCAACTTTGATTGAAAGATTTTCTTGAGGATCTACGGCATGTCCGAACATTTGCAGATCGCCATCCTTGGGGCTGGAGGTCTTTCTGGTCTGGAATTACTGACTTGGCTCAGGAGACATCCGAATGCCAACGTGCGTCATGTCACATCAGAACGCTATGACGGTATGCCTGTTGGTCGGTTATTACCTGCCTATCAAGGTTCCTCACTAACCTTCACAGGTCACGACATTGATGTAGCCGAGTGTGATGTCGCTTTCCTCGCAGTTCCTAACGAAGCCAGCTTGGAGTGGGTCCCTCGTCTTCATGGTGACGGAGTAGGAGTAATTGATCTTTCAGGAATGTTTCGGCTCCAAACACCAGAACTGACAGCCAAGCATTACAAGCTTGCTCCTGAAGAAAGTTGGTTAGAAAAAGCTGTTTTTGGGCTCGCTGAGGTCTTTGCTGAACAGATCGCCACTGCCAGGCTGGTTGCTAATCCAGGATGTTATCCCACTGGGGCCTTGCTTGCTCTATGGCCACTGGGAGATCACCTGAAAAAACTGAACGTTCCTCCGGTGATTGATGCCAAGTCTGGAGTCAGTGGGGCTGGTGGAAGGGTAGAGAAGTCAACAACCAACTATGTTGATGTCAATGAGAATCTGAAACCCTACAAGATCTTCCAGCACCAACATCAACCTGAAATTCAGCTATATCTAGCCCAGCAGGGCTATCCTGAAGAACAACTTGGGGATATTATCTTCACACCTCATCTGCTACCCGTGAACCGAGGTATCTTAAGTACAATCTATCTTCGCTTTAGTGAGCCAATTGAAGAGGCAGAACTGCGAAAATGCTATCAGGATTTCTGTGCCGACAAGGCCTTTGTGCACTTGTTGGAGCCAGGTGTGATGCCTGATCTAAAAGCCGTTGCACACAGTAATCATTGTGTGATGAACTTGTTCCGGCACGAACAAGGCCAGGATTGGGTGATCGTTAGTGCAATCGACAATCTAGTGAAGGGAGCTGCAGGGCAAGCGTTGCAGAATATGAATCTAATGTTTGGGCTGGCACCCTCAACAGGACTAGTCTGATTCAGTCTTTGTAGAACGTGCGGAGTAGATTCTGTTTGAGACTAGGTTCAATCGACTTGCCTACGATCAGGACCATTCAATTCTTCGAAGTAACACATTTCACGTAAACGTGAGTAAATTCTCTCTCCGACTCGCTTGCGGATAGTATCACTGAGAAACTGTTCTTCCTCGCTTCGGTCCTTGCTCAGAACTCTCTCACGTAATGTATTTTCCTCTGCTTCCGTGTAGTTAGTCGTCACCATCACAATTCGATCTCGGTTGTAGCGCTCCGTGATCAAGGTATCCAGAATACCCAATTCCCATGGAGTGTTACGTCCTTTGCCCATATCATCGATGATCAACACATCTGCAAGCAGGTGAGGTTCTATAATTTCCATGTCCGACTTGCCATCGGAATAGCCTTGTCTGAGTTCAGAAAGTAATTCCGTAAAGCCTTGGAACACGCAGGAAATCCCATGGGTAATCGTACACTGATACACAAAGCCACTAAGCAAATGTGTCTTGCCTGTACCGGGTGGCCCCATCAGTACCATGCCTTTCAGGTCATCCGTTGTTGAACCTTGTTCTTGATGCGTACGTAGATAGTCCGGCAGGTTGCGATGAATTGCGTCAAGCAGAGAGAAAATCTGAGCATTGTGCTTGTCTTGATCCGCTACTTGCAGACGGCTATGCAGATAACGCCTCGGCACTCGGGCTTCGTTGTACAATTCCACCCGCTGCAGGCGACCAACACACTCTGGGCAACTCGCTGCCATTTCGCGATGGAAACGGTCACGTCGCAAAATAAAGCCTGTTCCACTACAAGCGTGGCAAGGTGTAGGGAAGCACTCGCAGAGCCGCCCTCTTGCGTAGCGTTGCCTGGGGACCGCTTCAATCAGGACATGGGTGCCGTGACAACGTTCGCAAGGTGCGTTCTGGATCAATAGCGCACTTTTCTTCTTCATGCATATTCCCAATAGATTAATGGATCAAATCGACAACACCCCAAAAAATGACCTCTTGCTCCGTATCTTCCGTGGCGAGCCGGTGTCCAGAGTACCTGTTTGGATGATGCGGCAGGCTGGCAGAACAGATCCCGAGTATATCGCCATTCGGGAAGCAGACGGGCGTCCCTTGGAGGAACTGTTTGGGGATGTAGCACAATCAATTCGAGTTTCCCTGCTACCCAAGCGAATTGGGGTTGATGCGATCATCATGTTTCAGGATATCCTGACACCACTGGCTCCGATGGGTGCGCCATTCATTTTTCGTCCAGGACCAATCAGTGAACCAATTCAAACCCTGGAACAGGTTAACCAACTACGACTACCCGATCCAGCAACCGATCTGAGTTATGTTGGAGCCATCTTACAAGGAATTCGCAATGAACTGCGGGGTGAGCTACCTGTACTTGGATTTGCTGGAGCTCCTGTCACACTGGCTTTCTTTTTGTTGGCCGGAGGCTCCCCTCATCGTCAGCAGAAAAAGGTTCTAGAAATCTTTGAAGATCATCCCAAGCTTGTAGCGCTATTGCTCGAAAAACTAACTCAGATGACCATCGACTACCTGAACTATCAACTAGCCCAAGGGGCTCAGGCAGTGCAATTGTTTGAATCCTTTGCCGACGAACTGAGCCCAGGACTTTATGAACGCTGGGCACTACCGACTCAACAAGAAGTATTTGCAGGACTCAATCAAGGTGCAAACTCCTTACTATTTGCCAAAGAATGCCCATATCTTGACTGGATGGCACAGAGCGGTGCCAAAGGGCTTAGTGTGGGCTCGTGTATCGATCTAGGAAAAGCACAAGAACTGTACCCTGATCTGATCTGGCAAGGTAATGTGAGCAATCAACTTCTCAGAGATGGCAGCTTGACAGAGATTACTCAAGCCACCCAAGCCTGTCTGGCGGCCACCGGTGGCCGCTCTCACATTCTGAACTTGAGCCACGGACTGCTAGCAGATACACCCTTCACCAAAGTACAGCATTTTGTTGATACAGCCCATGCGCTGCAGAGTTGAATCAACTTTACTTCGCCAGACTTTTCTTTGGGTTCCAAATTATCGGCAGGCTTTCATCAGGGTGTTGAGCTTGCCACTGCTGCCAGATCGTATCCAAGATTTCTTCACTTTCTGGATGTATCCAACTCGGTTCCAATTCAGACAAGGGAAGCAGCACAAAGCTGCGATTCGATAGTTCTGGGTGGGGAATGGTCAAACGCTGTGATCGTAAGCAGAGATTGCCATACGACAACAAATCAATATCAATAATTCTGGGACCCCAGTGTTCCCAGCGAATCCGTCCCAATCTTTTCTCAATTTGCAGACAAGTCTCCAGCAAAGCCTCTGGGCCTAGTGTGGTCTGACCACAAACTACCTGATTTAGGTAGAGCGGTTGATCCATATTAGCTAGTGGTAGGCTCTCATAAATCGAAGACGCCTGAAATTCCTGTAAAGGCAGATCGGCCAAAGCTTCACGTGCCTGCTGTAGATAGCGGGCTCGATCTCCCAAATTACTACCCAGCCCAAAAAACACTTTCTCCACAGATCCCCTCTTGAAATTACATCCATCAAACCGTCGGCTACTATAGCCACAACCCTAGAAACGACAAGTAAGATCCAACTACTCCTTCAGCATTTTCGTTCTTCACAAAATCTCCACAATCCCTCCAAAATTTCTTCATATTTTCTAAATAGAATCATGATTAATGTATCGGGACAAGCACCCGAGTTTAGTAATGATCCAATCCAAATGAAGGAGAGACAATGAAAAAGCAACTCTGGCAAAAAGCCATCGTCGGCACCCTACTCGCCACAAGCCTCGCTACCCCGATTGCGCTGGCACAGACCACCGATTCGGTCAATACGACCTCGGGCTGGCAAGCGCAACTTGTTGATTACCGGGGCGAGGGTGGCAAACATTGGGGGCACTATAGAGATAGCAGGCATCAGGGTAAGCGCCGGCATCAGGGTGGTGGAGGATCTTGGGGAGTCCATCAATTCCAACGTGGGCCGGTTTCACTATCACTCACCCTCCTACACATGCAGGAGAACCTGAACCTCAGTGAAGAGCAAATCAATCGCTTGGAAGACACTGCTCAGCAAAGCCAGCGGGAAATGATCACCCTGCGCTCCCAGCGTGAGTTACTGCAACTGGATCAGCGCCAGTTGATGCAGCAGGAAACCTTCGATCAGGAAGCCTTGCAGAAACACAATCAGCAGATGGCAGACCTGCACCTGAAGATGGCTAATCTGCACACAACAGAACTGGCCACTGTTCACCAGGTACTGACACCCTTCCAGTGGAAGCAGTGGAAGGAACAACAACCTAGGCAAATGGGGATGTGGCAGCGTGGGATGAGAGACCACCGCATGCGTCATGGGGAACGAGACGATGAACAACATTCTCGATGGCAACACGGCGAATCCGAAAGTGACGCTGAGCATGATGCCACCTAAACTCTGCCGACTAATACTGTCTAAGTGAAGTTGGTAGTTGCTCATACTCAACAACTTTTATCCAATTTTTGAGGAATCATGCAGAACAATTCTTTAGTCCACAGGAAACTAGGTTTCCAGAGTTACCAACTCAAGTTGTTAGCCTTGCTGGGAGGTTTGCTGATTTTACTCATGACCACGGTCCCAGCCTGGTCTGAGAGCAAGCCGTTTATGAATCCGTTAACTCAGGCCTCTAAGGCAAGGGCTGAGTTAGTACAATCAGTTCAGAAGTCCGTGGTCCACATCAAGGTGGAGCAGAAACTTGTCAACGTGAGGGGGCCGTTCCAAAACCGACCTCGTCAGGCAGGCTCCGGTTCAGGTGCAATCGTTCGATCTGATGGTTATATCCTAACTAACCACCATGTTGTCGGTGAGGCTGATAAGATCACGGTCCAACTCTATGATGGTCAGGAACTCAAGGCACGCTTGATTGGCACCGATCCAGCCACCGACATTTCCGTGATCAAGATTGAAGGAACGGACATGCCCGTCCTACAGATGGGAGACTCCGATAACATCCTGGTTGGGGAATCTGTGATTGCCATTGGCAACCCTTTCGGTCTGTCACACACCGTTACCTTCGGCATTGTCAGCGCCAAGGGGCGAACTGGAATGGGGATTGCCGAATATGAAGACTTCATTCAGACCGATGCTGCAATCAATCCGGGGAATAGCGGAGGCCCCCTCGTTGACCTAGAAGGCAAGATTGTAGGCGTAAATACAGCTATTTTCAGTCGCTCGGGTGGCTACCAGGGAATCGGCTTTGCCGTGCCGATCAACATGGCTCGTCGGGTCATGAATGAACTGATCGAAACTGGTCAAGTTTCCCGTGGTTGGTTGGGCGTTGGTATTCAGGACATGACTCCAGAGCTGGCCAAGGCCTTTGGGCTTGATCAAGCCAAGGGATCCTTAGTGACAGGAGTGATTCCAGGCACACCCGCTGAGAAGGCAGGACTACAGAAAGGCGATGTAATCTTACGCCTTAACGGTAGCACAATCGAGAATAGTAACGGATTACGCAATCTAGTTGCTGAAGCCCGTGCAGATGCCAAAGTCGATCTCGACCTAGTCCGCGACAAAGTACCGATGACACTAAGTGTACGACTAGACGAGCGACCTAAGCAAACCGGACAGGCGGACATCAATTCTTCAACCAAGTCACCAAGCCCTGAGCTCGGCTTTGCAGTCCAGGAATTGACACCAGAAATGGCTCAACGTCTGGGGTATGAAACAATCCAGAGTGGGATTGTAATCACAGCTGTCAAACCAGATTCTCCAGCGTTCAACGGGGGATTACGCGCAGGTATGATGATTGTGGAGATGAATCGCCAGAGCATTAACTCTATAGCTGACTTCCAGCGAGCAGCTCGTGATATCTCCACTGAGGATGGTGTATTGTTACTCTTGAGCACCCCTCAAGGTTCCCAGTACCTGTTTTTACAGGCTGACTAAGAGAGCTTCGGTTTCTTTGTCAGCAGCCTAAGTCTCCAATGACTTTTAGGTAATCACTGGTAAGACTGGCAACTCCTCTTGGCTGTTCCAGCCAATCCGATTGTGCCCAACCTTCCAAGAGAACTTGGGCACAATCATTTCTCCACAGTATCAAAACCTATCTAGTTTGCTTCAGCGCCTTCGAGAAGTTCGAATTCTTCTTGCAAACTAGCAATACCAGCCAGTTCTTCTTCGGTCCAAGAACGACGCTGCCATTGAATGCCGAAAGATTGAGAAAGTGCCTCCAAGAGCACGTCTTGCAATTCTCGTTGTGAGAATTGGCTCAAGCATCCGGTAGCTTCCAAAGAGATCATCTCACGACGCAATTGTGCCGCCGTTGCGTTGCGAAAAATACCTGCAAGAATCGGAATCTGGTCCTGCAGTGGAATGGAACCATGCTGCAGAAAAGAGCGAGAGCGTGCTTGACCAGGGACATATGGGCCACTCGTGATCACTCGCTGAGCGTTGCCGATCACCTTGCGATCCTGTAACAGAATCTCGTAGGCTGCAGGAGCAGAAAAGCAAACATGGGATTCCATCGGGGCACTGGCCTTACGCTCCTGTATTTGGGGCTTCAGGCCAATCTCCTCAAAAAACTGGTAGAATCCTTGAGCGATGAGTTCATAAGTCTCAATCGGCCCACCACAAAATGGAGGTTCCTGCAAACAGCCAATCAGCGAGTAGGTCAAGTCCCCACCATGCAGGACAGCGCGCCCGCCTGTTGTACGACGGAGCACAACGATATTCCGCTGACGACACCAATCTAAATCAAACTCCTCATCGAGCTTCTCATTACGACCCAATGACAGTGTCCAGCGATTCCAGCGATAGAGCCGAAGAGTAGGAACCATTCCTGAACTTTGCTGGCGAAGAAGCCATTCATCAGCAGCCATATTGAAGCTACCGCTACGTGGCTCTTCTTCTTCGATCAGGTACCAGGAAGGAGTAAGGATAAGGTCTGTCATTCAGGCCTTTGGGAAGCCAGGCAGGTTCAGGTTGGCTGCAATGTTGCCAAAGTTACCAAACTGCTGGGTCAGCGCGGTTTGCATCCGCTGCTGTCCTTGGCGAACACCTTCATTGACAGCAGACAGCACGAGGTCTTGGAGGGTTTCGGGATCATTCGGGTCGATTACTTCAGGATCGATTTGTAGGGACTGCGCTTCGAGTTTTCCGTTGAAGGTCATCTTGACCATTTCTCCCCCAACAGAGACTTCGTAGGTTTCTTTTGCTAGCTGCTCCTGCTGCTCCTGCATATTGGTGGAGAGTTCTTGAGCTTTTTTCATCAGCTCGCCCATGTCAAACATAATCACTCCTATAAATGGTCGATTCTTGGGTGAATTTTCGCTGGCGTAAACCCACCCTTCAGTGCAATTCAATATCGTAGACTTCGCTACCAGCAAAGACCTGAAGGATATTCTTCACTTGAGCATCCTCACGGGCTTGATTCTCCCGCTGTCTTTTCAGTTCCCGATTCTTCCATTGATCATATTCCTGCAACGTAGTGCCTTCTGTTGTCGGCTGATCATCTCGCTGAATATGAACTGATCTACCAGCAAACTCCTGTGCCAGTTGTTCAAGCTTTACCTGATGTTCCTTACTGAACAAATCAGGCGGATGCCGAAATCGCAGTTGCCAAACATCAGCTTGCAAATCTACAGGGAGCGCTGTGCGCAGCAACGTACCAATCACCGAGGCGCGACTGTGCACGAATTGTACGAATTCCTGCCAATTCAGTGGGAGTTCCTCTGGTTCATCCCACTGTTCAGATACAACCTCTAACCAACTTTCTGAAGACTTTGGCTCTCTGACTTCAATAGGTTTTAATGATTGTTGCGGCTCAGCGCCGAAATTTGGAGTTTTTTTTTGCTCCAACCCTGTTCCACCACCCTGTGCCTTGAGCCTTTGGATTGCTGTTTTAGCTACAGAAGTACGCTCCTCAATCGATTCGATGGGGAATTCATTGGATACTGATGGTTCCTCAACAACCGGTGGTGGCGAAGCTACGTTGGTAGCTGAAGCATAGAAACTAGGTTTTGTTGGAGGGTTGGTTGGCTGAAATTGATTTGATTGATCTGTTGTCTTTGCTGGCTCTAGCTCTGGTGAATCAACTCTTCCATCGACCTCTTGCCGTAATGTGCGGATTTGCTGGAGCATATCCTTCACTC
>JACLAD010002668.1_pt1 | contig 102824 bp, 85 predicted proteins | sample 8027901 | NCBI WGS metagenome assembly JACLAD01 (sample SAMN15725071, study PRJNA655200) | protist metagenome | isolation source: fluorescence activated cell sorting (FACS) single amplified genomes of... | place: Spain: Blaines Bay Microbial Observatory, Mediterranean Sea | collected 2016-07-05 | reverse complement strand
GGTGAAAACCCGAAGCGCGTCTATGGCTATGGCGGAGGACGCTTCCCGGGCGGCGCGCCTTATTCCCGTATGGGGAATGTCGCTGGCTATCGCACAGCTTGGATTAAAGCGACCGAATATAAGCGCAAATGGGACAAGTATGCTGAAGACGGCGGGGATATGCCCAACCGCGACTTAGAGCTTGATACGCTCATGGGTGTCTTGAACGGCGATATTCTAGTCCATATGCACTGCTATCGCGGCGATGAGATGGCCCAGATTATGGATATCTCTAACGAATTTGGCTATAAAATTGCGAGCTTTCACCACGCGGTCGAGAGCTATAAAATCGCCGATAAACTCGCTGAATATGGCACGTGCTCAAGCATGTGGGCTGATTGGTGGGGCTTTAAAATGGAAGCCTATGACGGCGTTCGTGAGAATATCTCGATGGTGCATAATGCTGGCGCTTGCGCGATCGTGCATTCCGACAGCGACATTGGTATTCAACGCCTAAACCAAGAAGCAGCCAAAGCACTTGCAGACGGCAAACGTGCTGGCATTGATATTTCCAAAGCAGACGCGTGGCAGTGGCTCTCAGCCAACCCTGCGAAATCACTCGGCGTGTTTGAGAAAACAGGCTCACTTGAAGCCGGCAAGCACGCAGACGTGGTCTTATGGTCGGGCGACCCGTTCAGCGTTTATACACAAGCTGAGCAGGTCTATATTGACGGCGCGCTGATGTATGAGCGCGGCAATCCAGAGCTGACCCCGGTTATGGACTTTGAACTTGGCCAACCTGGTGAAGGAGACCTGAAATGATCCGCACTTTAGCTTTATGCGCAGCAAGCGCACTCGCGATCGCCTCAGCCGCCGCTCAAGATATCGCGATTATCAACGCCAAGATTTGGACTGGCACAGATGCAGGCACAATTGAAAATGCTGGCGTCATCATTCGTGATGGTGAGATCACGGCAATGGGTGAAAACCTAAGCTCGCCACGCGGCGGGATGCAGGTTGTCGATGCCGAAGGACAGTGGCTAACGCCCGGTATCATTTCAGCCTTTTCGCGCACAGGACTTGTCGAAGTGAGCGCGGAGTCTTCAACCAATGATACGAGCGCTAGCGGGTCGGCCTTTTCTGTCGCTTTGCGGGCGTCTGATGGCTTTAACCCCGCTGCAACACCGGTTGCGGTTACACGTATTGAAGGCGTTACACAGATTGCTGTCGCGCCGGGCAATGGTGATAGCATGATCGCAGGTCAAGGCTTCACAGCTGATACATCTGGCATGCCAGACTCTGTCATTAACAGCCGCGCATTTGTTTATCTCGATGTGAGCGAACGCGGCGCTTCACTAGCAGGTGGGTCTCGTCCAGCGGCTTGGGCGGCTTTACGCGGCGCATTTGCCGATGCGCGGGGTTATCCGGCGCTTTACATGTCACATACTGAAGGAAACACACTTACGCGCTCTGATGCGCAAGCGTTTGGCGATGCCGTTCGTGGCCGTCAAATGATGGTCGTTGCAGCACATCGCGCCAGCGATATTCGTCAAGTTATTAAACTCAAAGCGCAGAACTCAAACCTCAACATAACAATCGTTGGGGCCGATGAAGGGTGGATCGTAGCTGACGAACTTGCCGCCGCTGATATTCCAGTGATCATTGATCCGTTCCAAAACTTGCCTGCGGGTTTTGCCCAATTGGCGGCGACAAGCAAAAACGCTGAGCGATTGATTGCGGCGGGTGTTCCAACGGCGTTTGCGCATTTGGGCGATGACAGTCATCAAGCCCGATTGGTGCTGCAAGTGGCAGGTAATGCTGTTGCCAATGGCGTTGATTATGATGATGCGATGGCGGCGATTACGACGGTGCCTGCGGAGATTTATGGTCTTGAGGGCTATGGCACTGTTGAAGTTGGTGCATCCGGTGATCTTGTCCTTTGGGACGGTGATCCGCTGGAACTGGCCAGTGCGCCGACAATGGTTTTGATTGGCGGTGACGTTCAGACACTTGAGAGCCGCCAAACGCGCTTACGTGATCGCTATCTCGACTTGGACGAGAGCGAGCGCCCATTGGCATATAAAAACTAGTCGCCTCTAAAGCTTGGTTCGCGCTTTTCGAGGAAGGCGCGGACCGCTTCTTTTTGATCATTACTAGTCGCTGCGAACGCAAATTGGTCTCGGTCCATATAGCTCGTCGCGTGGCCAAGCGGCATGGCTGCAGCGTTTATGGCTTGCTTTGTCATACGCAGAGCGAGCGGTGGCATCGCGGCGTATTTAGCCGCGAGCTCTAATGCAGCGGCTTTTGATGCGCCCTTCGAAGCAATCTGATCGACCAATCCCCAATTCAAGGCGGTTTCAGCGTCGCAAGGTTCGCCCAGAATTGTGAACTGTTTTGCCTTTGAGGGCCCGACCAAAGCAACTGTACGCGGGTTGGTTTGCCAGCTCATATTCATACCCAACGGGACTTCAGGCAGGCGTAGATGGGAGCTCTCGCTAATGATGCGATGATCACAGGCAACAGCTAAAGCAACACCGCCGCCGATACAAAAGCGTTCGATTGCCGCGACTGTGATTTGTTCTAGCGCTTCCCATGCAGCGCACATGTCCGGGCCGAGCTTCATCGCTTGGCGGCGCTCAACCACGGTCATAGCGGTTTGTTCGGCGCGGCGTGGATCTTTCAGATCAGCGCCTGCGGTGAATGCGCCCTCGCCGCTCAACACGATGGCGGACACATCTGTATCTTTGGAAAGCACTATCGCAACCTCGGTCAAGGCCTCCATCACTTCAATAGAAAGCGCATTCAGACCGTCGCGGCGGTCCAACGTCACGGTCGCTAAGCGACCTTGCTTTTCAAGCGTAACGAAGCGTCCAAACGTCTGTGTCATTTGGATTTCGCGACATTCGCGACGCGCTCAAGTGGTTCTATTGTTTGGACATATCCTGCTTCTTCCGGGATATGTAGGACCGGGTTCCCGTCATCGTCTTTACCAATGTGAGGTAACACGGTGACAACTGGCTCAGCGCCAAAACGAGATATGGCCTCTGCCGTTGTCTCAACTTCGGCGAGTTTGCCGAGGTTCATCCGGGTTGGGAAAATGATTGTGGCACTGCCAGCCGCTTCCATATCGAGCGCCTCTTGCGCGCCGAGCCAGACCGCCTCGGTCGTTTCGCGGCCATCCTGTTCAGCGACCTGATGCGGCGGTGTTGGCGCGAGATAGAAATGCGTGTCGAAACGCTTTGGCATCATAGTCGGTGTGATCCAGTGGCCAAAATGAACGAGACTATCTAGAGCAAGCACCAAGTCATGTTCGCGGATAAGCTCTAAGAAACTTTCTTCACGGCGATCAACTGGGCCGCGCATGGGATCGAGTGCGGCTGCAACGTCTTTGCCAACAAGCGCGGCGTCCGTTCCGCGCGCAGCTTTCGGACGCGCGAGAATGATGCCTGCCTCTTCGAACGCTTCGCGCACAGCTGAGATACGAGCCGCCTGCTCTTTCGGCTCATAATCACCATCAGTTAGGTCGGCCCACTCTGACGCGCTATCTTCTTCATTGGCTTTGCCGCCCGGAAACACCAAAGCGCCTGCCGCAAAGTCAATCTCATAGTGGCGTTTCACCATAAGGACTTGCAGCTTTGGCTGATCACGGAGCAGCAAGACTGTCGCGGATAATCTTGGCTCTGATGGTGACTTACTCATAATCGGACCTGCTCTCATAAACTTCGTTCAAATTTGACGGAAATCGGAACACTGATGTGCGCCTGATTTCAAGACTGATCCTGTATCTGCATTCCTTACCCTAGCGTCACGGAAGCAGAATGCGCCAATTACTTGATACCCCCCTCGCCCAGTCACCTTCTAAAGTTCGCACGCGGTTTGTGCCCGTCGTACATTTGGTGACAGGTGAAGCCGTGACACTGTTTGCCGAGTCCGAGAAGCGCTTCGAAGAGCGTGCGGTCTTCGGCCGGGCGGCGCCCGTTGCAGAACGCAGCGTGCCCGCCTCTCCTTCACAGTGGCTCGCTGGGCAGGTTGAGCGCATTGCGCATGACGCCCATAGTCGCACAACTGAGCGCCCAGTGATTGTGCCTGCGCCTCTCGCAGCATTGGTTGATCCTGATACAGCGCTGGCCTGTGACGCAGCTATTCGCCGGACACGGCTTTGCCCGCAGGAAATTTGTATCGAGATCAAAGATGCAGCGCTCGCCCTACCCAGCAAAGATGCGCAAGCCGGAATCGAGGCGCTGCGCCGAAATGGCTTCCGTGTTTCATTGGATGCGACACGATCTTGGCAGGCGTCGCTCAGCACAGCGCTTCGCCTTTTGTTGGATAGCATCCGCATTGATGCGAGCGTTCTCGAGTTTGAACCAGAGCTGGAAAAACGTGTCGATGCAGCGAACGGCTGCGGCATGACAGTGATCGCTGAGAAAGCTAATTGGCGCGATGGTGACTTTCTAGCCGCAATGGGCATTGAGTATGGAATACGCCCGCGCGCCGACTGCTAGTTTAGATTTTAAACCGACGATCAGCCTCTGCCCTGAACGCGCCCATGATTTTATCGACAGCCAAGCGCGAATTCGTTCGGGCGAGCATGCCCAGGATAGGGTTCTTGAACTCGTAATCTATGAAGAAATGGACGCGGGTGCGATTTTCGCCTTGAGGGTCGAATTGCCAACGGTTTTTGAGATGACGGAACGGGCCGCGTGCGAGGCGGACTTCGATGGTACGTTTAGCTTTGTCGGCTTTGACGCCGGTTGAGAATGTCTCGTCAAAGCCTTTGAAGTGGACATCAGCTTCGCCTGTGCACGTATAAAACCCCTGCTCGTCTTCAGCCTCGTCGGAAACACGCATTGTTTTGATCCAGCGGATGAAAGCCGGATATCCGCGTATATCCCGGACAAGTTCAAAGAGGTTGTCCGCGTCGTGCGGGATTAGGAGTTGTTCGCTGACTTTAGGCATTCTTCGCCATATGCGCGGCGCGGGCGGCACGCAAGCGCGCAAAATCTTCGCCCGCGTGATAGCTAGAACGGGTTAGTGGCGAGGCGGAGACCATGAGGAAGCCTTTGGCACGTGCGATCTCTTCATAAGCGGCAAACTCATCCGGGCTGACATAACGGTCAACGGCGGCGTGTTTGCGTGTCGGCTGCAAGTATTGGCCGATGGTCAGGAAATCGATGCCTGCAGAGCGCATATCGTCCATGACCTGCATCACTTCTTCTTTGGTTTCGCCTAATCCGACCATAAGGCCGGATTTAGTGAACTGGCTTGGGTCGCGGTCTTTGACTTTTTCCAGAAGGCGCAGCGAATGGAAGTAACGCGCGCCGGGGCGGATGGAGAGGTAAAGACGCGGAACAGTTTCAAGATTGTGATTGAAAACGTCAGGCTTGGCATCAATGACTTTAGCTTCCCAGCTATCTTTGCGCAGGAAATCTGGTGTCAAGATTTCGATCGTCGTGCCGGGTGAAGCTTCACGAATTGCGTTGATGGTGTGTACGAAGTGCATCGCGCCGCCATCTTCAAGATCGTCGCGGTCGACTGAGGTGATGACGACATGCTCTAAACCCATTTCGGCGACGGCGAGGCCCACACGGCGGGGCTCATCTGTGTCGAGTGGTTGCGGCTTACCGGTGATCACGTTGCAGAAAGAACATGCGCGCGTGCAGGTATCGCCCATGATCATCATGGTGGCGTGCTTTTTATCCCAACACTCGCCGATATTGGGGCACCCTGCTTCTTCGCAGACCGTGACGAGGCCTTTCGACTTCACGATCTCTCGCGTTTCAGCGTAGCCTTTAGACGTTGGGGCCTTAACGCGAATCCAGTCGGGCTTGCGCAAAAGCGGGGTGTCCGGGCGATTGCGCTTCTCAGGATGCCGATGTTTCGGCTTGGTATCAATGATCGTTGCCATGTTGGATAAATGGCGCGGAATAGCCGTCACGGCAAGCACTGCGACCGCATGGCTGTATTGTCAAAGTCAGTTATCATGGACGGAAAAGCTTGCTTCGCTCACAAGATGTGACACTTTGTTGCAAAGATTGAACAAGCCGGAGCATAATCCCCGCATGACAGATCAGAAGATTCCCGCGCCGCTGCCATGGAAGGCAAGCACCGCCAAGACCGATATTTTCTCTGCAATTATCCGCGCATCGAAGCAGTTTGGCAAAAGCAAGATTGCGATTGTTGACGGTGACGGCACGCAAGTTGACTATAAAACAGTCTTACGCGGCGCGTTTGCGCTCGGCTCTGCACTCGGCAAGAAATTTGATAAACGCGAAACAGTTGGCGTCATGCTGCCAACGGGAACAGGCGCGGTGGTTGCGTTTTGTGCTGTGCTTGCGTGTGGACGTTTGCCAGCGATGCTGAATTTTACGGCTGGGTCTGCTAACCTGAAGTCTGCGATGAAAGCGGGCAAGATCACGAAGATCGTCACCGCACATAAGTTCATTGAATTGGGCGGTTTGGAAGCTTTGGTGTCTGAACTGGAGCCGGTTGCAGAATTTATCTATCTGGAGGACGTCCGTGAAGAATTGGGCCTGATGGATAAGGTCGCAGGAGCGCTTGGCCCAATTTTGCCGGGATTGTTCCATAAAAAGCAAAACCATACGAAGCCGGGCGTGGTTCTATTCACTTCAGGGACTGAGGGTGAGCCGAAGGGCGTTGTTCTGTCGCATCATAATATTGTTGCGAATATCGAGCAGGTGCGCTCGCATATTGGGCTCGATCCAGACACAGATAGTGTCTTTAATCCGCTGCCGACATTCCACTGTTTTGGTCTGACTGTTGGAGCGCTCTTACCATTGGTGGCTGGTGTAAGGGCGGTCTTCCACCCTAGCCCGCTTGCCCCGCGTGAGATTGCTAACCGGATTGAGGAAACAGGGTCCACGATCTTGCTCGCCACGGATACGTTCATTGGCCAGTATGCGCGTGTCGCTAAAGAAGGGCAGCTTGATACGATCCGCCTTGCTGTTTGCGGCGCTGAGCGCGTGCGGGATGAAACCCGTCAGTTCGTGCGCAAGAAATTCGATATTGAAATCCTTGAAGGCTATGGCGCGACTGAAGCTGCGCCAGTGGTGGCTGCCAACAGTATGGAGTTGAATAAGCCCGGCACGGTTGGGCGGCTGCTGTCTGACATGGAGTATGAGCTGGTCCCGGTTGAAGGTATTGAAGAAGGCGGCAAGCTGCGGATCAAAGGTCCGAATATTATGATGGGCTATATGCGCTCATCAGCGCCGGGCATCATTGAGCCTACAGATGGCGGCTGGCACGATACAGGCGATATTTGCGTTGTCGATGAGGATGAATGCGTTCGCATTATGGGCCGTGTGAAGCGGTTCGCGAAAATTGGCGGTGAGATGGTTTCACTAGCTGTCGTGGAAAACTGCGCGAGCGCGATCTGGCCAGATGATATGCACGCGGCGGCAGCTGTACCTGATCCGCGTAAAGGTGAGCAGGTTATTCTGCTCTCGACGGCTAAGGACGCTAATCGCAGTGCCGTCTTGGCGTGGGCGCAATCGCATGGCGTGTCTGAACTGTCAGTGCCGCGGAAGGTCTTCCATGTTGACGAAGTTCCAGTCTTGGGGACAGGAAAGGTCGATTATGGCAGCGTCGGTAAGATGGTCAAAGAGCTATTAGAAAGCGCTTAGGCTTTCTTTGCGATTTTTGCGCTTTCATCATTATCGGTTTCAAGCTTTTCAGTAGGTACAAGACGCTGCGGTGCAGGCTTTTGTTCACGGGACAATTCAGGCTTGAGTTCGATAAGGTGGGCTAAATTCTCTATTGGTTGCGGACGGCTAAAGAAATAGCCTTGTAACTCATTACAGCCATTATCACGTAGAAACTCGCCTTGGCGCATCGTTTCAACGCCTTCGCCTGTTGTGTGCATCCCTAGCGCTTTAGCGAGTTGTAGCGTCGCCTGTGTAATCGCGCGGCTGTCTTTGCTCGTGTCCAAATCGTCAGTGAATGACTTATCGATTTTAAGTTTATCGAATGGGAACTGGCGCAGATAGCTGAGTGATGAGAAGCCTGTACCAAAATCATCCAAGGCAATCCGCACACCGATATCTTTCAGCTGACGCAGTTTTTCGAGCGTGTATTTTGTGTCCGTCATCAAGACAGACTCAGTCAATTCAAGCTCAACGCGGTTGGGGGCAATCCCGTTCGTCGCAAGCGAATTCACGATGGTAGGGACGAGACTCTCGCTATGCAACTGTAACGGAGAGAGATTAATCGCGATCTTGATGTGATCTGGGAAGCGTTGCGCCTCATAAAGGGCTTGGCGAAGCACCCAATCACCAATACGCGTGATTACACCTGTATCCTCAGCAAACTCGATAAATGCACCTGGTGAGAGTAGACCTTTATGCGGGTGCTGCCAGCGCAGCAGCGTCTCGCAGCCAACAACTTCGTGCGTGGTTGCATCGACGAGAGGTTGGAAGAAAACGCGCATTTCATTGCCTTCAATCGCATTGTTGAGATCGGTCTCAAGCTGCCGCATGGTTTGGGCTTTGTCTTCGAGACTCTTGTCAAACAGGGTCCAAGTGCCTTTCTGGCGACCTTTGGTGCTGTAAAGCGCCATATCGGCGTGCTTGAGCGCCTCTTCGACGTCAAATGGGCCATTCGGCAAGCGCTTTACACCCATTGAGGCACGACAAAGTATCGAGCTACCCCAAAGCTGATAGGGCTCGCCGAGCATATTACAGACCTCATCGAGACGGGTCGGTAGAGACGTATCGTGACTAAACGGTAGGACCACAGCAAACTCATCACCGCTGATCCGAGCCATCAACCCATTCGGTCCTACGACGTTGCGCAAACGGTCACCTAAACCCTGCAACAACGCATCACCCGCGTGATGGCCCATCGTATCATTCACCCATTTGAAGTTATCAAGATCGAGCCAAATCAAGACGTGATTATCAGCGCTGCGATGCGCCTCAAGACTAAGTATTTTCAGCTCATCAGTCAGGGTTTCGCGGTTAGGAAGCTTAGTGAGCGGATCGTAATGTGCCAAAAAGGCCATACGGTCTTCAGTGATCTTTGACTTGGTGACATCAGATGCGACGCCGCGAAATCCGTTAAACTCGCCTTTGGCAAAGACCGGTTTGCCAGAGAAAGACCACCATTCCCTTGCCTCGTCGCGTTTCAAGCGGACAGTGAGATCTCTAAATGGGCGTTGGTCGCGCAAAGCTTGTTTGAGTTCACTACGCTCATCAGAAGATGCCAAGAGCGACAAAAGTTTTTCACCGCTCGGCATCCGGTTGTCCGATCCAACCTCAAGGTCAGAGCTTTCATTTCGCTCGATCAAAACGCCATTTGCGTCCGTCTGCCAGAGCCAATCCTTGGTCGTTTCTTCAAAGTCGCGCAGAAGTAGACCAATAAGTTCTGTCTGCTCTTCCATCGCAATTTGTGAGAGTTGTTGCTGAGCAAATTGTCCATAGGCCAAGCGCGAAGCAAAATACAGAACGCCCATATAGGAGAGCGTCATGACCGACAAAAGTGTGTTGCGCGGGTCTTGCTGAAGCTGAAAGCCAACTAAGACACCTGCAATGATTGGAATAACAAGACCCATCGCAGCGTCTGGGATTCGACCTATCAAAAGCACACCGCCAAACATCGTTCCGACGAGAAGCATACCGCTGGCTGTCATGCCGATTGAATCTGAAAAAGGTATAATCGCAAGCGCGATAAGGCCCCAGAGAACACCAAGAATAGTTGCTGCTCTAACAAAAGCAGCGATGTCGGTCTGGTTTTCTTTATCACCTTGCTGACGCGATTTCACACGCCGACGATAGGCAGAAAACGCCATATAGCCGAGTACGAGGCACATGACCCCGCCCCAAGCAAATACAGCGCGCCCCATGCCGGTCTGTGAAAATGAAAGCACAAGCACCATCACGTTCAAGAGACAGGCAAGAATGCTGACATTGGTCAATTCGCGAATGCTTGAGACTTGCGCGGCGCGTAGGTTTGTTTCTTGATCGTCAGTCAGTTCTAAGCCGCCGAACAAGCCAGCGACTTTTAGATCTGTCTTGAAACGCTTTAACAAACTCCGGCTCATGCCCAACCCTCTGCGATCCCAATTTGGCGAATTGTAGTTTTTGCTACAGCAAAGGCATGAATATCCATGAAGCCGCATATGGTAAATTTTATAGAATTTTGTCAGAGTGTTAGACACGCGACCAAACGGATACGATCATGAGCCAATCAGACCTCATTCTCGCAATGGACCAAGGCACAACATCTAGCCGCGGCTTGGTGTTCAACACTTATGGAGAGATTGTAGCCGTATCGCAGCAGGAATTTGCTCAACATTACCCTGCCGATGGCTGGGTAGAGCATAACCCAGAGGATATTTGGAGCAGCGCAATTGAGACTGCGCAGGACGCTGTGCGTTTAGCCGAAGCGAAAGGCGGCAAGGTCGCGACGATCGGAATCACCAATCAGCGTGAAACTGTTTTAATATGGGATCGTGAGACTGGAGAGCCGATTGGCAACGCGTTGGTCTGGCAAGATCGACGAACGGCGGAAACCTGCGCTAGTCTAAAAGAAGACGGCTATGAAGGCATGGTGAATGCCAAGACGGGCCTGCTCCTTGATCCCTATTTTTCGGCAAGTAAAATCGCTTGGATGCTGAGTCATATAGAAGGTGCGCGCGAGAAAGCTGACGCGGGCGAGCTGGCTTTTGGGACCGTAGATACTTTTTTGATTTGGCGTCTGACAGGTGGGCAGCAGCATGTGACTGACGAAACCAATGCGTCGCGGACAAGTCTGTTCAATATTCATGAGAATGACTGGGATCAGCACCTGTTAAACTTATTTGGCATCCCCCGTGCGATGCTGCCTGAAGTCCTCCCGAGTGCCGCTGAATACGGCGTCACCGCGCCTGAATTGTTCGGACGTCCGTTGCCGATCCAAGGCGTTGCTGGCGATCAACAGGCGGCTGCATTTGGGCAAGGCTGCACGAAAGCTGGTATGGCAAAGTCAACCTATGGCACAGGTTGCTTTTTGCTTATGCATACGGGGACTGAAGCGATTAGCTCGCAAAACCGATTGCTGACAACACGCGCTTGTCGGGCATCAGGACCGCCTGTGTTCGCGCTTGAGGGATCGATCTTTATTGCAGGCGCTGTTGCACAATGGCTGCGGGATGGGTTGGGCGTGATTGAGCAAAGCTCTGAGACTGAAGTGATTGCAGCAGGTTTGGACGGGAATGGCGGTGTTTTTCTTGTGCCAGCGTTCACAGGCCTCGGCGCGCCGCATTGGGACGCAGAAGCGCGAGGTGCAATTTATGGCCTGACGCGGCAATCAGGCCGTGCAGAGATTGTCCGGGCGGCACTGGAATCTGTAGGGTATCAAACGGCGGATTTGATCTCGGCCCTAGAAGCCGATGGGGCAGCCGTTGGAACGGTGCGGATTGATGGCGGGATGTCGCAAAATAATTGGCTGTCGCAGTTTATCGCTGACATCACGAATGCGCATTTGCAGCGCCCGGAAAACGTTGAAACCACCGCCCTCGGTGCTGCGAAACTCGCAGGTATTCAGGCAGGCATCTGGCAGGAAGGAGATCACCTTGATGCACTCTCTGGCGGGATGACTGACTTTGCACCCAAGATGAACGAGGAGACACGGCAGACATTGCGCGGCGAGTGGGATATTGCGGTAAAGACAACGCGGTATCGCGAGCAGTTAAGACGCGACGCTTAGAGACTTATTTCGAGTTGCATCCCATCATAAGCAGGCTCAACGCCTGAAGGCAGTTCAGCTTTGAGCTTTTGGTAGTCCAAATCAACGTGCAGATTGGTGAGCACGGCGCGTTTCGGCTTGAGATGTCCTATCCAGCCTAAAGCTTGCTCGACATTTGCGTGGGTCGGATGCGGGGTGTAGCGAAGCGCATCAATGACCAGAATATCAAGATTGCCAAGTTGCTCTAGCGTCTGTGTTGGGAGGTCGTTCAGGTCATTGCAGTAAGCCAGATTACCCATTCGGAAACCGAGCGACCTGATCCGGCCATGCTCTTGGTCGAGTGGAAGGAAGCCGATTGCACCGCCGGGTCCGGTTATTTCAAATTGTATGCCGTGCTTAATATCAGCCTGCAGGTCCAAGATTGGGGGATAACCGCCCTGCCCCTCAAAACAATATCTGAACTTTGGCAGCAAGGTCGCCCGGGTTGGGGCGTCGAGATAAGTCGTGATTTGCGCGCGGTTACGGATCGCGAGGGCGCGGATATCGTCTATGCCATGCGTTTGATCGGCGTGATCATGTGTGAAGACAATTGCGTCGAGCTTTTGAACCTCAGCGTCGAGAAGCTGTTCGCGAAGGTCTGGTGAGGTATCGATCAGAACGCGCGTTATCTGCTCTGGCATGTCGGGGTTGAACCGATCCACAAGCGCAGAACAACGGCGGCGGCGGTTCTTTGGTTCTGCCGGATCACAAACACCCCAATCGCCTCCCACCCGCGGAACACCGCCCGAAGACCCTGTGCCTAAGAGCGTAAGACGCAGCATGTCGCTCATGCAGAAATTTTCGAGAATAATCGCAGAGCATTAGCTTCGCAGATCGCGCCAATATCTACTCTTGTTTTGCCATGCAGAGCAGCCAGCGCGTCTGCAACATATGGCAGATAAGCAGGCTCATTGCGGCGGCCACGATAGGGCATGGGCGTGAGATAAGGGCAATCTGTCTCAAGAATGACTCGGTCTAGCGGCACATCTTCAATCACGGCCCGAACGTCTTTAGCGCTTTTGAAAGAGAGAATACCGGAGACAGAGACAAAAGCGCCGAGGGCTAAGCCGCGCTGGCAAAGGTCGGGGCCACCTGTGTAGCAGTGCAAAAGGATGGGGAAGGCCCCAGCCTTTGATTCTTCTTCAAGGATTGTCGCTGTTAGATCGTCGGCTTCGCGGGTGTGCACGATTACGGGAAGGCCTGTTTCGCGCGCGGCAGTTATGTGGGTCTTAAAGCTTGCCTCTTGTTGCTCTTTCGGGCTGTAGCCATAGTGAAGGTCGATGCCCGTTTCGCCAATCGCGACGACTTTTGGGTCGGTTGCGCGGTCGATCAAGTCTTGCGCTGTCGTGTCGGTGAAGTCTTTGGCGTGATGAGGGTGCGTTCCAACTGAGCACCAAATATCATTATTTGCGTCAGCAATCGCTTTTACTCGCGGGAAGTTATCCAGTCGCTCACAAATCGCGAGCATTCGCGAAACACCTGCCTCGCGCGCGCGCGTCAGCACATCTGGCAAGTCATCTTCATAGGCTTCTGCGTGCAGGTTTACGTGTGTGTCGAACATAGCTTAGGCGCTTAGCGTCTTGAGGCCATGTTGCAAGGTGGCAAAGAGCTTTCCCGCTGTTTGTAGCGGTGTAAGATTGAGGGCATCAGCGGTCGCCCGAACCTCATGCATCGCTAGCCATGTCTTGCCAAGCTGTGGGTCGGTCTCAGCTTTTTGCGCAGTCCAACTCAGCAACGTGTCAGAGAACGCTTTCAGCGCACCTGCGTCGGTTATAGCGGCGCTGATGGCTGATGTAACGATCCCGGCGCTCGGTTTTACCGGAGATTTGAGCAGGGCTTGCGCCGCTTGTACAGCTTTCGCTCCACCACTCTGACTGAGTTCGATGCCATAGCCCGGACGCCTGTGGGATAGACGCGTAGCAAGGGCAGTATCACCATCATAACCTGCGAGCGCGGCTTTCGTATCTTCATCGGATAAGGGATATAGCCGCAAGACCTGACACCGCGAACGAATGGTGGGCAGCATGGGCTTTTGGCCGTGTGAAATCAGAATCAGGAGCGCGTTGTTTGGCGGTTCCTCAAGTGTTTTCAGAAGCGCGTTCATGCCTGATACGTTCATCTCATCGAGTGAATCGATAACGCCGACCCGCCATCCTGACATTGCAGGACGCAGAGAAAAGAATTGGTTCAGATCGCGAATTTGATCGACGGTAATGTCTTGGCGAAGTTTGTCTTTTTCGTTCAACTCGCGCTTCACCCAATGCAAATCGGGATGCCCGCCAGATGCGACAAGTTGCATAACCCTATCGTCACTAGGGGCATTAGGCGCAGCCGCGCCGAGCATGAGTGCGGCCAAGCGCTTGGCAAATAGGGATTTGCCTATGCCTGAAGGCCCCTGAAAAATCCAACCATGGTGCAAGCGGTTGGAGGCACGCGCGGCGAGGAAGCGCGCTTCAGCGTCAGCATGACCGATCATGGGAAATGCAGCGGTCATGTTAGCGATACGATTTGGTCTATTTCTACAAGTGCTCGATTGAGAACAATATCAGCCGGCAGCATTGCGTCGATCAATTTACAACGCTCAGGTTCCTGTTTTGCGATGGCGAGAAACGCGGCGCGAACTTTTCCATGAAAGTCCATGCCCTTTGCTTCGAAGACATCCGTGACATCCCGCACGCGGCGTCGTTCAGATAAGTCCTCTGGGGCGGCATCAAGAATGAGAGTCAAATCCGGTGCCGTTTCACCAACGACCGCTGTTTCAAAGCTTTTCAAAACAGATAGCGGTACGCCATCAATGCTCTGATAAGCCCGTGTTGAATCTGCAAACCTGTCACAGATAACCCATAGCCCGCGAGCGAGCGCTGGACGTATCTGACGGACAAGATGGTCTTCACGTGCGGCATTCATCAACAGGGCATGCGCGAGCGGCGACCATTCATGATCTTCGGGTGGATTGAGCGCCAGCTCGCGTATCTTTTCAGCGAGCGGTGTTCCACCTGGTTCGCGCGTGACAATTACGGAAATTCCGCGATCACGTAGCGCCGTGGTTAGACCGGCGATCAAAGTCGACTTCCCAGTCCCCTCGCCGCCTTCTAATGTTATGAAGCGCCCGCGTTCCACCTCAGCTTTCGCCTTCCATTTTGCGGCTTAGCCCTTCAACAGCTTTGCCGAAAAATCCAAGACGCGCAACGCTGTCAGTCGCAATAAGTGGTAACGTAATTGGGTCTTTGCCCTCAATATTCACAACAAGTTGAGCAATCTCATCGCCCGCAGTGATTGGCGCTTCGATCAAGCTGTTATGGATAATTTCTGTCGTGCCTTTGGCAAAGGCCCGTTTGTGCGCCGTCACATCGACACTCTCGGCGAGCCTCACACCAACGGTGCGCTGTTCACCCATCCAAACGTGGAGTTCGGCCAGACGTTTATCGCCGCCTTTAATCGTTCGCGTCTCAAAGGCAGAAAAAGCGAGCCGCATCAGACGTTCAGCCTCTAGTGCCCTGTCGCGTGAAGTTTCCATGCCGTTGATCACCAATATGCGGCGCTGGCTATCTCTAACAGCGGATGCGGTTAGCCCATATCCAGAGACGCTAAGATGGCCAGTCTTTAGGCCATCCACACCGTCCATTGTGCCGAGCAATGGATTTCGGTTTGTTTGGCGGATACCATTCCACGTCATCTCTGGCTGTGCATAATAGGCATAGTATTGCGGAAATTTCTCAATTTCTGACCGTGCCAAGCGTGCAAGGTCTGCTGCCGAAATACGGTGGCCGTCTGCATCAAGACCACTGGCATTCTTAAAGGTTGCACTGGTTAGGCCCATCTCGCGCGCAAGCTCTGTCATTTCACGCGCAAAAGCTTCCTCTGATCCAGCCAAGCCTTCCGCAAGAACGATACAGGCATCATTGCCAGACAAGACAATCACACCGCGCAGCAGGTCCTCAACTGTTGGCGTCTCGCCAATCTTGAGCCCCATTGTTGAACCGCCTGTTGCCCAGCCGCCTTTACGCCAAGCGTTTTCGCTGACTGTGAAACGATCCTCAAGACTGATCTCCCCGCGCTCAATCCGATCAAAAACGACATGCGCCGTCATGATCTTCGTCATCGAAGCCGGGATCATTAGATCATCACCATTCTTCGACCAAAGGATTTCGCCTGTCTCGTGATCCATGATGACGGCATGGCTCGCATCCGTCTCAATAATTTGCGCCGCCGATACCATAGCGCTAAGCGCCGCGAAGGTCGCGACAAGAATAGATCGAAACAGCATGGATAGGCTCCTTGGCAAGATGAAATCGGCCCTTATTCCTAGACTGGAAAAAGGGCCGGTTCGTGACCAAGGTCAATGTTTGAAGCTGTTTTCGCTAACGGGTTGTGACAAAACCGTCTGCGATGCCCGCACTAGAGAGCTGACGGCGCTGAATTTCGGCTTCTGAGCGTGTTTGGAATGGACCAATCAAGACGCGGAAATAGTCACCGCCACGTACGCGCGCTTCTTCGATTTGAACTGGCATACCGCGTCCGAGTGCCTGATTAAGACGCTGTGCGTTTGCAATGTCAGAGAATGACCCTGCTTGGATAAAGACGTTTCCTAGGCCCGCAATTGGCGTTGTACGCTGCGGCGCTGGTGGGGTCATCGTTCCGACAGGATCTGGAACCCCAAGGCTCGGCTCTTTAAAGGCGACGGTTTGCGGCTCTGGAAGTCTGACAGGCGCCATCGCTTCATCCTGCACAGGTGCTGCAGCGTAGCGATCATTGACTTGCTGAACGGGCGCTGGGCCGAGATAGCGCACGCGTACATTCGCCGACTTGCCAGGATTGATGCCGAGGACATTCGCGGCGCGAGGCGAGAGCTCCATGATACGCTTACCATCAAACGGGCCGCGATCATTGACGCGAACAACAATCTCGCGTTGGTTGGCTTCATTGATCACTTGAACAAGACTTGGCAGTGGGAGATTGGGATGCGCCGCTGTCATGGCGCTTTCGTCGAAAATCTCGCCATTGGCCGTTGGTTGCCCATCAAAGCCTTCAACGTATACGCTTGCCAAGCCGCGTTCTTCGCTGATCTTCGCGTCGCGATTCACGCTGACTTTACTGAGTGTGAGAGGACGGTTGGTAGCTGCTGGTTGTTGAACTTGTAGCGACGCAATTCGAATTGGCTGAGTTGGCGCGGCAGCAGCGCGTTGTTTTGCAACAGATGCGGCGGCGGCGCGCGCATCAAAGCCGCCTGCCGTAATAGAAGGATCTTTAGGCGCAGTGTAGCGTTGGGCCGCTTCAGCGCTCAAAGCGGTTTCAGCTGAAGCAAACGCCATAGGCGAAGCTTCATTATCAGCAGCACGCGGACCAGAAGCGCCATAGAACGTGTTTGGTTGATCAGGGTAGCGAAACTCAACGCGGCGCGTACGTGGGTCGGTGTTCTGTGAGACATCTGCGCGAGGGGCCGCAAGAGCTGACCGCGTTTGTTGAGGAGCTGTTGTTTGTGCCGTGCTGCCCTGCCCTGCAAATGTGATCGGCGCAGGCGCGCGGCGGTCAGCTTGCGCAGGACCAGCAAAGGCCAATGCTATAGTGCTCGCGCTTAGGAGCGCCATAAAAGCTGTGCGGGGGCGATCAACAGTCATATTCAACCTCGTTCTGTGGTCTTTTACCTCCACCATTCGGGCAGAAGCAGAGCATTATGGCTCTTCTCGATTGATCATTGTTTACCATGACAACCTGCATTTATGGTGAACGGGAAACGAAAGTTCACACCAGCCTGACAAGACCTGATTAACCATAAACAGACCAAATGCAGGCAATTTCATGACAGGGCTTGCATTTCATTTCAGATTGTAAGAAACGGCTGTCTTCATCCCTGCGGAGGGATGGCAGAGTGGTTGAATGCACTAGTCTTGAAAACTAGCGGGCGTGCAAGCGTCTCCGGGGTTCGAATCCCCGTCCCTCCGCCACTTATCATTGTCATGTCATTGATATTTAATCTTTTATATATCAAGAGTACGGCATAATCCCTCCACTTACCTTGTCATAGGTTTGCTTCACAAGTTACGGAGCACCCTAATCTTCTGTATTTTGGAAGTATGGGGGGTGATTGCTATAAATTCCTAATACCGAACATTAAACTCAGCGTTAATATGAGAACACCAGAAGAGAATGAAATTCAACGGACGCCTTACCCTGACGTGTGATGGTTACTAAGGGTGAAGCAGGTCTGAGAATTCTTCAGCCATCACCTTTTTGGGCTTACGTTCAAGCGTAAAAAGGCCCCAATGCTTTTCCGGCTCAAGTGGATCTGGAGACCCTTTCCAAGGCTCATCAAATGCTTCGAAAACGAAGGTTAGGATTTGTTCCTCTGTCACCCATTCCATGAGGCGCTGATAATAGGTCTGCTGCAACTCTTCAGACGCATTCCAGGGTTCGATCCCGCGCCCATTTGATGTCGTCGTCCAGCCAGCTTCGGTTATAATCACAGGCTTTTCTGGATAACGACCTTTGACGGCGTAATAATTATCTTGTGTGTAAGCGAGCGCCTCATCTATCGATTTGTATTCCCAAACCGGGTAGGTGTGGATGCTGATTACGTCGAGATGCTCAACTAAGCTTTTTAACTTACCCATCCAAGGGACATAATTCTCGCAGAACGTAATGGGGTGCCGTGCTTCATTCTTTAGCGTTTTAGCCATGTCGATCAGTCGATCCACCGGCACCATATGGTCATTCCATTCGACACTTGCCTCGTTGCCAATAGAAAGCGCTAAGACTTCGCGAGAAAAGCGTTTAGACAGTTCGATCATGGTTGATAATTCGGCTGTGTTTGCACGCTTATTGGCGCGCAATTGCTCATCGCTATAGACCCCGCCCCATGGACAATTGTAATTGCTGACTTCAGCTGAAAGCCCGATGCCAAGCATAACTTGCAAAGGCAATTTCTCGTCGCGAATCACCTGCAGCACGGTTTCTGCGTGCGGTGTGCAATCATAGATCCGCAAATAGCGCCAATGACGCTGCAGAATGAGCAAGTCTTCCCGTATTTGCTCATATGACGGGAAGACGCCTGAGGGCGGACTCTGCCCTTCTCTATAGCCCGAATAGCAAATCGCATTCGCATAAGGCGGATTAAAAGCGCTGCTTTGCGATCGAAAGAAATCTAACACCATATCAGTAATATTTTGGTTGACCGTCTTTGTCCCATAGCCCCCAATAAGCCCCGACATCGCCTTCTTTTTCTATCTTCCAAGCTTCATCAAACCCCGCAAAGTAGAAAAGATCAATACCTTCAGACTGGGTCCACTGCACGGCGTCTACAAAGTATTTCATCGCATTGAGCTTAGACGGCTCAGCCCCTGCTTCGACCGATCCTTTATTCGGCCAGCCCGACTCTGCAATGATCACAGGTTTACCGTTTGCCACCCGCTGCGCGCGCCGATACATTTCTCGCATGTAAATATGCGCGTGCGCAATCGGATACCCTTCCCAGAATGGATAGCAATTAACCAGAATGACATCGCACACGTCAGCGACGCGTGGATAATTCTCAAATAAGAAGTAAGCGTCAACATAGCCAACTGGAAGATCCGTTTCAGCCTTTGCACGCTCAATATAAGAAATGAGTTGGTCCTCACTTAATTCACCACGCAGCATTACTTCATTGCCGATTGCCAATATACTAGCATCCCCACGCTTGGCGATTTCTATTCCTGCTTGCAGTTCGATCTCATTGTATTCGAGATCATAGTCAATCCAGACGCCAACCATGGACTTCAACCCAAGCTCAGTAGCGATCGCAGGGGCGTGTTCATTCCCGCGTGTACAAGAGAATGTCCTGATCCACTCGGTGTGCGGAGCGAGAACTGACATCCGCTGACGGATTTGCTCGGCAGACGCTTGTGTCAGATTATCTTGGCCATCGACGTACGGGCTAAAGGCCAGTCCATGGATCTTATTGGCCAAAAGAGTTTTTATGATCTGGGAGAATTCCGCATCGCTCAATTGTTCAGCCGATATGCCCGACAATGCGAGTTTTCGATTATAAGGATTAGACATCTACCCCTCCATTACTGCGACTTTTGCAAAGTCTTCGCCCCATTGTGACAGCGTTGTCAGAAATTGTCTAGTTTAGACTTTCCGTCAGACTGGATTAACTGAACGCCTTGATTCACGGCAACAATTGCAACAACCTGAAGACAAGCTGATCAATATCTCAGCATATCGGAGGACAAATAACGCCATGAATCGGGCCTACAACTTCATTGCCGTTTCTTTCCTTGGATTGACGGCATGCGCTACACCAATCGTTTCCAAGTATCATCAAAGCGACAAGCTGCAATCTTATACCGGCTATACCGGTCAGTATGACGGTTACACCTTGGTCATCGACGAGCGCTTTAATGAGTTTGACGACTCTCTATGGCGGACAGGCGATGGCGCGGTAGGTGGCGAGTCGATGTGTCGTTTCCAGCCCCAGGGAGTTGTGGTTGAAGAGGGACATCTAAAACTGATCGTGCAACCAGAGGCAGTTCCGCCTGGATATTCGAATGACCACGCACAAGAAAAAGGTCCGTATGATTATGTCTGCGGCGAAGTTCGGACGGTAGATGATCGGAGGTTTCATTATGGCCGGATTGAAGCGAGGATGAAGGCGCCGAACCGCGAGACCGCATCTGGCTATATTTCCTCACTATTCACCTACCGGTTTGACAAAGACTCAGCATCGGAAACACCAGAATCCACAGAGTGGGAAGAAATCGATGTTGAGCTAGAGGGCGGCCGCCCAGATAAGTTTCAGGCTAATCTTATATATGGCAAAGACACTTGGGAATGGTGGCGCACACGTGTTTTTGGCGCTTGGGAAGATAAAATCGAGGTCGGTCCCGTTGATGAGTGGCGTGTGTTCGCAATCGAATGGCTACCGGATGAAATTCGCTGGTATGTCGATGGCGAATTAGTTAAAACGCTGACCGTTTCAGATCTTGATTGCGTTCCAGAATGTGTGGCGCCACAGGAACAGCCAACGCCCATCCCGAATAATCCAACAACAATCTTTATGAACTTCTGGATCCCAGTCGATGATGTTCAAGACTATTTTGGCGGGAATAAAGACCGGAACCAATATCCTATGACTGCAGAATATGATTGGCTCCGATATTATAGTTGGGATGGCGAGATCACGAATAACGATTAGGTTGGAACAGCTTCCAAGCGCCGTTTTTCCAACGTGTCACGAATTTCATTCGCTCGTTCTTCCGTCACGTCGTAATCGCGCATGAACCAGATGGCGAGTAGAGCACCGACGATAGGTACCAAACTATAGGCCATACGCATGCCGTCCATAGCGCCTTCGACCTGCACGCCATCAGCAGGCGAGAATCCCGTAAAGGCCATGATCAATCCACTGAGTCCGCCAGCAATGGCAACTCCAAACTTAACCATGAGCCAGTACAAAGCTCCAAATGTACCTTCGCGCCGTAAACCCGTATTCATTTCATCCAAGTCACATACGTCGGCGGTCATGGAGGTCATCAAAGTAAACAAACCGCCGATACCGAACGAGAAGAATGGGATTGGCAGCAGCATAAGCATCGGTTTACCGGGTACGAAGCACCACCAGAACATCACATAGCCAATGAGTGAGATCGCTTGTGTAATGAGGAAAGTGTTCTTTTTGCCAAGCCGTGAAGCCATTACAATGATGACAGGGATAACCAAGAAACATGTTGCCAAGGCTGAAATGGTACCAAACCAAGCCGGCCAATTGCCAGCAGCTCCCGCGTCGCCGCCGAACAGGTGATGCACGACAATAAAGAATGAAAAGGCCGCGACAGTTTGAAAAGAACTAAACACTAAAAGCGTCGCCGCACATAGCTTGCGGAAGGGTTTTAGGCTGAGGGCAACGCCAAAACCTGACAGAAATGTCTTTTGGTTTTTGCCGATATTCTTGAGGCTCAAATCCTCCAAGTCACCCGCATCTTTGGTTGACGGGCTACGCACGATAATCGCTGGAATGACGGCCAACGCCATGCACCCGAGACCGACCCAGATCGCGAGATGCCGGACACCTTCGGCGGGGGAAGCAAACAAATTTTCATTGTATAAAAGCGGCCAGAACCAAGGCACAATCACCCACGCCCATTGTCCAATCCACTGCGCAACCGCCATGAGCCGCGTACGCTCATGGAAATCATTACTCATTTCATAACCCATAGCTATGTAGGGTGTGGCGAAAATGGTCAGCCCGACATAGAAGACAAGGGACCCAATAAGGAAATATGTGAAGTTGAAGCCAAGACTGTTGCTCTCATAGAGTTGCCACATGCCGATATAGGATACGCCAGTAATTACGGCACCGATTAGAATGTACGGTTTTCGTCGTCCCCACCTCGAGCGGGTATTATCAGATATGAAACCCATAATTGGGTCGAGAATAGCATCAAGAAGGCGTGGTAAGAAGAATAACAAGCCCCAAAGCAAAGGCGGAAAACCCAGCCCCTGAACCAATACTACCATAAAGATACCGAGCGCGGCTGGAAACATTTGGTTTCCCAACATACCGGCACCATAGGCAACTTTCTCTATCATGGGCACGTGACTACGCCCGGCCAATTCCTGCATTTTGACACCCTCCCCGAGTGTTTTTTCTTTTTGTTCTGAGCCAAATAGATTGAATTGACAAGCAAATTTCAAGTGCTGTGCTTTCGATCAGCGCACGAAAATGTTAGCGCTCCCATTTTTTGTGTTTTGCAAACTTGCAAACGAGGATTGAAAAACATAACGATCGCTTGCTTCTTGAAATCTTTTGAGTGAAGTGGCGAAATTCTCAAGAAAGACAGACCATCATGCAAAGTAAATTAGAGACACCTGTGGATGTAGATGGTTACGAGTCTCGAATCGCAAGTTTGATCGAGAAAATGACGCTTGAAGAAAAAATCGGTCAACTTACACAGTTTTCCGGATTTTATGATGTGACAGGCCCTGCTCCGGCTGGCGACCGCGAAGCGCAAAAGCATGATTTACTTCAACGTGGTTTAATCGGGTCAATGCTCAATGTTGTTGGCTACGAACAAGTTCGTGCGTTTCAGACCTTTGCCGTCGAAAATTCACGTCTGGGTATTCCCATGTTGTTTGCTTACGACGTCATCCACGGCCAAAAGACGATGTTCCCGATTCCGCTTGCCGAAGCTGCGAGCTGGGATTTGGACGTCATTGAACGCAGCGCCCGTATCGCCGCGACAGAAGCAGCGGCGCAAGGATTGAACTGGACGTTTGCGCCAATGATTGATGTCACACGCGACGCGCGATGGGGCCGTGTAATGGAGGGTGCCGGCGAGGATCCCTTCCTCGGCTCACAAATCGCTAGCGCCCGCGTCAAAGGGTTTCAAGGCAAGAATCTAGGCGACCACGACACTATCCTAGCCACGGCAAAACACTTTGCTGGCTATGGTTTCGCCGAAGCGGGTAAGGAATACAATACCGTTGAGGTCGGAACCGTAACCCTCCACAACACGATTTTGCAACCCTTCAGAGACGTTCTGGAGACTGCGAAACCACGATCAGTTATGAACGCCTTTAACACCATTAATGGGATACCCGCGACTGGCGACGGCGCGCTACAACGCGATCTACTTAAAAACCAATGGTCGTTTGATGGTGTAATTGTCTCCGATTGGGGGTCAGCCGTTGAAATGATCGATCATGGTTTCGCCGTGGATGGGCGGCATGCCGCAAAATTGGCGATTGACGCTGGGTCTGACATAGACATGGAATCTTATGTTTACTTGGATCATTTACAGAGCCTTGTCGACGCAGAAGATGTGGATGAAGCACTAATCGATGACGCCGTCCGCCGGACCTTGAGAGTCAAATTTGAGCTCGGTTTATTTGAAGATCCTTATCGCTATTTGGACGAAGCAAGAGAGCGTGACATGCTAATGTGTAAGACGCATCTCGATGCGTCTCTGGATACAGCACGCAAGTCTATCGTGCTCTTAAAGAATGACCATCAAGCGCTGCCGCTCAAGGCTGATGAGCGTTTGGCGCTTATAGGGGCGCTCGCTGCGGACAAGGATGCTCCACTGGGAAATTGGCGCGGTCAAGCGGACTCGCATTCAGCGATGTCAGTAAAAGACGGCTTTGAACAAGCCGGTATTGACTTTGTTTTTGCAAATGGCGTCGAGATCCAGATTGGCGATGCTGGGTTCGAATATCCTGTAATCGTCAATACAGATAATCGAGATGGACTCGAAGACGCCGTTGCGGTGGCTCGTGAAGCAGATAAGGTCGTACTCGTTCTTGGTGAGACAGCGCGTCAATCAGGCGAAGGTCGCAGCCGCACAGACCTCGGCTTTCCTGGTTTACAACAAGAATTGTTGGAGGCGGTACACGCGGTAAACCCGAACATAGTACTCGTCGTGATGAGCGGCCGTCCATTAGTATTAAACTGGGCGAATGATCATATTCCGGCAATCGTTCAAGCTTGGCATCTCGGTCATAGAAGCGGCCAAGCAATCACGGATATTCTCACCGGTAAGCATAACCCTAGCGGTAAATTGCCTATGAGTTTTCCAAGAACGGTTGGACAATTGCCGCTCTATTACAATCACCTGAATACAGGCCGCCCCGGACCAAGAGATCAAGTCGTTTGGGCTCACTATTCCGACGTGGATAATAGCGCTCTCTACCCATTCGGACACGGGCTAAGTTACTCGAAATTTGAATATCGCTACCCTCATTTTGAAGTGAAACATGATCATGTCTTAGTGCAATTCGACATTACCAATGTCAGTGAAACTGACGGAACGGAAATTGCGCAAGTTTATGTTCGCGATCGCGTGGCCAGCGTCGCCCGACCCGTGCTCGAACTCAAAGCGTTTGAGAGAGTCACCATGGCGGCTGGCGACAGCGCCCATATTGAAATAAAACTCACCACTAAAGAATTTGGGTTTTATGGGCCAGATGGCGATTTCCGATTGGAACCTGGCGATTTTGACATTTTTGTCGGCAGCTCAGCGGCGCAAATACACGGCCACACAATTCATCTCTCAGCAGAGCAATTGGCCACCTTCAAATAATTCTATCCATGGCTCCCAGATTAGGTGAAGAACTTAGCTTCGCCATTCCAAGGACGAACATAATTGTGCGGACCGTCAGGCTGTTATTGTCAGCGGAAGTAAGCTTTACCCCCATGTCCTAGTGTTGGCCTATGACCAAACACCCATTTTACGATTTCAATACGTCGCCTGAGATCATTCGCCTCGCTATGATGATGTACGACAGATACATATTTTCGCTTCGAAAAGTTGAAAACCTGCTCCACGGGCGTGTTATCGATATGTGTAACGAGAACGTCTGGCTCTGGGCCGATCAATTTGGACCGGTCTTCACTGGCTATATCCAAACGAAACGCGCATCTTATATGCGACAGCGTACTCAGTCGTAATGACATCTGGATGAGGTTTTCGTGAAGATCAACGATGCGCAACACAAATTCTGGCGCGCTGTTCATCTGGAAGATGAGCGAATGACGTCTGCTTTTCGTTGCATAGAGACATGATCTAAGGCAAACGGAGACCAGTTCGCATTGGACTGCCAGCCCCCCTTGACTGAAAGTTTGAGAAGAAACAATCCATACTTCATAATGTCTAAAAAATTGACATTCGAGAGCGCATTCATAATCTGTGGTAATGGGCGGTTTCTTAGCTTATTCACAAATTCTCTCACGCATGCTTTTAGCGGTCATTGGGCTATTCGTCGCTGGAGAAGTCTGCGCTCAGGACGCGGCAAAACCGAATTTTGTTATTCTCTTAGTCGATGATGCGGCGCTCATGGATTTTGGAGCCTATGGCGGTGAAGCGAGAACGCCGAATATAGATGCGCTCGCCGCGCGCGGGGCAATGTTCACACAATATCGATCATCCCCGCTTTGTTCGCCATCACGGGCAATGCTGCTGACGGGTATGGACAATCATTTGACCGGGATCGCAACAATACCTGAAGTATTGCCCAAGGAGCATGTCGACCAGCCAGGATACACAATGTCTCTGGAACCCGGCGTTCAGACGCTAGCAGGCCAGCTAGGCACGCTCGGGTACAGAACGTTGATGACTGGCAAATGGCATATGGGCAGTGGCAAAGGTGACCTGCCATCTGATCACGGCTTTGATCGCTCTTTCGCCTTGGATGCGTCGGGTGCAGATAATTGGGAAGATAAATCCTACATGCCCTTCTATCATGACGCCCCATGGTTTGAAGATGGTCAGAAAGCGGATTTACCTGACGATTTCTATTCCTCGGAGTTCATCGTCGACAAAATGATAGAATATATTGATACTGGCTCTGTCGACCGACCGTTCCTAGCGTTCCTTGGGTTTCAAGCCATACATATTCCAGTGCAAGCCCCGCCTGAATTTACGGCCAATTATGAGGGCGTATATGACGCCGGCTGGCACGCACTTCGCGACAAACGACATCAAACTGCGATGGTTTTAGGTCTTATTCCAGAAGGTTCTATGCTTGCACCTATGCCTGATGGGTCTCGAGATTGGGACTCGCTTACAGCGATTGAAAGAGAGCTCTACGCCGTGCGAATGCAAGTGAATGCAGGCATGATGGAAGCCATGGATCATCATATTGGGCGCCTGATTGAGCATCTAAAACAGACGGGGCAATATGAGGACACTGTTTTTGTGGTAACATCTGATAATGGACCTGAACCCAATCGCGGCGATGATGATACACGCCTCTCATTATGGATGCGCTTAAACGGATATCACACCGAGCTTGATGGTATCGGCGAACAAGGTAGCTGGGGCTTTATCGGGCCAGAATGGGCAAATGCGGCCGCCTCCCCCGGCGCGCTTTATAAGTTCTATGCTTCAGAAGGCGGGATCAGGGTGCCAATGATAATAGCTGGCCCAAATATTACGCCGCAGCGCGTTGAAACAATGGCCTTGGTCAGTGATGTTGCGCCAACACTCTTGGACATGCTCGCGCGAGATGACGCAAATGAACTGACAGCAAACATGACAGGTCGCAGCTTGCTTCCCGTCTTGTCAGGTGAAGCGGCCCAGACCTACGCTGCAGACGAGCCAATTGGTATGGAAGTCTCTGGCAATTCAGCACTTTATAAAGGTGACTTTAAAATCACGCGTCATATCGCACCGGTCGGTGATAATCAGTGGCGGCTTTACAACATTAAGACTGATCCGGGCGAGACATCGGACTTATCAGCCACATCGCCAGATAAGAAGAGTGAATTGATCGCAGACTATCAAGCGTATGCCACGCGGGTCGGCGTTTTAGAAATGCCTGAGGGATATAATTCTCGCGCTCAGATTGAAGCCAATATCATTGCGAAGCAACTTAAACGCTATCGCTGGATTATAGCTCTAATGTGCGTCGTCCTCATTGGTTTCTTGTACGGGATATGGCGATTTCTGCGTCGTCTAGTCTTTGCTCGTAAGAATACTTAGAACAAATACATGATTGAGCACGGTTCAGTCGGATCCAATCTCGCGAACGATTCTGAACCCAATATGGCTTGATGAGAAATCAGTGTCTTGGGGTTGGCGTCCGGCAGGACGATAGCGGCGACAGAAATTATCAGCGCAGAGGAATGAACCTCCCTTAGTCGTATACGTACCTGGCCCGTAGGGTGTGTCCGTCCACTCCCAAACATTGCCTATCATATCGTGTAAACCCATGCGGTCAGGTTCAAAACACCCGACAGGCGCTGTGCCTTGAAACCCGTCACTACCAAGATCGGCAACAGGAAAGATACCCTGCCAAGTGTTTGCTCTTGGCCCATCAGGACCATATGCGCCGGAAATAGCTTGATCTGGATTGAGCAGGCCAAGGGTCGCAGCATATTCCCATTCCACCTCACTCGGCAGTCGCCCACCGGCCCATTTCGCATAAGCTTCCGCATCACGTTTTGAAACATGAACAACGGGATGAATGCCGTGCCTGTTGCTTATAGCTTCATCGCCTTCTAAATTTTTCCAACTGGCATTTTGTATCAACACCCAAGGTGATTTCACCTCAAGCCCATCCGCCGGATAACGGAACACAGCTGAGCCAGCTCCTTCGCGACCACTTTGCGCACCTCGTTCTGCGTCAGTGATGTAGCCCGTCGATGCGACGAACGCCTCAAATTGAGCGTTGGTCACCTCATGTACCTGGATCATAAACCCCGTGACTTGAAGTCGAAGCGTCGGCGCTTCTTCAGGATACAAGGGCTGCGCACCTTTAATAAATCGGCCAGATGGAATTTCAGCAAAGGCACCAATCGTCGCCGCGGGCAATGCGCATGTATCAGTGCTGGCATCGCCTAGCTGCTCATTGGGCGAACATGCTGAGACCAATCCCGCGAATAAAGCGAGACGTATTGAACGCCACAAAAGTTTCGCCTTGAGACGAGGTCGCTCGTGGCACAGGTAGAAGCACGTCATTTCTGTGTTCTTCAATTCAGTTATGACAAAGACAAAAATAGGCTAAACCTTAGTTCGGCCATATAACATACTCATCGCCATCTTCGTGTTTTTCATTCAGCGCCTTATCAATCGGGATCGGGCTTTCGATTTTGTGCGCGTATAAGGGTCCCACTGAGTTAGCCTGATGCGTTTCAATAAGTGCCGTTAGCTCAGCCAGTTTCTCCGCTTGCTCCTCAACAAGATTGTTTTGTTCACTTGGATCATTGGCGAGGTCAAATAGCCACGCTTTGTTCTGACGCTTATCGAGTTGAAGTTTCCAATCCCCAGCGCGCACAACTTGATAAAATCCCGATTGCCAGAAAATTGCGTCATTCGGGCGGTCAATATTACCTTCACCTGTCGCAGCTGGTAAAATGTTTAGGCCGTCTATGACCCGGTCTTCTGGCAAACTTGCGCCTGAAGCAGCTACGAGCGTAGGCAACACGTCGATATGAGCGACAGGTGTGTCGACGATTGTTCCGGGTGCGACCTGCGCGGGCCACTTAATAAACATTGGAACCCGAATACCCCCCTCAAACAACGTGATCTTCCAGCCTCGGTATGGCGCGTTCACCTCGGGCACGCCGATATAGCCAGCACCGCCATTATCACTGCTAAGAACGATGATTGTATTTTCGGCTAACCCTTCTTCCTCTAGCTTATCCATAACGCGTCCAACGCTGCGATCTAATGCGCGGATCATTGCAGCATAGACGCGCAACCTATGCGGCTCGATATCACCCACGGCTTCATAATCGTCTTTAGTCGCCTGCAAGGGCGTATGAGGTGCCCAGTGCGCGAGATACAAGAAGAAAGGCCTATTTTTATTCGCCTCAATGATGTTCAGGCTCTCATCTGTCCACCAATCAGTGAGATACCCCCCCGGCTCAAATGGTTCGCCACCGTTGAACGAAGCGGCGTATTGCATTGCGGCCCACAAAAACTTGTCAATCGGATCAAAAGCAAGCTTGGCATTTACGATGTCTGGGCTGTCTTCGGGCAAATACAGCCCATTATGCATAAGCAGGCTTTCATCAAAGCCCTGCGCATTCGGCAGAAAATCAGCCCTTCGACCAAGATGCCACTTGCCGATATGAACGGTATGATAGTCTTGCTCTTGAAGAAGTTCGGCAATTGTAATTTCAGAGCTTGGAAGGCCTTGGTCCTCGTAAGGCAGCTTTGCCTCATCTATGTCTCTGAGGGCTTTTATGTCGGGCATACTTCCCCGATCCATCGCATTTCCAACTGTGGCCACGACATTGCTCATCCCATTGGGCGTTGGGGTAAATTCAAATCCAGTTCGGGTTGGGTAACGCCCTGTCATCAGCATCGCGCGAGACGGCGCGCAAGTGCCAGTGCCAGAGTAAGCTTGCGTGAAAATTGCGCCATCTGCGGCTAATCTATCAATATTCGGCGTGGGTACGCGGCCATCTGCGACGCCGCCACCAAAGGTGGTCAGGTCGTTATATCCAAAGTCGTCTAATAGGATGAAAACAATGTTAGGTGGTCGATCCTCAACCGGTGTCGTCGAAACAGCTGGGCCTTTGTCCCAACTTACGGGGCGATAAGGCGCAACATCAGTATGATTAGCCTTCACCCGGTTTAAAGCAATGGTAGTGAGGAGCGACGCGCGGTTCAACCAAGCCAGAAGGCCCGATGCCGCGATCACAAGAATTAAAACAAGTAATATCTTTTTCCACATTTCAGCACTCCCAATTCCATAAAGTGTTGGACTGCGCGTGAGATAAGAGTGGCGCTAAAATGGAATTTTCAAAATTAGATAAGGGCAAATTGGCATTGACCACAAGGGAAGCTTTTGGCTTGGGTGCGCGATGGAGCAAGTCAAACTGAGATAGCTTAACTCGCGCGAGACTCTAATGCGAAGTCACCAATACACTCGACGATAGTTCACCCCCACACGATAGCGAAAGTCGGACTCGCGTTCAGGTATCAGTATTCATAAGCCTAAAAGCGAAATGATTTGATCGCTTTGTAGCTTGTTTCAATCGACGCTTTGTAAGGCTTGGGCGGGTTGTCATGTTCAGCGATGAAGTATTTCATGCCGGAAACATCATTCGCAGCGAAGTATTCTTCAAATGGAAGCGCACCCTCGCCGACATTGACCATGAATTTCTGGACAATTTGAGGAAAGTCAGTGCTTTCGCGCCAAGCGCTCGGGTCGCCTGCCAAGTCTTTGATGTGACAGAGCTTGAACCGCCCCGCGTGCTGTTTGAAGAGGGAGACGATGTCCGTCCCGGTTAGCGCTGCCCAAAAGAGATCAAGCTCAAAATCAACAAGATCGGCATCTGTTTCACTCAGTAGGATATTCATACCGTTTTGACCGCCGCCAAGATCGAAGAACTCAAACTGGTGATTATGATAGCCAACACGAATGTTAGACGCTTTGAGCGTTTCGCCAGCACGGTTCAACATCTCTGCGTGGGCTTTATAATCATCAAGCCCGCGTTGATCATCACCAATCCACGGAAGAATCACATACTCACATCCAAGCGTTGAAGCCGTGTCCGCCAATTCCGAGGGACGGTTGGCAAGACTGTCATAATCCACATGCGTGATCGGTGCAGGCAGGCCGACAGCATCGAGTATCTGTCGCAATTCTGCAGGTGTTCTCGATGAGAAGTCTCGCCGGTTCAGTTCAACATAATCATAGCCAACATCTTTGATCATTTTAAGGGTCGCGACATCATCCTCGCCCATCGCTTCACGCAATGTGTAAGTCTGAATACCGACCTTCTCGATGCGGTTCGCAGACGGAGCAATTGGTGCAGTCTTACATCCGTTAAGGAGGAATAGCGCACCCACACCACCAATTAATTCTCGTCTGCTAAACCTCATAGCTTGCCCTCATTCATCAGTTCAGCCGCATGATGGGCCGCGCGCGCCGAGAAGGCCATGTAAGTCAATGATGGGTTTTGGCATCCACCAGACGTCATGAACGACCCATCCGTAATGAAGAGGTTTGGAACATCCCAAGATTGATTCCACTCATTCAGAACAGAGGTTTTCGGATCCCGGCCCATACGCGCGGTTCCCATCTCGTGAATACCTCTACCCGGCGTGGCAGGCATCGCAGTCTCTGGGTCATCCGTTTGAATATCAATTCCACCAGCGGCTTCCAGCATGGCCCGGGTATCGCGGATGGCTTGGCGCACCATATTGGTTTCATTCTCGCCCCATGCCACATCTAGAACTGGAACCGGGAAGCCCCATTCATCAGTTTTGGTTTCGTGTAACCGAACGTGGTTTTTCTCATTTGGCAGCACTTCGCCAAATGCAACCATGCTGATACGCCAAGGGCCAGGCTCGCGACCTTCAGCTTTGAAGTCTTCACCTACACCTTTTTTGCCCATCGATGTCCACCAGCGCGTGCGTGTTGCACCGCCCTGATACCCAAACCCCCGCACAAACCCTTCGGCTTCCTCTGTATGATTGCGGAACCGCGGAATATAGAAGCCATTCGGGCGACGGCCAAACGTGTGCTTGTCGAGATTGCCCGGCAGGATGGCTGACCCGCGCGCACCGGAATGATGATCCATGAGATTGCGCCCAAGTTGACCAGAGCTATTCGCCAGTCCGTTGGGTGCGTCCTCAGTCGCTGAATTGAGTAAGATCATTGTTGATGGAATCGTACCCGCATTCAAAAACACAACGCGCGCTGTGATTAGCGATTTCTCACCTGAATTGATATCTACCGTTTCGACGCCAGAGGCGCGTCCAGTTTCCTCATCCATAATAACTTTATGGACAGCGCGTTCAGGAATGAATGTCATATTCCCTGTGCGACGCGCAGCGGGAAGCGTTGCGGAATTAGAACTGAAATAAGCTCCGAAGCTGCAGCCTTGGAAGCAATGGTTACGCGCCATACACTTACCACGCCCAAGCTCCATTTGCTCTTGGGTGGGTTCAGTAAGGTTTGCGACGCGCCCGGGGATGAGCGTCCGGCCTGGGAAGTTTTCCTCAAGCTTGGCTTTAAAATCGATTTCAGCGCAAGTCAGGTCATGCGGAGGCTGGAAAACGCCATCGGGTAGAATTTCCAAGCCTTCGGTCGAGCCGGATATACCCGCGAACTTCTCAACATAATCGTACCAAGGCGCGATATCATCATACCTGACAGGCCAGTCTACACCGTGACCATCCTTTTTGTTCGCTTCAAAATCGATTTCTGACATGCGGTAGCTTTGGCGTCCCCACATGATGGAGCGCCCGCCTTCATGATAGCCACGCAACCATCCGAAATCGGTGCCCTCGGCTGTCTCATACGGATGCTCTTTGTCCTTCACCCAAAACTGCTTGGTATAAGACTGAAACGCATAGACGGTGCTCTGGATTGGATAGTCTTCGCGATCCTGATCTGTTTTGCGGTTTAAGTGCTCCATGTCCCATGGATCAATAAAGTCGGTATAGTCCTCTGTCGGTGAAATCGCTTTGCCGCGTTCAATTACCGCAACTTTAAAGCCCTTTTCACAAAGCTCTTTTGCGACCCAGCCGCCGGACATTCCGGAGCCAACAACAATTACATCAAAATCAGTCATAGCTTATGTCGCCCAATTCTTAGGATAATCCGCAAGCGGTACGCACCCGATCCACTCGCCCGGAACCGGATCGTATTCTAACTCCTCGGTCGCGCCGGGTTCAGACATGTAATAGGCCTGAACAATCGTTGCCTTTAGGTCACGATAGAAGGCATCTTCGACTTCGCCGTCGAACACTTGTGCATCATATGCGGCTAGTGCCGGTGCGCGATCTGAAATTGAAAGCTCTTCGAAACTTATACCAGCGTCTGTGGTAAGCGCGGTTTTCAGATTGCTCAGCCCCATACGCCAATAGGCTCTAAATTGATCATTACCCCAATCTGTTGCGAGGTCTTGCACCGTCTCAGTGACACCAGCTTCAACAGCGCCAGCGGTTTCAGTTTTTGGGATGATTGTTTGTCCGATCGCGGCCAAAAGCGCCATTTCAGACGCATCGAAGAAACCAGACTTTGGCTCAGGCTTCGGGTCTGGCAAAGCTTGCGATTGACCATCGCCATTTTGCCCACAAGCCGCGAGTGCGCCAGCTGCTGAAATCGCCAGCAAGCCTTTGAACATACCGCGTCTGTCGAATTGAAAGTCGGTCATATCCTGTACTCCTATTCCGCGGCTGCTTCGAGGTCGTCGCCAGCCGTTTTGCGGATCCAATTTCGCGCCATGAAGAGCGCTGCGAAGATGACGATTAGGATAATTGGGAAATAGACGAGTTGCGATAACGCACCCTGCCCCGCCGCAACATCTACGGCGCTTCCAGTTAGACCTTCAGCTTCCGCTGCTGCACGTGCGCCATCTATCCAACCACCAATAATCGGGTTCCAGATCGTCAACGCGAACATACCAGCCGCGCCAACGAGGCTCATCCCCAGCGCGCCCGATCGCGGCACGTACTGCGCGGTTACACCAATCATGGTCGGCCAGAAATAGCAGACACCAACGGCGAAAACGATCGCCGAGACATAGACCATCACGCCAGAGGCTGATGCCATCAGATATAGGCCCAGCGTCGTCATGATCGCGCTCATCAGCAAGACCCCAAGTGGGTTCAGTGCGTGGATAAGCGGCCCCGCGAAATAGCGGCCAACGGCCATGATACCCGTCACCATACCAAGCACGATCATCGGCGCGCCATCAACGGCCCCAAGCTGCGCACCCAAGATACGGTCAACCCATTGCTGTGTTCCGAGCTCTGATGTCGCTGTCAGGCTCATAATCCCCATCAGTACAACGAGCAGAACGGCGTCGCGAATGCGCCCGGCGCGGAACAGCATGAGCAAGAATGTTAGACCCAAAGCCAATAGGAGCGGTAAGATAAACGTACCCGGAAGCCCGGCTACAATCGCGTTTGGCGTACCGATCAGAACCAACAAGCCAAAAACCGCAGCCATAAGGATCAGACCTTTTGCGTCTAAGTCTACAATCTTTTCAATCTGAGGAATCTCAGGGAACTTTGTCGTGAAGACCATGTATCCGTAGATCGCCGTCGGTATCAGCATGACAGCGATTTGTGGCTGCCAGCCAATGCCTGCATTACTCATGAAGTAAGAGACAGCCGCGCCGATCACGATTCCGCCCGGGAACCAGACGTGGAAGCGGTTCAACCACTTGGTTTTGTCGTCTTTGTATAGGTCAGCCACGAGCGGGTTACAGGCTGCCTCAACCGAACCGTTGGCAAAGCCGATGAAGAAGGTTGAGATAAGCAGGCCAAGGAAGCCGCCTGCTGTGATTGTTAGCACCAGACCGAGCAAATGCCCAACGAAAGCGAGGATCATGATCAGCTTTGGCCCCAGCTTGTTATAGAGAAACCCAAACACGACCATGGCCAATGGAAAGCCCAAGAAGGCCATGCTGTTGACCCAGCCCAGTTCAGTGTCGCTGAGCGCGAAGTCTTCCGATAATTGCGTCAAAATTCCAGCGCGAATACCGAATGTCATCGCCGTTACGATCAATGACAAACAGCTCAGCCAGAACAATCGGTTGCGATTTATACCCGGGGCTAAATGCCCTTCTGCGGTTGTTGTGGTCATGTTTCCTCCCTCGCTCTGGTCCTAATCTAGGCCGAGCATTTTTCTGTTCGCTTCGACGCTGACCTCCCCGCCAGCAAAATCGTCAAAGGCTTTATCGGTAACGCGGATGATATGATCCGCGACAAACTTTGCGCCTTCGCGTGCACCGTCTTCTGGATGCTTGAGAGCGCATTCCCACTCAACAACCGCCCAGCCATCGAAATTATAGCCAGCCAGCTTTGAGAAAATTGCGCCGAAATCGATCTGGCCGTCACCAAGTGAACGGAACCGCCCGGGGCGTTCCACCCACCCCTGATAACCGCCATAGATACCGCTCTTACCATTCGGACGGAACTCCGCATCTTTGACGTGGAACATCCGAATGCGGTCATGGTAATGGTCGATGAATGACAGGTAATCGAGTTGCTGCAGAATGAAGTGGCTTGGATCGTAGAGAATATTGCAGCGCGTATGCCCATCGACTTCTTCTAGAAACCGCTCAAACGTGACCCCATCATGAAGGTCTTCACCGGGGTGAATTTCGTAGCAAACGTCAACGCCGCACTCATCATAGTAATCAAGGATAGGACGCCAGCGTTTAGCAAGTTCTTTAAAGCCCTCTTCGACGAGACCTGCGGGCCGCTGCGGCCAAGGGTACATGAAGGGCCACACCAACGCGCCAGGGAATGAAACTGAACGATCTAGGCCAAGGTTTTGCGATGCTTTCGCGGCATACATAACTTGCTGAACGGCCCATTCCTGCCGCGCTTTTGGATTACCGTGCAGATGTGCAGGTGCAAACGCATCAAAAGCAGTGTCATAGGCTGGATGAACAGCGACCAGTTGCCCCTGAATGTGCGTAGACAGTTCAGTGATCTCCACACCCCATACCCGGCACTTACCTTTAAACTCGTCACAATAGGTCTTGCTTTCGGCTGCTAGCTTCAAGTCGATACAGGCCGGATTATCTGATGGAATTTGAACGCCTTTGTATCCAGCATCGGCCATCCACCGACACGCGTTCTCCATCGTATCGAATGGTGCATCGCCCATAAATTGCGCGAGGAAAATTGCCGGGCCTTGCATCGTCTTCATGCTTTGATCTCCGTCCATGCTGAATCTTTGTTACTGCTCTCAACGAGCGCTTCGATGAAAGCCATCCCACGAACTGCGCCTGCAACGCCAGTTGCGACATCGCGGCCTTCTCGGATAGCTTGCGCAAAATCGAGATAGACGTTTGCAAACGCCTCTAGGTAACCTTCGGGGTGCCCGGGAGGCGTCCTGAACCAATCACCAGCAGACGCAGGCAAGTAACCTTGCGCCGCGCGGATGATTTCTGTCGGACGGTCCGTGTAGGTACGGATCAGGGTATTAGGCTCTTCTTGGTTCCACTCTAGGCCACCAGTCTCACCATAAACGCGAATCGAGAGACTGTTCTCTTTACCCACGCAAATTTGAGACGCGCTCAAAACGCCTTTGATCCCGTTTTCCATCTTGAAAAGCGCAGATCCATCATCATCGAGTCTACGTCCCTCAACAAAAATCGAGAGGTCGGCAGCGACATGCGTCATTGTCCTGCCCGTTACAAACTCAGCCAAGTTGTGCGCATGTGTACCAATATCGCCCATGCACCCTGAAATACCTGAGCGGCTGGGATCTGTTCGCCAATCAGCCTGCTTGTTCTCGACTTCTCCTGCGAGCCACCCTTGGATATATTCAACAAAAACCTTCCGAACCTTGCCGATGCCACCTTCTTCAATCAAGGAGCGCGCAACGCCCACAAGCGGATAACCAAGATAAGTATGAGTAAGTCCAAACGTCTTACCCGTTATTGCAACAATATCTTTGAGTGCGCGCGCTTCGGCGAGATCGAGGGTTGCAGGCTTATCCGACAGTACATGGAAACCAGCTTCGAGCGCAGCTTTCGCGACAGGAAAGTGCATATGGTTAGGTGTCACAATCGCGACGAACTCCATGCGTTGATCTGCTGGTAGCTGAGCTTCAGCGGTCATCATCTCATTGAAGTCAGCATAGCAACGCGACGGTGAGAGGCCGAGTTCCTCACCCGTTGCTTTTGTATTCGCAGGGTCGCGCGAAAATGCGCCGCAAACGAGGTCGATTTGACCATCCAAACGTGCCGCAAGCCGATGAACATTCCCAATGAATGCACCTTGGCCACCGCCAACCATACCCATACGAAGCGTATTTGCCGTCACGTTTGAGCCTCCCTACTCAAATATTCTATTTATTCTTTTTGTTAGCGCTAACGCGAAGGCAGAAGCGGCGCAAGGGACTGACAAAAATATAGATCAAGTACGAATTGTTAGCGCTAACGAAATTTCTGGACAGAGGTTTCGCGCCTGTCTACCCCAAAGGATGATCGCCTGTATTGAACGATACAGGCGCAAAAACTTTGTTGCTGTGGGAGGTAGGTATCAATGACCAACACGTTTTCTAAACTCGCGATAAGCGTTTTGACTCTCTTCGCGAGCGCGTGCTCAACGCCGACAACAGAGAACACGGCAGATGGCAATGAAGCGGTTGATCGCAGATCAGCTGCAATCGACCAGATCATTCCGAAGGGTGCTGCATTAGAAATCCTTGGTGAAGGCTATACTTGGCCGGAAGGACCGGTCTGGCTCGACGCACAACAAGCGCTTCACTTTAACGACGTTCCAGAGAACAAGATGTATCGCTGGACTGCTGAAACTGGTGTTCAACTCTTCCTCACACCGTCTGGCGGAGGGTCAGACCAGATGGCTGCAAGAATGCGAGAGCCCGGCGCGAACGGCATTATCAATTGGCCTACCTCTGAGAATGAAATTCTTCTCGCAGACCATGGCGCACGTGGTCTCTCGATCTTGAATCTGCAGAGTTTCGAGCGCGACACAATCATCTCTAGCTATAACGGCAAATCGCTAAACAGCCCGAATGACATGCAAATGCGCAGTGATGGAGCAGTCTTCTTTACTGATCCTCCTTATGGTCTGAAAGACCTTAATGCCTCACCTGATAAGGAATTGAGCTTTAACGGTGTCTACCTCTATCAAGACGACGAGCCGTTAAAGCTCGTGATTGACGATCTGAGTTTTCCAAACGGCATTGGGCTATCACCTGACGAAGCAACGCTGTACGTCGCTGTCTCCGACCCCGAAAATCCGGTTATCATGGCGTATGATACGGCAGCGGATGGATCGGTCAGCAATGGCCGCGTCTTCTTTAACGCCGCGCCCGAACTTAAAGACGGCGGCGGCCTTCCTGATGGTATGGATATCGCCAAGAACGGCACTGTCTTCGCAACTGGACCAAATGGCGTTTATGTCCTTTCGCCTGATGGCCAGGTTCTTGGTGTGGTCTCAACTGGTATGCCGGTTTCTAACTGTACACTCGATGACGCGGAAGAATATCTCTATATGACGTCTTCCTCAGTTCTGGCACGCATTCCAGTCAGCCTGGACTAGGCCCATGTCGCCTTCTGATCCGCTTTTTATCTTCATTACACTTGGCATAGCGACGGCGAGCCTCTTGCTCCTCGTCCTAAAAGCGAAAATGCCGCCCTTTTTTGCTTTGATTCTGATCTCGCTGATATCAGGTGTTGTCTTGGGTATGTCGCCGCAAGACGTTATCTCTTCCATTGAATCCGGTATGGGCGGCGTTCTGGGCTTCATTGCTGTCGTCGTCGGACTGGGCGCTATTTTAGGCGCTATCCTTGAGCGATCTGGCGGCGTTCAATCACTCGCTGACCGTGTTGCCTCCGCTTCAGAGCGGTCAGTGCCGTGGAAGATGAGCGGGTTAGGCCTGCTCGTCGCGATCCCGGTTTTCTTTGATGTTGCGTTGATTATCTTAATGCCACTTGTCCAAAGGCTCGCCCGTTCTCTCGGACGCGCCACAATATACGTAGCGGGACCCTTGTTAGCAGGCTTGGCAGCTGCGCACGCCTTTATTCCCCCAACCCCGGGACCGATTGCCGTTGCGGTTATACTCGAAGCCGATCTTGGCCTGGTAATTATTGCGGGTATTTTGGCAGCCCTCCCAGCCATTGCTGTTGGTGGAGCGCTATTTGCTGAGATGCGCCTAAAACATCTCCCAATCAGCAAAACTAGCGAAGACCTCATCGAACCTGAAGATGACGCCCCCAAGATTGGGATGTTTGCGGCGGTATTCGCCCTCGCGCTTCCAATCGTATTGGTTGCGAGTGGCACTGTTTGGAAAATGTCGGCTGGGGAAGGCAATGTGCCTGAGATCGTTGGGTTTCTATCGCACCCATTCGTCGCTCTTCTTTTGAGTGTCGGCATCTATTACGCCTACGCCAATAAAGCGCTGAAGATGAGCGCATCAGATTTGAACACCGCATCGCTAAAAGCGCTAGAGCCCGCAGGCGCGGTTGTCCTCGTCACGGGGGCTGGTGGGGCATTCAAGCAAGTGCTGATCGACTCGCAAGCGGGTGCAGCGATTGCCGAAATGGCATCCAGTTTTGATATCTCAGTCTTGGTCTTTGCCTTCCTGATCGCCGCGTTGGTGAGAGTGGTACAAGGATCTGCGACGGTCGCGATGATCACGGCGGCTGGATTCACAGCCCCGCTTTTGGCGGCTGGCAACTTCTCAGATTTTGACCGCGCCTTAACGGTGGTCGCCATTGCAGGCGGTGCAACGGTACTCTCCCACATAAACGACTCAGGTTTCTGGCTCGTCAATCGCTACCTCGGACAATCAGTTGGTGAGACATTGAAAAGTTGGACGATCATTTCAAGCCTTGTCGGCGGCGTTGGCTTTGTCGTCGCGCTCATCCTTTCATTTATCTTCTAAGGCACACATGGACCGAATTGACAGCTGAGCCCATGCTCGACAATGATTTTTCAACGAAAATAACGGGGTTTGGTATGTCTATTCGTGCAGTGGTATTCGGAGCATTGATTTTGACTGGGTGCTCGGCAGCAAGCGCTCCGGAAGAGGATAAGAACGTGGTAGAATATCCTAGGCTGGAAAGAGCGGCCCCTGTCACGGTAGAAGACCGCTTTGCCATCCTTGCACTTGATTGCGTTCACCGTGAGTATCCCAATAAAATCAGCCACGTCATGCAATCTGCGGATGATGTAAAAGTGCCAAGCCAGCTCACGCCGATTTTTTATGGCTGTTTTGATTGGCACTCATCTGTGCACGGCCATTGGCTGCTGACCCGCATCCTTACGACTGCGCGAGATAGCGTCTATGCTGATGAGATCAGAGCGAAGCTGGCAAACAGCTTTACGGCTGAGAAAATGGTTGGAGAAATGGCGTATTACGCTGCGCCGGGTCGGAAGTCATTTGAGCGTCCATATGGCATCGCATGGTATCTGCAACTGATCGCTGAGTTGGAAGAAAGTGATGACCCGCAATTACAGGCTTGGCGCGAAACATTGCGTCCGCTTGAGGATGCGATTGTCACCAATACGATGGAGTGGCTCCCTAAGCTCTCCTACCCTGTTCGCCTCGGAACGCACAACCAAACGGCCTTCGCTTTTGGATTGATGATTGATTATGCACGCACCGTTGAGAACGAAGCTTTCGAGAGCGCGCTCGTCGAAAAGACCAAAGGCTTTCACCTGAATGACGTTAACTGTCCGCTAGCTTATGAGCCATCGGGCGAAGACTTTCTTTCGCCATGCCTAATGGAGGCAGGCCTCATGCGGCGCGTTTTATCGCAAGGCGAGTTTGCAACTTGGCTGACTGCGTTCCTGCCAACACTGCCGAAGGATGGCAGCGCCGAATGGTTAGCGCCCGGAATTGTGCTTGATGCCTCGGACGGCAAGCTTGTCCATCTTGACGGGGTGAACCTCTCTCGCGCATGGGCATTGGAGGGAATTGCCAACGCCCTGCCCGCTGATGATGCCAGAGTTGCATCTCTACTAGCCTCAGCCGCTTTGCATAAAGAAGCTGGGATCGCCGCAGTTTCAGATGAGCATTATTCCGGCAGTCACTGGCTCGCAAGCTTTGCCACATATCTCACAACCCAGCGCGGCATTGCCACGACAGAGGCTGGCGAGTGAAACTCTCACTCGGCCCCGGTGTCCTCGTCGCCGCAGCCTTCATTGGGCCAGGCACAGTGACGGCTGCAACACTGGCGGGTAGCAGTTTTGGCTACGCGCTGATTTGGGCGCTGGTCTTTGCGACGATAGCAACAGTCATCTTACAAGACATGGCGGCGCGTCTTGGCGCGGGTGCAGGCTTGGGGCTAGGTGAAGCCCTAATGCAAACTGCGCCTGTGCCAGCGGTCAAGTGGGCAATGGGAGGTCTGGTGTTCGCCGCGCTTTTAATTGGCAACTGCGCGTATGAAGGCGGCAATCTGGCGGGTGGCGCTTTAGGCATGGACGCCATATTATCAGGCAACTCGCCAGGGCAGAAAGTATTAGTCGCAGCGCTTGCCCTCGCAGCTGGTGCTGCTGTTCTGATTGGGCGTTATGCGACGCTGGAAAAGATCCTCATTTTCCTTGTGCTGGTGATGAGCGCAGCCTTTATCCTCAGCGCATTTTTCGTTCGACCTGATTTTGGTCAGTTTGCTAAGGGCTTGATCCCAAGCATCCCAGACGGCGGAACACTCACAGCGATCGCTTTGATCGGCACGACTATTGTGCCGTATAATCTCTTCCTTCATGCCGCCGCTTCGAAACGAAAATGGCCTAATGGAAAAGGGACTGACGCGGCAAGACAGGAATCGCGCCTGTCTATTGGTCTTGGAGGTTTGGTCTCAATTCTTATCCTCTCAACCGCAGCCGGTAGCTTGTTTCAAAACGGGCTAGATGTTGCCAATGCAGCTGACATGGCGCTGGCCATCGAACCCGCTTTTGGCGATGCTGCCCGCTATCTTGTAGGGATCGGCCTTTTCGCAGCCGGGCTGACATCAGCGATCACAGCGCCTATGGCGACGGCTTATGCCCTCAGTGAGATTATTGGCGGCAGTAAAGATCGCAAAGGGAAGCTATTTAAGGGTACAGCGTTATCTGTTGTTATCCTTGGCGCGGCGATTAATCTGTTAGGCATTAAAGCCATCTCGCTTATCCTGATCGCGCAATATGCAAACGCTTTACTTCTGCCAATCGTGGCGGTTTTCCTGCTCTATGTCATGAACAAAACGTCCGTTTTGGGTGATCACACTAACTCGCTAGCCTCAAACATTGCGGGAGGCGTTGTTGTCCTGATCACTTTTGGGATCGGCCTCCGGGCCGTATTACGCGCCGCAGGGCTGATGCCTTGAGCAAGCATATCGATCTTAACGCAGATCTTGGCGAAGGGTGCGCTTTTGATGCCGACCTTATGGGCTTGGTGACAAGCTGCAATATAGCATGCGGCGGGCACGTGGGCGACAGAACCTCTATGGAGGCAGCGATCTTGCTGGCAAAACAACACGGTGTGAATGCAGGGGCGCATCCATCTTTTCCAGACCGTGATAATTTCGGGCGCGTTGATTACCCACTAAGAGGCGCTGAACTCGAAACCGCGTTAACGGAACAAGTCGCTGATCTTTTTCGTATCGCGGCCTCAAATGGGGTAAAACTCACTCACCTCAAACCGCATGGCGCGCTGTATAATCTTGCCGCGCATGATGCTGGCTTGGCAGATAGTGTGGCGGGCGTAACCGCGAGACTTCTTCCAGAGGCCGCTCTCTATGGCCCACCGAACTCGAAATTGGCGGAAGCGGCAGCTGAAAATGATCTTCAATTCGTAGCGGAAGGGTTTGCGGACCGCGCTTATGAAGATGACGGTCAATTGCGCAGTCGGACACTCGAGGGCGCTCTGCTAACCGACCCGGCCGCACAAGCGCAGCAAGCCTTGGACATGGTTGTCAGCCGGCGTATAACAACCCACAGCGGCACCGAAATCTCCATGCCTGCCGATACGATTTGTATTCACGGCGACTCACCGACCGCGCTAAGAGCAGCTGAGGCGGTTGTCGCTGCTCTTAAAATTCATGGCATTAAGCGATGTCCACCCACTTAAACCTAACACAGATTGCGGATGACATTATTGAATTGCGGGTCAATTCAATTTCTGAAGCACAAGCTTTGGCATCAAGCCTACGCAAGCAGCCATTTTTAGAGGATGTTGTGGCTGGATACGAGAGCGTTTGCATACGCTTTGACCCCGCGCACCAAGATGCCGCGGAAGCATATTTGCGCAATGCCGCAAGACCCAAGATTTCCGCGAGCGACACTAAGCCTGCAATGCATATCCCGGTTCAATATGGCGGTGAGTTTGGGCCTGACTTAGAGCACGTTTGCACTCAATTGGAGATATCGAAAGGCGACTTCATCACGCTTCATACAAGCGCATTTCACACTGTCGACATGCTTGGTTTTACACCGGGCTTTGCTTACGTTTCGGGTCTCCCAAATACAGTTAGCGTGCCGCGCCTATCGACACCCCGCCCACGTGTTGCGGCAGGTTCAATTGGCATAAGTGGTAGCCAAACAGGTCTATACGCAATGGCAGGTCCTGGCGGTTGGCCCCTCATCGGACGAACGGATATTACACTTTTCGATAGCGGTGCAACATCACCTTTCATCCTGGCACCAGGCCAACGAATTAAATTCGAGGCGGTTTGATGCTCAAGATCCTAGACTCTGGTCTGCAAACGACCCTGCAAGCAGCGCCAAGAATAGGATTCCGGCATTTTGGTGTACCTTATTCAGGACCTGCCGATCCGCTCTCAATGGCGCTGGCGAACCGACTTGTTGGCAACCAGTTTCAGACCACAGCCCTTGAGATTACGTTTGGCGGCTTTCGCACCATCATCGCTCGAGATAGCGTTATCGCAGTTACTGGCGCGGATGGCGGTGGGTCAATCATGGGGCGACCACTAGAATGGCATACAACTGTCAAAGCCCGCGCAGGCGATGAGATCACGATCAACCCACCCTCAAAAGGTGTGCGCACCTATCTTGCTATTGCTGGCGGTTTCGAAGCCGCGACACATTTTGGCTCAACCTCAACCTACCTCCCCGCAGGTTTAGGCGGGCACTACGGCCGCACGCTGCAAGCAGGTGACGATGTTGGCACTTGTAATGAGTTAGCAGACTTACCAATCTTGGAAACACCATTGGCTCTGCGTCCAGCTTTCTCCCAAAATCATGCCATCAGAGCATGCCTATCAAGCGAAACCGGTCTTATGAGTGACCAGTCACGCGAAGCCTTTTTTGATCAAGCCTATAAGGCAGGCCGCCAAGGCACACGCATGGGCGTTGACCTCCTAGGCGAGAAACTCGTTCTCAATAGTGATGGCCTCATGAAGAGCGCGCCTGTGTTCCCAGGGACAATCCAATGCCCGCCTTCGGGCAATCCAATCGCCCTGCTCTGCGACGCCCAAACAACGGGCGGTTATCCCCGCATTGCCAGTGTCGCACGTTGCGACCGTCATCTGCTGGGGCAAATCAGGCCGGGCGATACGGTACAATTCCTTCACCGAACACCAGAAGCCGCGACACAGGACTATCAAACAAAGCGAGACCTTTTTCGAACCTGGCTGGAAGAGGCAGATATACTTGTCTAAAAAACGCATAAAAAAAGGGCTGGCAGATACAAAATCCGCCAACCCTGAATTTCTAAATCCGATAGTTTAGAACTTCACGCTGAAGCTTGCACCAACGACTGTTTGCTCAAGATCACTGCGGCTAATGCTCTGCTTGACGCTGAGTGTGCCTGTGCTGTTTTGCGAGAAATCAACATCAAGCGCAGCTTCGAGGTCAAACCATGTCTCGCTACGGTCAGGTCCGCCGAAGCTAACGGGCGTGCCATTGGTTGCGGACACAAAGGTTCCAATGACTTGGTCTTGATCACCGTCAAGATCCTGCACAACAGAAGCACCGATGATCGGGCGAATGTTGTCATTCTTACCCATTGTCCAATCGACCAAAGCACCAACGGAAAGCTGTGTCGTTGTGATCTCACGTGACGCAACGTTCAACGCTGCTGCGCCGCCAGTCTCTGTGTAACCATCAACATCATAGCTTGCGTAAAGTAGTCCCGCGAGCGGTGTAATGTTCAGGCCGTTCTCCATGTTGAACTCCCGCCCAATATTGGCTCCAGCCAACACCATATCCGAATCTGTCTTACCCTCAGAGGTAAAGATCGTCGTTGGTGTCTGAGAGATACGGGCTGTATTGATCCGGTGACGGCCTGTGCTGGCATGTCCATCAACAAAGAAGTCATTCGGCAGTGGCATGTAGCCATAGAGACCAAACGAAGCACCCTTGATTTCAGCATCACCCAAGCCAGACGCCAGGCTATTGTCAGAGTTCGCATAACTGATCGTAGCACCGATGACCGCACCGTTGCCTAGCGTCTTATCGAGGCCGCCAGTGAAGGCAAAACCATCAACATCAGCATTATCGTTCCCAAAGCCTGTTTCAGACTCGCCAAAGAAATAATCAATTGTCGCGAAGCCGCCCCAACCGTCTTTCATTTCAGTTGTGGACGTCGATGCTGCGCTTCCAACTTGCGTGACAGCAAAGCTATTGGAAGCCGATGCGCCAGAAAGCGATGTCGGCTCAAGTGCGCCAGAGATTGTGCCACTTGAACGGAACCCGCGCTCGCCACGTCTTAAATCACGTAGACGCAAGTCCATACGGCGACCAAGCGCATCACCCATGGCGAGTGAGCCTTGCCCTGTGATGACCGCATCATTTGGCGCGAGACCATCAAGCGCGAGGCCAAGATCAGCTGCGCCTAAGCGGTCGATCGAGTCAAACAGCGCTTTCATGTCGGCGTAATCTGTACCGCGCGCATGATTGAGCGCGGTTCCGAATGCATTCTGGCTAGCGCTGCCTGACGTTCCGAGCACGTCGAGGAAAGAGCCTGCCTCAACGATGAGGTCGATTGAGCTGCCGGAGTCGCTAAAGCGTCCCTGCAGCACACCATCCCCAAGACCGGAGATGCCTGTGAACTGACCGGAAACCGCGCCGCCATAGCTGACAATTGTGCGTGTATCGCCAAAGGTTACGCCTTGCCCGCTTAGCGCAACATTACCGCCAGCGTTAAGGTCGCCTGTCACGGCCAGCGTGTCATTGCCGGCAACAGATGTATCGATCAGAAGCACTGAGCCTGAAGATAGAATAAGGTTCCCGTCAACAGTCAACTGGCCTTCAGAACCAATACCGCCCGGTGCAATCGCGCCCGCAACGTTTGTCAGGAATGGCGCTGTGATTGTGCCTGAGCCTGAGAGCATACCGCTTACAAGCAGATAGTCACCAGCAGAGGTCAACGCGCCGTCGACATTCACCATGCCTGCCATGTGCGTGACATCAATCAGGCTCGTGAGGTCGCCGCCAGATGTAATGTCGAGGCCAGCGCCCTGTCCCATAATGCTAAGGCGATCGATCTCAACTGTGCTGCTGAGGCTTGTAGTGCCATCAGCCGACAGCGTGACGTCGAAATAGCGCGCGTTAATTGCATTGACGACGTCAGGATCAATATTGTCAGGCACGAAACCTGTTGCGCCAACAAGGCCATTTTCAATCGTTGCCGCTGGCAGTGGATCGTCAGAGAAACCATCGGCTTGCGCTGCATTATCTGCGCCGGTTTGAGTAATTGCATCAGTTGAAACAGCTTGCGCACCGCCAGCATTGTCGCCGCCCGTCAGAGACGCAGCTTGGCGACCGCCGGTCACTGCATTGACGTCTATTTGACCGATGTTTGAGACCACTGCAGCTGTTGTTGTGGAGAACGTGGTGATTTCACCCGTGTTAATGTCCTGACATGCGTCGAAGGTACCTTCACCGCGTGGCTGTGGGTCAAAACAGACTGAGCCAAATTGTGGATCAGACCCGGTTAGGCCAGCACCCGGCGCAGTCGGCGTACCGACAACGACATTGCCGTTCGAATCAAGAACGCGGTAGTTCGGATCCTGAAGGCTGGTCCAGTGGGCCGCATCTTCCCAGTCACCATCACCCGCATTCGCGCCGACATAACGGTATGGATTGTTTGTAGCGATCCAATCCCAATAGAGATAGAGCGGCTGGTAGTAGCTCTCCGTCCCGTAGGAACTGAAGTTTTGGGCACCAAAGAAACGCGATCCACCAGACAATACGCCGATAACCACATCTTCATCAAAGCCAGCATTGTTTTCTGCGTCAATGATCAGTGGGCCGCCACTATCGCCGCCGCCGGTTGTCCCCTCACGTTCAAGTGCTTCATCCTGCCAGAGGTTGAAATCGAAAGGATTTGTGCCGTTCGGATCGTCAAAGTCTAGGCGATATAGATTTTGCGGACGGAAGCCAGGTGCGAATCCGAAGAGGAAACCATCGCGATCATCGAATGAGGCAAGCGCGCCCAGCATATTTTCAGCTGCACGGCGACGGAAGCCACCGGACTGGAAAGCACCGAAAGTCGCATTACCCGTATTACCATAGCCGACGATATTGACGTGATAGCCCGTGCCCGTAACAGGATCGATTTCTGTCGGGACTTCCAAAGGCGAGAAGAGCAGCGCCCAAGTTGGGATGTTTGAAGCTGGCGTATCTAGCGACGAAATCGCGATATCAGCCTCAAGGAATCCTAGTGCTTGAGGGTTTAGCAAAGACTCCTGATTAATGATCATCTGATTGACGTTATAGACGAATTGGCTGGTGTCAGTTTGGAAGCCAGAGGCAAACCATGACTGCAAACCCGGTAGCGCGTCGGCGCGGAACGACCAAGCGGCCGCAACATTTGTTCCATAATCGCTTTCAGGGCGATCATTTACACAGTGCGCCGCAAACAGGACAGTTCTTGGGTTGATTAATGACCCCGAGCAAATGAAACCATCCGAACGGAAGAATTGCCCAACACCAGTTACATCAACTTCGTCATCAAGGAGGTCATCCGGGGTCTGGTTATCATTTGGTACAACCGCAGACGCTGGCAGTGTTGCGACCAAGCAAGACAGCGCCATAAGGCCAACGGAGCCTAGAAGCGTCTTCTTCATGCTAAGTGATTTTGCTCGTTTCATTTCTGTCACCCTCTTAAGAAAAGTTAATCGCTAACTAGGCTCTATAGTCGAGTAAACAGTAAAACGATCAGTCTAGATCTAAAATTTAGTCTTGCTGTGCAAAAAGCACATTATGCCCGGTTAAAGAACATGAGACACACTAAACGCGCGTTTTCAGGACGATCACCGAAACCGGCAGCTGCATTATGAAAGAGCCAAGGACTAAATAGGATTAGCCGGTTATATTTTATCGGCACACGTTGGACGCGTTGCCATCGTTCAGGCCACAGTGTGTCTTTATTAACAACGTCGTCGATGAACGCGTTTGGGTCATTGTAACCCGCTTTTATCAAATCAGTCTGGTTTTGCGGAACGCGATCAAAGCCAGTTCTGCGATGTTTATAAAAATCGGTGCCACCGCGTGCGTCTGCATCTTTACTAAGAAATAGAATACCTGAGTAGAAGCATGGATCAATATGAACGCCACTACGCCCTTTATCTTTGCCAAGCGTAAGACGGCAATGACCATGCACTGTTCCTGCTGCTGGCTTTAGGTTCAAGTTCAGCTGACGAGAAATCGTTTGATCGAGACCTTTTATCTCCAGCGGCGTTTCCGAAGTGAGGCCAGCATAGTTACCAAAATTTAGCTCTGGGTCGTAGTTAAGCTCGAGCGCCTCATGGCGCGCCTGATCCGGGTTCTTCAGAAAGTCATCGAGGATAATCAAGCTAGGTAGCATATGCTTCGTCTATAAGGTGACTTCATCGACATCAAGTTGCCTAAGTTCCGGCTTGAATTACAAGCCATGCGTAGTGTCCAATACGATTTATCCAATTTTGTGTTTGCTTTTCTGCAACCAAGATCGATATGTTACCATATTACAGGCAACATTCTTGCATGATTTATCTGTTTTCAGGGACTTCCACGATGCGAACTATTATTTTGAACGGCTTTCTGGCTGCAAGTGTCCTTATGGCGGCAAGTTGCGGCCAAGGCGAAGCGCCTGAAACTGAAACAGCCGCAACACTCGCAGCTGTTCCGCTGAGCCGTGGTGACGTAACACGCGTCGTCAACGCATCCGGCAAAATCGTACCGCGCGATGAAGTTATGGTCGGTTCTGAAGTTTCGGGCCGCATCCTTGAAGTCACCGTCGATTTCAATAGTCAAGTCGAAGCTGGTGACGTCTTGGCGCGTATTGACCCTGAATCTTTCCGAAACCGCGTGCGTCAATTGCAAGGCCGGCTCGAAAGCGCGCAAGCCGACATCAAAGTAAGAGAAGCCAGTATTAACCGCGCGCAAGTAAACTTGTCTCAGGCGGTTTCAGTGCTCGCGCGTCAACAAGAGCTGTTCTCTCAAAATGCGGTATCGCAAGCCCGGTTAGACGAGGCTCAACGATCCGTGGGCGTCTCACGCGCAGACCTCGAACTCTCAGAGGCGCAGCTTGAAAGCTCGAAAGCTCAAGTCAGCCAGATCCAAGCGGAGATCGCAACGGCGCGGCTCGATCTACAGAGGACAACAATTCTAAGCCCTATTGATGGTGTGATCATCGACCGCAAAGTTGATCCCGGTCAAACTGTGCAAGCAAGCTTTTCTGCTCCGGAACTCTTTGCGCTTGCCGCTGACCTCTCTGACATCCGCGTTGAAGCTCAGATTGTCGAAAGTGATGTTGCCGGTCTTGAAGCGGGTGACGCGGTTAAGTTTTCAGTCGATGCCTATCCTGACCTCTCACTGACAGGCGAGGTCGAACAGCTGCGCCTCAAGTCTCAGGAAGAAAATAACATTGTAACATATGTCGCTGTGGTTGCCGCGAAGAATGATGGCGGAAAACTTATGCCCGGTATGACGGCGAACCTTGAGATCACAACTGACATCAAAGAGGGCGTTCCGCGCATTCCGGCGCAAGCAGAACGCTTCCGTCCAAGCCCAGATCAGGTCGCCCAATGGCAGGAAGCAAGCGAAGGTCCACCGCCTGAGAAACGGGGCCTGAACGCCGCCGCTTATGACCGTTTGGAACGAATGGGCTTTAGCGGCGAAAAACTGGGTAGCGTAAAGGAAGCACTCGACGCAGCCTCAAAGCCGTTGCGGGATATTATCAACGATCCTGAAAAAACGTTTATGCACACGCCAATGAAGATACGCCTGGCAGAACTCACCGATAACATTCTGGAAACACAGCTAAGCCCCGTCGATTACTCTGAATACAAGTCGCTTATTGCCGCCGAACGAAACATTAGAGAAGCGACCCTCTGGCTCAAAACGCCTGAAGGGAAAATGCGTCAACAAACCGTTCGCCTTGGTCTCTCGGATGGCGCTTACATCGAAGTGATCGAAGGCCTGTCTGAAGGCGACCAAATAGTGACAGGAATTCGTGCGTCGGGACAAGGCGGAGGACGGCCCCAAGGCGGTCGTCCGAGAGGGTAGGATATGACGGAGCCGCTCATTCAAACACGTCGCTTGACGAGACGCTATGGTAGTGGAGCATCCGCGATACGTGCCTTAGACGGCGTGAATTTGGATATTTATCCTGGAGAGTTTGTCGCCGTTATCGGAGCCTCAGGTTCTGGCAAATCAACGCTTATGAACATGCTGGGTGGACTGGACCAACCCGATGAAGGCGATGTTACAATCGCTGGAAGATCACTTGCCCATATGGGAAAAAAGGAACTGGCCTATTTCCGGAACGAAACAATCGGCTTTGTGTTCCAACAATTCCAACTGCTTCCGAAGAAGTCAGCACTTAAGAACGTACAACTGCCTTTAAACTATCGACGCCCTCGACTCACAAACGAAGCTGAACTTGCAAAGTCCAGCCTTGAAAGAGTTGGGCTTGGAGACCGTATCAAACATCGACCAACTGAGCTTTCAGGCGGGCAGCAGCAGCGTGTAGCGATTGCGCGCGCTCTTGTTGGATCACCAAAATTACTACTTGCTGACGAACCTACAGGAGCGCTTGATTCTAAGACATCGGCGGACGTCATGCAGCTGCTTGTTGAACTCAACGGTCAAGGCATCACGATTGTGCTAATCACACACGATCTCGAAGTTGCTGAGAACGCAAACCGCGTAATTACAATGCGCGACGGCGTGATCATAGAAGACCGCATCAAGGAGATCGCAGCATGAGGATCCCCGGCGCGACCACACTCGGCCTTGCCTTCTCATCATTGCTAGAACGACCGCTACGGACATTTCTAACAATGCTTGGCATCATAATCGGCGTCGCAGCCGTCTATACAATGCTTTCGGTCGGCGAAGGCACGAAGCGCGCTATACTGGAAAGTATTGATAGCGTCGAAGGCCGAACAATCACTGTTTACCCAAACTGGACTCGGGGCAGAGCCAGTAACAGGCGTCCTTGGCGGCCATTCAACGAGCAAGACGTACTTGATATTCAAGCCGTGAATGGTGTCTTTGCAGCAACTGGAGATCTGAGCCGGGAATATTCCATCGTATCAGAAACTAGTGATTGGAGCGCCAACGTTATTGGCATTGATGAAGCCTACCTTCCAGCAAACGATCTCACGATTCAGCGTGGAAAAGAGATAGGGCTTACAGAGATTGAACGTCGCGAAACCGTCGCGGTTGTAGGTCAATCAGTTGTCCGTTCCTTATTTCGTGGGCAAGACGCCATCGGACAACGCATTAAAATCCAAAATATCCCGTTCGAAATCATCGGCATTGTTAACGATACCGACGCTGAGAATTGGCGTGGTCAGGATTCTAATAATTTTGTACTCGTGCCACGCCCGACAGGCCGCGCGCGACTGTTTGGTGATGATCGCCTTGTGCGCAACCAGGTGCGGTCAATCAAAATCGTCGGGAAAGATCAAAGTTCCCTCGCCGCTATCGAGCAAGAAATTGACTACATTCTGCGGCGCTCTAGAGGTCTCACCGCTGATGAAGCGCCAGACTTTCGAATACTCAATTTTTCAGCGAACAGACAAGCGTTCGCGCAGACGCAAACCATCCTAGCTCTAGTCCTTTTGGTTATTGCAACCATCATATTGATCGTGGCGGGCGTCGGCATCATGAATATTATGCTTGTCTCTGTGACTGAGCGCACAAGAGAAATTGGTCTGCGTATGGCCATCGGCGCGAGGGGATCCGACATTATGTCCCAATTCATCGTTGAGGCGCTATTGCTGACGAGCATCGCTGGCGCTTTAGGTCTCGCCCTTGGATATGTCGTCACCCAAATTCCGTTTGGTGTAGAGGAAATCGAAATGGCATTCGCGCCAAGTGTTGCAATTTTTTCATTTGGATCAGCTGTCTTAACCGGTGTCGTTTTCGGATTTCTTCCAGCGCAACGTGCAGCTCAACTCAACCCCATCGAGGCCCTTCGTCATGAATAATCGCCCTATAATGCGATCTGGTCTCTTCATCTCAGGTCTAGCGCTAGCCCTAGCGTTATCCGGCTGTGCCAGCATTGATACCGCTATGCTGAAGGCGCAAGTTGATGCCTTAGCTGATGACATCCCGACAGAGTGGCAAATCAGCTCGAAAGGCGCGACACGCTCCCAAAATTGGCAGGGGCTTTTCGATGATCGCTTGCTCAATAGCTATCTCAACAGGGCACAAAAGAACAATCTCGACCTGCAACAAGCTACGGCCCGGGTTAGACAAGCTGAGGCCAACATCAGGCAGAGCAAATCGCTGCTTCGGCCCTCGGTTAGCGCCGACCTGAGCGCCTCTGGTGCAGCACCGCTTTCTGACCTTGGCGATACAAGTGACGCCTTCGGTTCAGGCCTAACAGCGAGATGGGATCCGGACTTATTCGGAGCCAATCGTGCAGGTCTTCGCCAAACAGAGGCGCTGTTTAAAGTCCAAGAGGCCAACACTGAACGCCTCCGCCGGGCTGTGATGGCCCAAACCGCGCGCGCATACATTCAAGTCATTGAGGCTGATCAACAACTGATGCTCGCGCGTGAGAATCTCAGCTTTATCGCAGAAACAAAACGTGTCTCCGAGGCCCGCTTTGAGGCTGGCGATATCGCACGCGGTGATCTAGCGCTCGCGGAACTCGAATACGAGAATGCAGCAGCGTCTGTTGAAAATCAGGCCCTTGCAACACGGTCAGCCCGCCGCGCCCTCTCCATACTTGTTGGCGGGTTTGGTGACGACGAACTATCCGTCGCAAACGCCCTTCCTCGTGCAGCAACGCTGGGACAAACACCATTACCCGCAGCTACGCTGGGGTCGAGATTTGATGTTCTGGCGTCACGCGCCAATCTCTCTGCTCAGATTGCGGGGCTCGAAGCGACCACAAAAGATGATTGGCCAAGCCTCTCGCTATCTGGCCGTGTTGGGACAAGCGGCGTTGATCTTGGGGACCTGTTCGACCCAGACACGTATATCGCGAGCCTTACGGCATCTTTGGTCGGCGTCATTTTCGATTCGGGGCGCAATACTGCACAAGTCGATGCTGCGAAGGCACGTGTTGATGAGGCGATGGCACGGTATCAACAAGTTCTCAGAGACGCTGTCGCAGATGTAAACAATGCCTTTGACCGCGTCGAAACCTTCACCACCTCCCTCGCATCGCTTGAGCGCGCGCGGCAATCGGCGGAAGAGGCTTTGGAGCTAGAGCAAATCAAGTTTGATCTTGGCGAAACGATTTTGCTTGACGTCTTGACCGTTCAAAGGCGCGTCAATGCTATTCGCGGCTCACGCATTTCCACTGAGCGCCGCCTATTGGAGGCCCAAATTGACGCTTATCTCGCGACCGGTGCGCCATAACCCGCCCCGGCGTGACGCTTGACGTCTTTTAAAATTAAGTGCCCTTTTGCGCCAAGCTAAGGGAAAACTGGGCATGATCATTCGTATTCTAAAATGGCTAGGTATTGCGCTCGTGCTTGGGCTCATCGGCGTCGGTATTTGGCTATATGATCCGCTACCCAGCAATCCTGACGCAGAGACCTTATCGGCGAATGCCGGGAAGTATGATGTTGAGATCATCCGAGACGATTTTGGCGTTCCGCATATCTTTGCAAAGACAGATAATGGGGCAGCTTTTGGACTAGCTTATGCGCATGCGGAAGATGATTTTGAGACTATTCAAGAGAGCATTGCGGCCACACGCGGCGTCCTTGCAAGATATAAAGGCGCAGATGCCGCGCGCACCGACTATCTGATCGAACTCCTGAATGTTTGGGACACGATAGACGCGACATATGACGACGTGCCTGCGGATGTGAAAGCCTATACGCAAGCCTATGTCGATGGTTTGAACCTCTATGCCGCAGAGAACCCGGAAAAAACATGGAAAGGTCTTGCGCCAATCAAGCCCGAGGATGTCTTCGCGGGATCGCTCTTCAGAACGCCGTTCTTCTATGGCTTCGATGAAACACTTTTGAGCGTCTATAATGATGAGCGCGTTGAAAGCATCTCGCTTGATCCAGCATCAGGGCGCGAAGCTTGGCTGGTTGGGCCGAAAACAGCGCCGCCACGCGGGTCGAATGCGTTTGCCGTGTCACCCGAACGCTCAGGTGACGGTGTTACGCGTCTGATGATTAACTCCCACCAACCCATGACAGGGCCTGTCGCATGGTGGGAAGCGCATATGGTTTCCGAGGAAGGCCTGGACATTCAGGGGGGAACCTTCCCCGGCTCGCCAACCATCCTTCACGGTTTCAATCGTCATCTCGGTTGGGCCAACACGGTGAGTAAACCAGACCTAGCGGATATTTTTGTCCTTACGGTGAACCCGGAGAATAAGAACCAATACAAGCTCGATGGCGAGTGGGTCGATTTTGAGATCGAGACCGCGACGATTGCTGTGAAGCTGTGGGGACCCTTTGCTTTCAAAGCTAAGCGCGAAGTGTTGACTTCGAAACATGGCCCTGCGGTTCGCACGAAGACCGGCACATATGCCATGCGCTATGCAGGCATGGGTTCAATGCGCCAGACCGAGCAGCGGATGCGCACGGCGAAAGCGACCAATTGGCAAGAGTTTTACGACGCCATGGCGATCCATGCCGTTCCAGCGCTGAATTATGTTTATGCTGATAAGGATGGAACGGTCGCGCTGATCCACAACGGGCAGTATCCAAACCGCGCTGAAGGCTGGGACTGGTCCGGTGATATGCCGGGCGATCGCTCTGATCTTATCTGGAATGGCTACCTGCCATATCAGGACGTGCCAATCTTGCTAAACCCGTCATCTGGATTGGTTTGGAACGCTAATAATCAGCCTTATAGCGCAACAGACGGCCCGGATAATTTGCGTGCGACAAGCTTCCCAGAAACGATGGGCTTGCAGACGAACCAGACGAACAGATCCTTGCGCATTATCGAGCTTACTGATGGCACGAGCCTGATTGATCGCCAGACTCTGCTCGATATCAAATTCGACAATAAGTACGCAGCCGGCTCAGAAGCTGATGACGTTCTTAAGGCTGTTTTTGCGCACGACTGGTCAGATGAGCCTGACCTGCAGGCGGCGCTCGATCACCTTGCGGCTTGGGACCGAGGTACAGATATAGACAACCGACATGCTGCATTGGGCGTGCTCACCGTTATCCATCAAATCACCGAGCAGTTTACAAGAGAGCCTACCCCAGACCCTGCAGAAGCTTTCCGCCAAGCGGTAACTTATCTCGAGAAAAACTATGGCAAACTCGACCCGACATGGGGTGAGGTAAACCGGCTTGTGCGCGGTGAAGTAAGCGAACCCGTTAGCGGCGGGCCTGATACCCTACGCGCGATTTATCCTGCAGGCATTCGCGATGACGGACAGCTTCATGCCTCTGCGGGCGACACTTGGATTGCACTGGTAGAGTGGGATGAAGAGGGCACACAGCGCGCCGAAGTGATCAACCAGTTTGGCAGCGCGCCAATCGATGAGAACTCACCGCATTACAATGACCAGCTGCCAATCTTTGCTGCAGAGCAATGGCGTACAGCTTTGATCGAGCGCGCAGACATTGAAGCGGTTGCAACGCGCACCTATCGCCCTGGCAAAGCGAATGGCGAATAGTAAGCTCAGCATCCGCATTGATCTTGCCAACGGCACTCGGTTTGGCCCCGGTAAAGCCGCGCTTCTTAGGGCGCTCGATGATTTCGGGACGATCTCCTCAGCGGCCAAAGCACTTGGCATGTCGTATCCTCGCGCCCTGAAACTCATTGAGCAAATGAACGGCGCATTCTCAGCGCCCATTGTTGAAGCTCAACATGGCGGGAAAAGCGGCGGCGGCGCGGTCGTCACGGAGACAGGCCGCGAAATTCTGTCACTTTACGAACAACTGCAAGCCAAAGCCACGGCGCAATCCGCAGAAGAACTTTCATGCTTCGCAAGCCTTCTAAAATAGAGCGCCCCCTAGCATCGATGTAAATCATGGTTTAGATCGATTTTATGACGATGCAGAGCGCAGACTTTCTGGAACATCCGGAAGATGTATTGGCCAGACACCTTCAATGGCGGCGGGTTGGGCTAAATGCGGCGCTGATCGTCGTCACAAACATCCAAGGCGGAGCTGTTCGCGCCGCTGGGGCGATGATGACAGTATGTGCCGATGGTCGCGCCGCTGGCTATGTCTCTGGCGGCTGTATCGACGCAGACGTCACCCTACAGGCACAACAAACGCTACAAGATGGTAAGATTAGGCAGTTAACATATGGCGCGGGATCACCATTTACAGACCTACCACTGCCCTGTGGCGGCTCTATTGGCGTGATGATCTTACCCATGCCCGAGCTTGAAACGATCTATCGTCTCTACGACGGACTGAAAGCGCGCCGCAGCATCGATCTTCACATAGACGCCGCCGGAACCCTCAAGACAGGTCAAGCGGCCACTCAATCAAGTCTGTTCGCCGCCAGCTACACTCCAAAACTCAAATTGAGGATCGCCGGACGGGGCGCTGATTGTTTAGCGCTTGCTAAGCTCGCGACGACAAGCGGATTACCCGTTAAGTTACAACTCACATCAGAAGCCGACATATTAGCGGCAAGTCACTTGCCGAATGTCGCGGTTGAGAAACTCGAAACACCTAGACAACTCTTATGCAACGGGGATGACCAGTGGACAGCATTCGTCCTCATGTTCCATGATGGCGATTGGGAAACAGAACTCCTCACCCAAGCACTTGCGGGACCCGCTTTCTATATTGGTGCTGTTGGTAGCCGCATCACACATCAGAAACGCATTCAAGCCTTAGCCGAGGCAAACATCGCAGCATCCGACATTCAGCGCGTGCGCGGGCCAATTGGGCTCGTGCCATCAATGCGTGACGCCTCAATGCTTGCGATCTCTGTACTCGCAGAGATCATCGAAGCCGCTGCGATAGCAGTTAAAACGGATAAGCCAAAAACCGCCGCCATTCTTCTCGCGGCCGGCGCATCATCGCGCTTCGAACGAGGTGATAAATTACTCGCGCCGATGAGTGCTGCATCAGTTTTGGCTCAAACCGCATCGCGCCTTGATAAAAGCAATTACGAAAACTGCATCGCAGTCATTGGGCCTGATCAACTAGAGCGTCGTCGCGTTCTGGAGAATCAAGGCTGGAGTGTCGTCGAGAACTTTGACGCCCATGAGGGGCAGGCAACAAGCCTCAAAGCAGGTCTGACCAAAGTCAACGATGTTGACCAAGTGCTTATCCTGCTGGGCGACATGCCACTCGTCCCTGAAGTGCACTACAAATATTTGCTCCATGCGATGCGCATGGGTGCGAGCGCCGTTATGACTGAAACGGATGGCACACTTCTGCCGCCTGCAGTCTTCTCAAAGCAGCACTTCAATGACCTATTGGACCTGTCCGGAGATCAAGGCGCGCGAAGCCTCTTTCGGCGCTTAGAGAACACTGACACAGTCCCACTTAAACGCGAGCTTGCCCTAGACATTGATACAATCGCTGACCTTTCTCGCGCAGAGGAGCTTATGAATGGCTGATGGCCTTACTCACCTTCGCTCTGCACCATTGGTCGATACGTTTGGGCGGCAAATTTCGTACTTGCGTTTGTCTGTGACAGATCGCTGTGACTTGCGCTGCACGTATTGCATGGCGGAGAATATGACGTTCTTGCAAAAGCGCGATCTGCTTAGCGTGGATGAGCTAGATACAGTCGCGTCAGCCTTCATTGAACGCGGCGTTCGCAAAGTTCGCATCACTGGCGGCGAACCTCTCGTTCGCAAAGATATCGGTGCGTTATTCCAAAGGTTGGGGCGACATTTGGGCAATGGCCTGGACGAGCTGACGGTGACGACAAACGGAACAATGCTTCGCGACCGGGCGCAGATGCTCCTCGATAGCGGCGTTAAGCGGATTAATGTCTCACTTGATGCGCTTGATCCCGACCAATTTAAACGCATCACAAGACGCGGCGATCTGGCGAAAGTCTTGGACGGCATTGATGCGGCTTTAGATGCGGGCCTCAAAATTAAAATCAATACGGTCGCCCTGAAGCACGATAACGCGCAAACACTGCCCGCGATGATTGAGTGGGCGCACAGCAAAGGCATGGACATCACGCTGATTGAGGTAATGCCCCTTGGCGATACAGGCGAGGACCGGATTGACCAATACATCCCGCTGCCGATGATTAAAGACCAGTTAGAGACTAAATGGACGCTCGAGGAGATCGCTCAGCCACAGCAAAATGCTGGACCATCTCGTTATGTAAGGGTCAAGGAAACCGGCGGGAAACTTGGCTTCATCACACCGCTGACCAATAATTTCTGTGCCGGTTGTAACCGTGTCCGCGTCACCTGCACAGGCCGCATCTATATGTGCCTTGGCCAAGACGACCATGTCGATCTACGTGCTGCTTTGCGCGAAAGCGATAACCCGCGCCAAGCGCTAGACGCTGCGATGGATAAAGCTCTACTCCGCAAACCTGAAAAACACGACTTCGCCATAAAACGCCGCGGCGATGCACCTGCTCTGCCACGCCACATGTCAGTAACGGGAGGGTAGTATGGCGCGTATTCTCTATTTTGGCCGACTGGTCGATATCTCACAGACACCATCAGAAACACTGGATCTTCCTTATACGATCAAGACAACCAGCGACCTTAGAACGTGGCTTGATGAGCGACTTCAAGCTGGCGGTGCGCTCTTAGAGCCAAGCGTCAAACTGGCCGTGAATAGCGAAATCGTTTTTGATCCGCACCCTATCAGCACGCATGATGAGATCGCCTTCATGCCGCCTGTCGGAGGAGGGTGAACGATATGTTTGTTTCGAGTGATCCGATTGACACCGGTTCGGCGCTGAACGCTTTCGAAGCGGACGTAAATGGTGCGGGCGCAATCGTCAGCTTCACAGGACTGGTACGACCATCATCGCAGCATGGGGATGTGGCAACGCTCCACCTCCAAGCCTACCCACCAATGACGGAGCGCGGTATTGAAGAGGCGATTGCGCAAACGCAAAAGCGCTGGCCGCTCAACGCCGTTAAAGTCATTCACCGTATTGGTGATATGCAGCCCGGTGACACAGTTGTCTTCGTCGCTGCCGCGGCCAAGCACCGCCGCGATGCATTTGAAGCGGCAGACTTCCTGATGGATTATCTCAAAACGAATGCAGTGTTCTGGAAAAAAGAGATTACGGCAGAAGGCGAGGTTTGGATCGAACCTCGCCCTGAAGACTATCGCGACAATGCCCGCTGGGCGATGAAAGAAGAGGCCTAGTATGCATGGCATCAACGAAGCTCTCGCGTTTAAGCCTGTCCGAATTGCCGTCCTCGTGGTCAGCGACACGCGCACATTGGAAACTGATACGTCAGGGCTAACGCTAGCTCACCGCATCACAGCAGCGGGGCACGAATTGGTCGAGCGGGTGATCGTTCCAGACGACACAGCCGCTCTGCGCGAAACAGTTCAAGCCTGGATAGATGACCCAAGTGTCGATGTTGTGATTTCGACAGGCGGCACAGGCCTCACAGGTCGCGATGTAACACCCGAAGCCATAGCGCCTTTATTTGAGAAAACGATAGATGGCTTCTCAGTCATTTTTCATCAAGTCAGTTATCAAAGTGTTGGTCTGTCTACCCTGCAATCGCGAGCCATAGCTGGCTTAGCGAATGGCACGTTTATCTTCTGCCTTCCAGGCTCGAACGGTGCGGTCAAAGATGGCTGGGATAAGGTCATCTCGCATCAGCTAGATAGCCGCCATAAGCCTTGCAATCTTGTTGAACTCATGCCGCGTCTTCTGGAGCAATAAATTGAGCGAGCTTACCCATATTGGCCCCGATGGTCGCGCACGCATGGTTGATGTTGGCGATAAAGCGGTTACGCAGCGCGCTGCGACCGCATATGGCCGCGTGCGTATGGCGAAAGCAACGCTTGATTTGGCACTGGGGCGTGACACCAAAAAAGGCGACCCAATTGCCATTGCAGAACTCGCTGGCATCATGTCGGCCAAGCGCACAGCTGATCTTATCCCGCTTTGTCATCCTTTGCCCATCACAAGCGTCAAAGTCGCGATTGAACCAATAGTTGGAGAACTTGCCTTAGGCGTAACAGCCACGGTCAAGACCGCAGGAAAAACTGGGGTCGAGATGGAAGCCCTGACAGCCGTTTCAGCCGCATGTTTGACACTCTACGACATGCTTAAGGCTGTCGATAAGGCCATGATCATTGAAGGGATTGAGTTGCTCGAAAAGACAGGCGGGAAATCTGGCACATATCGCAAGAGCGACACATGACCGGACTGATCAGTGTCGATGAAGCGCTTCGTCTGATATCGGCGCACCCTATTCCGCGTAAAGTTGAAACGGTTGAACTGAACCGCGCGATTGGACGCACATTGGCGGCCCCGATAATTGCGAAAACCACCCGGCCACCAGTCCCCGTCTCTGCGATGGATGGCTACGCCGTGCAGTTGAAAGACGTTTTGAACGCCGGGGCGAAGCTACACGTCATCGGAGATGCCCCTGCAGGCCAACCATTTCTTGGTGAGGTGACATCTGGACAAGCTGTTCGCATCTTCACTGGCGGCGAGGTCCCAAGCGGCACCGACCATATCGTCATACAGGAAAACGTGACGCGCACTGGCACAATGATAACTGTTTCTGAGGCCTCATCAAAAGCACGCTTCATTCGAACTGCCGGCCTAGATTTTTCAGAAGGTGATATGCTGGTCTCTGCTAGGGCGCGTATCGGAGCGATGGAACTTTCGATTGCAGCCGCCGCGAACCTTGGAACACTCGATGTCTCTGTACGTCCACGTGTCGGCATCTTGGCCAATGGGAATGAACTCAAACCGCCTGGCAGTGATCTTGCGCGCGGGCAAATAGTGAATTCAAATCCATCAGCGCTCGCAGCTTTGATGGAGGCATTGGGCGCAGAGGTGGTTGATCTTGGCATCGCTGGCGACAGTGTTCAGTCAATTCAAGACCACATAAACGCTATACCGGACATAGACATATATATTCCGATTGGTGGCGCATCAGTTGGCGACCACGATCATATGCGCGCGGCGTTTTCAGGGCTTGGATTCAAGCCTATAATTGAAAAAATTGCTGTTAAACCGGGCAAGCCGACGTGGTTTAGTCAGCGAGGTGATCAGCGTGTTTTGGGTCTGCCCGGAAACCCTGCGTCGGCGCTGGTCTGCGCGCACCTCTTCGCTGCTCCCCTGATCAGTTCGCGGCGGATGCCCAGTCACAAAGCCAGCACCTTGACAGCCATCCCAGCGAACGGCCCCCGCGAGCAATTCTTGCGCGCGGTTGCGACCTTTTCCCCGGAAGGTCAACTTTGTGTCCTAGCTGCACCCAACCAAGACAGCTCATTATTACGCCCGTTTCTGGCGTGTAACGCTCTCATCAGACGCAAGCCAAAAGCTCCTACATCACCGCAGGGCGAGCTTGTGGACGTACTGTTGATCGGGCCGCTTGCGGCGCAGTAATGGCTTGGTCTCTGCCCGCTCTTTTTCTTGTCACGGCAATTTTGTATGCGGCAGTCGGATTTGGAGGTGGATCTACTTACAATGCCTTGCTGGTGCTGTACGGCGTCGATTTCCGAATTCTGCCCGCAATCGCACTCGCTTGTAATATCGTGGTCGTTAGCGGCGGTGTTTGGCGCTTTTCTCGCGCTGGGGCTTTGTCGTTTAAGCGGCTTCTCCCCTTCATCGCAGCTTCTGTTCCAGCAGCCCTGATCGGCGGGCGAGTACCGATTTCAGAGACAGTTTTCATAGGCCTTCTTGGCACGGCGCTACTGTTGTCAGGACTGCGTATGCTGTTCTTGCACAGCGCTACCGTGACCGAAATTGGGGGTCACCGAAACGCGAACTGGCCAATAAGCTTGGGCATCGGCGGCGCAATTGGGTTATTATCAGGAATTGTTGGCATTGGCGGCGGGATATTTCTCGCGCCCTTTCTCTACATTATGAAATGGGGCACATCACGTCAGATCGCGGCCGCCAGTAGCCTGTTTATCCTCGTAAACTCTCTTGCGGGACTGACCGGACAACTTACCAAGCTCAGTGATGCAGCACTTCTTGAAACCGCATTACCTTACTGGCCGCTTCTTCTTGCTGTCTTTATAGGCGGCCAAATCGGGTCTTGGCTTGGCGCGGGCCTATTGAACCCGGTTTGGATGAAGCGGATGACGGCCGTGCTGATTCTCTATGTCGCCGCTCGATTGATATGGCGTTGGGTCGGAATGATGTAGACGAAGCAGTCAAAGTTTTCTTTGCGTCAACTCTTTATCTCTCTGCGGGTTTCGGTCAGTATTGCAGTTAACGCATCAGGCGCGGTCTATGGTGGCCCCTGATCCGCGAGCAGGAGGGCTTTGCGCTATGGCGACACTCAAGATCAATGGCGAAACCAAAAACGTGGATGTCGAAGAAGACACACCGCTGCTTTGGGTTATTCGCGAACAGTTAGGCATGACAGGCACAAAGTATGGCTGCGGCGTTGCTCAGTGTGGCACGTGTACAGTCCATGTCGACGGACAGGCAGTGCGTTCATGTGTCTATCCAGTGGGCGCGCTTTCTGGTGAAGAGAACATCACAACGATCGAAGGCTTGTCTGAAGATGCCAGCCACCCGGTGCAGCAAGCTTGGGCAGAGTTAGACATCCCGCAATGCGGCTATTGCCAATCAGGAATGATCATGGCCGTCTCGGCGCTCTTAAAAGAAACACCAAACCCGACCGATGAAGACATCGACGCAGCGATCACTAATATCTGCCGCTGTGGCACTCTCGCACGTGTTCGCAAGGGCATCCATTTGGCCGTGAAGAAAGCATAGGGAGGGAAGATCATGACAAATATACTCAATATTTCCCGCCGCGGCTTTATTGTCGGTACAGGCGCCACAGGACTGACCATTGGTATTCTCGGCGCTTGCACACCTTCAGGCTCAGAGACCGAAGACTATTCCAACCTCCCGCCAAACGAAGAAGTGAATGCGTGGGTTCATATCGACCATGATGATACGGTAACTGTGCGCATTGCTCGCTCAGAAATGGGCCAAGGAACGCTTACAGGTCTCGCCCAGCTGGTCGCTGAAGAGTTAGAATGTGACTGGGACAAAGTCGTCACTGAATACCCAACACCTGGGCAAAACTTGAAGCGCGAACGCATTTGGGGCAGCTTCTCAACAGGTGGATCGCAAGGCATTCGCGGATCTCATCAATATGTACGTGAAGGCGCTGCCGCCGCACGTATGATGCTCATCGAAGCCGCTGCGGCTGAGTGGGACGTTCCTGCAAGTGAGTGTAGCGTCGCGAATGGCGTGATCAGTCATAGCTCTGGCAAAGAAACGACATTTGGCAAAGTTGCGGGCGCGGCTTCTAAGTTGGCACCGCCGCTTGAAGTCACACTCAAAGATCCTGCTGACTGGAAAATTATCGGCCAGCCTAAGAAGCGTCTTGATACATCCGACAAGCTGACTGGTGCACAAGTCTATGGCGCGGACATTAAAATGGACGGTCTGCTAAACGCCTCAATCATGCAGGCACCAAAGATTGGCGCGACGCTAAAAAGCTACGACGCGGATGCCATTTCAGGCATGCCCGGCGTTAAGAAAGTTGTGCAAGTCGGTGACAATGCAGTCGCAGTGGTCGCAGACACATGGTGGCGCGCGCATACAGCGCTGAAAGCTCTCCCCGTAGAATGGGACGGCGGCGTTGATTTCTCGACCACCGCTTTTGAGGCTGAACTTGATGAAGGCCTAACCAGTACCGAAACTTTCATCGGCAATGCCGCGGGTGACATTGCGCCAGCGTTTGAGAACGCCGCTCAGATTGTCGACGTGACATACAATATGCCGTTGCAAAATCATGCGCCAATGGAGCCGATGAATACAACAGCGCTGTGGACCCCAGAGAAATGTGAAGTCTGGTGCCCAACACAGAACGGCGAATCCGCCCTCAGCGCCATGCCTGAAGCCTCAGGCCTGCCGATTGAGCAGTGCGAGGTCTATAAGATTCACCTTGGCGGCGGCTTTGGTCGGCGCGGCATGAATGACTTTGTAACCCAAGCAGTTCTGATCGCGAAGGAAATGCCGGGTACGCCAGTAAAGCTCTTATGGTCACGCGAGGAAGACATGATGCATGGCTTCTTCCACCCAACGACGAAAAGTAAGATTCGCGGTGCGCTGGACGAAGAGGGCAACCTCACCGGCCTGCATATTCGCATCTCAGGCCAATCTATTCTCGCGGCACTCATGCCGATGGCACTGGACAATGGCGTCGACTATTTCGCTTTCCAAGGCCTGCTACCATCAGGCGTGAACCCACGTGTCGAAGATCAGACACTGAAATACACGTTTGATAATCTGCTGGTGGATCACGCGATGCGAAACCCGCCTGTACGTCCGGGTTTCTGGCGCGGTGTAAACGCAAACCAGAACGCCATCTATCTTGAATGCGCAATGGACGAAATCGCCCATGCAGCAGGCAGAGACCCGTTAGAATTCCGCCTCGCTCACCTCAAAGACAGCCCGAAATCACAAGCCGTCCTGAAGGCAGTCGCTGAGAAGTCCGGCTGGGGCAGCGATGATGGCAAAGCGCGCGGCCTCTGCGGGTTCTATTCATTCGGGGCATACACTGCCGCTTGCGCGGAAGTGACTGTTGATGATGACGATATCCTAAAAGTTGATCGCATCGTTGCTGCGACAGACCCGGGTTACGCGGTCAACCCGCAACAAGTCGAAGCCCAAGTGGAAGGTTCATTTGTCTATGGTCTTTCAGCGCTTTTGCACGGCGAGATCACTTACGAGAATGGTGAGGTTCAAGAACGCAATTTCGATACTTACCAGTCGCTGCGCATCGCCGAGATGCCGGAAGTTGAAACCATCGTTATGCCATCAGGCGGGTTCTGGGGAGGGGTTGGTGAACCAACCATCGCGGTGGCGGCGCCTGCTGTGTTGAATGCGATCTTCGCAGCAACAGGCAAACGCATCCGCAATCTGCCGATCAAAGACCAGAACTTGAGGGAGGCTTAGTCCTGTTAAAGTTATTGCTCGCAAGTCTGCCGGGAGCCTTCCTCCTCGCCGCTTGCGGGCAAACCCCAAATAGTTCTCCAATCACACGTGCAGCTCAACTCACTGCGACATGTTCGGGTTGCCACTCACCCGCGAGCATCAGCATTGCTGATCTTTCAGGATATACTGAAGCTGCGCTCGTTCAGAGTTTGACCACGTATCGCGATGACGGCAGTGGCACCACTGTCATGCACCGCATCGCCCGCGCTTATAGCGATGAGGATATTGCCGCGATCAGCAGCTATCTCGCGGCGGCGAACGAATGACCTATGCTGCTAACAGACGAAATGTACTGCTCGGCATAGGCGCTGGTGCACTGGCTAGTTTTACGCCTAAAGCCGATGCCGCAACACGGGCAAAAATCGCGATCATTGGCGGGGGCTTTGGCGGCGCGACCGCGGCGAGGACGCTTTCTGAAATCTTGCCATTCGCAGACATTACGCTGATCGAACCGAATCCGACCTATGTCGCATGCCCATTCAGCAATCTCGTGATCGGGTCAGGCCGTGAAATGACCAAGCAGACGTTCACATATGACGGTCTGCGCCAAGCTGGCATTAAGGTAGCCCAAGCCATGGCAACTGAGGTTGATGCAACAAAGCGTCTTATCACCCTGAATGATGGCACAATGGTATCCTATGATCGCCTGATCATGTCGCCGGGCGTCGATATGCGATGGAACGCCATTGAGGGATATGATGAAACTGCTGCAGAGTTGATGCCTCATGCTTGGAAAGCCGGCGACCAAACGCTTCTTCTGCGCCGTCAGCTTCGAAATATGGAAGACGGCGGTCTCGTCGTCATGTCCGTTCCCCCTGCGCCTTATCGCTGCCCACCCGGCCCATATGAACGCGCTAGCCTGATCGCGCATTTCTTGAAAACCGAGAAACCAAAGTCAAAACTGATCATCCTCGAAGCGAAAGATAGCTTCTCAAAAAAACCACTCTTTCAGGAGGCGTGGGCCGCCCATTATCCGGATCATTTAGAGTGGATTAGCGCCAGTAATGATGGCCGTGTCTCTAGCGTCGACCCCGCTGCGATGACTTTAGAGACAGATTTCGAAACCTATCAAGCCAGTGTCGCAAATGTGATCCCACCACAAAAAGCCGGCTGGATTGCTGACCGCGCAGGCGTTACCGATGCGACAGGCTGGTGCCCGATTAATGCGACGACATTTGAGTCCAGCTTACAATCGAACGTCCACGTGATCGGCGACGCAACCATTGCCGCGCCGATGCCAAAATCGGCTTTCTCAGCCAACTTACAAGGCAAACTTTGCGCTATGGCCGTTGCCGAATTGCTTGCCGGGCGCGCGCCAAAACCAACCACACTTGCAAACACGTGCTACTCATACACTACGCCGACTGAAGCCGTTTCAATTGTCGGCACTTACACTAATCGTGATGGGAAGTTTGAAAGCATTTCTGGCACAGGCGGCCTCAGTCCCCTCAATGCGGCGCGCTCTGTCCGAGAAGCAGAAGCAGCCGAGGCTGAAGGATGGTTCAGAACTGTTACCACAGAGGCGTTTGGATGATCTCGCGCTTACTTGCCGCGTTCATTTGTGTGGCCGCAATGCCGGCCTGCACTGATGCTCGCGGCAGCCTCATCTCAGATGCTATGATCGTAGGCGACGCTATGCGGGAGCCTATTCTTGGCAAACAGGGCCGGGCAGATATCGGCGCTCAGATCTTCGAGGCCCGAGAGTCTGGTCACTGCGTCCTATGCCATCAGGTCTCGTCTTCAACTGCGCTATTTCAAGGCAATCTCGGACCAAACCTCGATCTAGTAGGGGACAGATTAAGTGCGGGTCAACTGCGGCTACGGCTGGTGGATTACCAGCGTGTACGCCCCGGAACCGTTATGCCCTCCTATTATCGCATCAAAGACCTATATCAGGTGGGAACAGATTTTGGGGGCCAACCTATTCTCACTGCCCAAGAAATCGAAGACCTCGTCGCCTACCTGACCCAATTGAGGGAGACACAACATGCCCCTTAAACTGACCAACCCAACTTGGTTTAACCGCCGTGCCTTTCTTGCAGCAGGGGGCGGTGCAATCTTGATGACCTCAACAGTCACGTCAGCCTTCGCGGCACCAAACGTTATGCGCCAAGCTCAAATCGACCTTTTCGGAGACCGCGAAATCAAACCGGGTCGTGTAAACCTCAAGCTGCCCTCGATCGCTGAAAATGGGTTCTCAGTGGCACTCGATGTTGAGGTCGAAAGCCCAATGACAGACGCCGATTACGTCAAACAAATCGCGATTTTCTCACCCCGCAACCCTATTGCTTTGCTCGCCCAATACCAACTTGGTCCGCGCGCGGGCAAAGCCGCTGTCTCAACGCGGATCAGGTTGAGCGGCAGTCAAACAGTTCAAGCTGTGGCAGAGATGAATGACGGCACCTTATGGTTAGGCTCAGCCGAGACGTTCGTCACGCTCGCCGCCTGCGTGATTTTGTAGGAGGAAACTATGGCGAGTATTCGGCTGTCTGTTCCCGAAACGGCCTCCAAAGGCGAAGTTATTGAGCTGAAGGCCCTGATCCAGCACCCGATGGAAAGCGGCTATAGACGCGGACCGCGCGGCGAAGAGATTGCACGCGATATCATCACACGGTTTGAATGTCTCTATGATGGCGAGGTCGTCTTTTCCGCAGCGTACGGACCCGGTATCTCGGCTAATCCGTTCGTCACATTCCACACCCGCTCCACGCAATCAGGAACGCTTCTGTTTAAATGGACGGATCAGGATGGGCAAACTTGGTCTGACACAGCTGAGCTTACGGTGACATGATCCGGATCAGCATTTTTGCACTGCTAATTCTAGCAGCTTGCGGAGGTGCGCCTAAGGGTGAATACACTTCAACCGACACTACTCCAGATGAAATCAAATCCGGATTTGAGTTCCTAACGCCTGAGACACAAGCACTGCAGACCGATGCATTCGCCAATCCAGGCTATCTCTGGGTTGATCGTGGTGAAGCCCTTTTCAAAACAACCGAAGGCGTGTCGCGAGCGTGCGTCAGTTGCCATCAAAACGGCTTACCCGGCATTGCTGCAACTTTTCCCAAAGTTAGCACCTCTGCAGGCGCACTCCTGAACCTTGAAGGCCAAATCAATTCCTGCCGGACCTCGCATCAAGATGCACCGCCATTTGCCTATGAAAGCCAAGCCTTACTTTCGCTAACCGCCTTTGTCGCAAACCAATCATCAGGAATGCCGCTCAATGTCGACACAAGCGGAAAGGCCGCAGATTATATCGAACAAGGCCGCAACTATTTCTATACGCGCCGTGGGCAATTCAACCTGTCTTGCGCGCAATGCCATAATGAAAGCTGGGGACGCAAACTGCGCGGCGACACGATCAGCCAAGGTCACGGCAATGGCTTTCCGGCCTATAGATTTGAATGGCAAGAGTTAGGCTCCCTGCAACGCCGCTTGCACGATTGCGATACTGGCGTTCGCGCACAGCCCCTGCCCTATGGCAGTGAGACGTATATCGCTGTTGAGCTTTATCTTGCTGCGCGTGCGGCTGGTCTTCCGATGGAGAGTCCAGCCGTTCGTCGCTAAGCGATCCCCGGTTTAAGATAAGCTTCTGGCGATCAAGTTCTCAAGATATTCTTGGCGTCCGCTAGAGTGCTTACCATTCACGCTCTGAGCCTCTGCCATATCGGCGATGGAATCTAACGACGCGCTTTTTGCAAGCATATCAGCGCCCAATCCATCCGCCCAACCGCCATAGCGCTTAGTTTTAAACGCTTCGATTTCACCGCCTTCTATCAAAGTCTCTGCGGCTAGAAGGCTGCGCGCCAACGCATCAGCGCCGCCAATGTGGGCGTGGAATAGATCAGCGAGATCTGAGCTTTGGCGTCGCACTTTCGCATCGAAATTGAAGCCGCCTGTATCGAGGCCGCCAGACGGGATCAATTCGATCAAGGCTGATGTGATATCTTGCAGATTCACATTGAATTGGTCTGTGTCCCAGCCATTCTGCGCATTACCAGAGTTGATATCAATCGACCCCATCATGCCCAGCGAGACAGCGGTTGCAATTTCGTGCGCGAATGAGTGCCCAGATAGCGTTGCATGGTTGGGCTCAATATTGACGTGAACCTCACCAAGAAGATCAAAGCGGCGCAAGAAGCCATAGATCGTGGCCGTGTCATAGTCATATTGATGATACATCGGCTCGTGCGGCTTTGGCTCGATCAGAATTTTTCCTGTAAAACCAATTTTGTGCTTATGCTCAACAACCAATGACAAAAAGCGACCGAAATTCTCCAGTTCACGATCGAGGTCAGTATTTAGCAGCGTGTCATACCCTTCACGACCGCCCCAGAGCACATAATTCTCGCCGCCGAGTGAATGGGTCACATTCATACAATCGCGGATTTGGCGAACGGCACATGCAGCGACTTCTGGGTCTGGGTTTGTAAGTCCGCCCGCAGCATAACGAGGATGGGAAAACAGGTTCGCGGTGCCCCATAGCAGTTTCATACCCGTTTCATCTTGATACTTCTGAAGACCCGTTGCCGCATATTTCAGATTATCGGAACATTCTTGCGGGGTGTCAGAGGCTGCGCTTACATCTACGTCGTGGAAACAGTAGTAAGGTAGATCAAGCTTACTGAAGAACTCAAACGCAGCCGCCATTTTGCGATCAGCAGCGGCTCTGTCATTCACCGCGCCATGCCATGGGCGATCAAATGTGCCTGCACCGAAAATATCAAACCCATCCCAGCAGAATGTATGCCAATAGCAGACCGCCATGCGGAGGTGATCTTCCATCCGCTTACCCAGTACGAGACGGTCTTTGTCATAAAAACGGTAAGCGAATTCGTTCGACGTATCTGGTCCCTCAAACTGAATTTTGGGAATGCCTTCGAAAATCTCTTTATTGCCTGAACCTGTCATGTCAGCTCTCCTCACCTCTTAAAATGTGTTTGCTAAATCAGAATACAGCGCCTTGAAGCGCTGATGTTTACCTTGCAGCGCTTCAACATCGCTGGCTAAGGGCTCAATTGTGTCAATGATTTGCGGCGGGCTGAACGCTTCAGAAAAACGCTCGCCGGTTATCGCTTGTCTTGCCAAACGCGCAGCTCCAAATGCTGGGCCCGTGGCCGCACCGTCACGATAAACCAGCGGACGGTTTAGAGCCGCAGATAGCACACGCCCCCAATAAGATGACTGCGAGCCACCGCCAATCACAGATATTGTCTCAATCTCGGTGCCTGCTTCCAACAAGCCGTGCAAACCGTCAGCCATTCCTAAAGCGACACCTTCGAGAACCGCCTGTGCGATCTGCGCCTTAGATGTGTTATGGGATAGGCCGAACAAAACTCCGCTAGCATGTGGATTATTATGCGGTGTGCGTTCACCAGATAGATAAGGCAAAAACACCTCATCTATGGCGATCTTGTTTTCTGTCTCGGCTAAACCAATCAAAGCCGCGACTGACCCAGCGCCCGTCATAGAGGCCGCCCAATCCAGACAGCTAGCCGCACTCAACATAACCGACATCAAATGCCACGTCTCTGGAATAGCGTGACAAAATGCGTGTATCGCAGATGCGGGGTTAGACCGATAAGTATTGCCAGACACGAAAATGACGCCTGACGTCCCCAATGACATCAGCGCATCACCGTCCGAGATAACGCCCGCACCGACCGCACCGGCTGCATTATCTCCGGCCCCGGCAACCACAGGCACAGTCGCCATACCCCATTCGGAAGCGAGACTTGGCAGGAGCGTCCCTGTGACGTCATTACCTTCATGAAGCCTTGGCATCTGCTCTCGCGTCAAACCACATGCATCCAATAAAGGTGTATGCCAATCACGCTTCTCGACATCCATCCAAAGCGTGCCCGCACTATCAGACATGTCTGAGGCTAAATCGCCCGTCATACACAACCGAACATAATCCTTCGGCAGTAAAATCGCTTTCACTTGATTAAACAGATCTGGTTCATGCGTGCGCACCCATTCCAGCTTTGGTGCCGTAAAGCCGGGCATCACCAAGTTTCCACCACGGGTGACAAAACCAGGTTCGCGATCTGTTAGAACCTCGCACTCAAGAAAGCTCCGGCCGTCATTCCAGAGAATAGCTGGGCGGACAGGTTTCATATCCGCGCCCAATAGCGTCGCACCATGCATCTGCCCTGACAGCCCTATCGCTTTGACAGATTGCCTTAGATGAGCTGGCAACTGCATGACAGCTTTATGGCTCGCATCCCACCAGTCATAAGCATTTTGCTCAGACCATAAGGCTTGCGGGCGAGAAATCGGCAGCGGAACTGACCGCGTCTCAATGAGCGATCCTGCATCATCAATCGCCACCACCTTTACGCTGGATGTACCAATATCAATCCCCAAGAACACTGGAAGTCTGCCTTTCAAAATATCTGAACCGTTTTCAAACGGCCCCAAAAAAGAAGGAGAAGCCATAAGACTTCTCCTCCAATTTATTGAGTTGTGATCAACGCTTTAGAATTCGTACTTGATACCAACTTCAAAGCGGCGGTCATTTACGAAGCTAGAGCGCGCATAACGCTGGCCCGCTTGGTCAACTTGCTGGCTTGCAAAAGCCTTCGTATCGAGCAGGTTCGCGCCGAGAATACGGAACTGAACATTGTCCGTGATTTCCCATTTGAAAGATGCATCTAGGAAACCAATTTCTTCCTGAATGATCGGGTTACCCGTCACAAAGTCACGATACGAGCTGAAGTAATCAGAACGCCAGTTATAGGCGATACGACCCTCAAAACGATCATCTTGATAGATACCCACGAGGTTACCCGAGAGGTCCGACAAACCAAGCAACTCGTCGATACTCCAACGGTAAACAGTTAGGAAATCATCAGGAACGCCATCGCCATCAGCGTCTTCGAAGGCTGGAAGCGGCGTCGCTTCCGAGTCGATGACAGTGAAGTTAGCCTGGATACCCAAGTTTCCGAATAGCCCCGGGAGATCTGTGTAGAATTGCTGGTAAGCAAATTCTACACCTTGCACAGTACCACTATTGAGGTTGACGTTACCGCCAAAGTCGATCGGAATATTATATCCATCGAATGTGGCTGAGCCTTCATTATTCACACCATAAACAATGATATTATCGATGTCTTTGTGGAAAGCAGACACGGAGAACTGACCGTCATCACCGAAGTACCACTCGAAAGACAAATCAAAGTTTGTCGCTTCGATAGGCTGCAGGTTCGGGTTACCGCCGTCAACGCGGATCGCATCAGGGACAATATCAATTGTGCCCGGTTGCGTACCGGCAGGCGGGTTTGGATCCGTCACAAATCCGAGGATTGCGCGCGAATTTCGGCTCGCGTTCAAATCTGAGATATTTGGTGGTGTGATGGACTGGCTAGCCGCAAAACGAATGAGCATCTCATCATTTAGCTCCCACTTTACGTTCAATGATGGAAGCCAATACTCATAACCATTATCAATTGTGATAACCTGATCAGCCTGATCCAAATAAGCAGCAAGCTCAGGCAGATATGTCCGCGGGTTAGACGCTGGGTTTGTCACACCAGGAATAATTTCAGCGAATTCAGAGAAACCGCCCACGCCACCACCTGTGATATCGGTTTTGACATAGCGAACGCCAAAGTTACCTGAAAGCGCTTGGCCACTGTCAAACTCGTTACCAAAGTTGACCATACCGTAGAAGTTCATGGTTTCTTCTTTTACGCTGCCATCAATGCCGCGGCCAGCGTAATCAATCACACCGTTCTGACGCAAAGGCACCCAGTCACCGATTTGAAGATTTCCGTCACTGTTCGTTGAAACACCAAGGAGTGGCTCGTTCGCAAGTGAGTTCACGAACGCATCATAGTCTTGGAGCTGTGCACGGTCTGGGAATACGACAGCTGTGCTATCGCCCTGGAAGACACCTCCACGTTGGAAATCAGCGAAATCGAACGCTTCAAAAGATGTAGGATCCTGACGATTAGCATATGGAAGGTAACCACCATTCCATGGCGGCGCGATACCTGCCCAGTTTAGACCAGCGCTACGGTTAATTTGCTCACGCTCAGAATAACGCGCACCGAACTTAACAGAGTCAAACCAGCCGTCATTATCAAACTCATACTCAGCATCACCGCGAAGCGCGATAAGGTCACCCGTGTTGTCTTCGAACTGATCTGCTGCGTAAAGCAAGAATGCCGTGGCAGGATCTGCAAGTGATGTTGGCGGAACACTACCCGTACCACCGCGCGGCACCCATGACTGTAGCTCCATGTCCGGCGTTACAAACAGGTTAACAGCTGGGTTCTGAGGATCGGAGAAATCGAACGCATAGTCAGCAAAGTGATTACCACCAGCCCATAGACGCTCTAGCGTTGCTTCAGCATCGGTGTAGTGCCCGTCAAACTCTAGGTAGAGATTGTCAGTCGCACGCCACTTGAAGTTGGCGCTGATATCTTGCGTGACAGACTCACGCTGCTCGTAAACAGCAAGTGATTGGAACGGCGTACCAAGTGTACCATTCGTGCCTAGCCAGTCACGAAGACCGTTTGACACCACACCTGACTCGAAGAGCCCACCATCAACTGGAGCAAGCGTTTCACAAATGCCGATACCGCCATTCGCCGCTTCACCACTACCATTACACTGCGGAATACCCGCTGAGGTGAACGGACGGATGCTGTCGCTATTGGCACCGAGAATTTCCCAGTTCGCCCAAGACTCAGCATCAGTGAAGAACTCGAAAGTCCGCTCATCTGATTGCGTGAAGTTTTCAACACGGGTCGCCTTCACTGTGAGCTCATGATCACCGCTTGGCGAACGCCATTGGCCAGCGAGGTAGTAACTGTCACGTTCGCGCTGGAATTCAACATCACGTGCTTGGAAACCGCCAGGAAGCGCAATTGTACTGCCATTTGCAGGGTTCGTAGCGCGCAGCAGCGGACCATACTGGAAGCCATGAATGGCTGAGTTTAGCTCAGACGTTGAGAAAGATCCGAGAAGACCAAACTCACCCATCTCTGTATCCCAACGGTCGCCAAGGATGACGCTAAAGCCAGGGCTCCACTTGTCGGCCAAGTCCGTATAAGTACCGTCTGCAACGACAACTGCAACAGTCCCGTCTTTGTCAAATGGCTCAAGCGTACGAAGGTTAACGACACCAGAGATACCACCTTCGATCATGTCTGCGGACTGGTTCTTAAAGACGTCGACGGCGCCGATCAGCTCAGGAGGAATACTCGCCCACTCTAGCGCGCGACCACCGTTCGCTGAGAATGCGTCGCGGCCGTTGAATTCAGAACGCACATATTGAAGGCCACGAATGATGTTGCCGGAACCTTCTGGAGACGGGAAGTCACCATCACTGCCGCCTAGTTCAAAACGCTGCACAACGACACCAGGCACACGCGCAAGCGCTTCAGCCACAGAAAGGTCTGGAAGCGACGAAACATCTGATGATGTAATAGAATCGACAAATGTATCAGCGTCACGTTTCAAGTTACGGGCTGTTAAAAGCGAGCCACGAATACCTTGGACTTGCACCGTATCAAGAACGGCTTCGTCATCTTCGCTAGCGGCTTCTGTGGTCGTTGTGACAGGCTCGTCTGCATCTTGAGCCATCGCCCCTGGGACACAAAGTGCCGCAAAAAGAGCTGTGGTGCCAAGCAAAGCAAACTTGTTGCCCTTGGTCTTTCTGATCGAACTCATGCTGTTCCTCCCTGAACTTGAATTCTATTTTCGTTTTTTGGCGGCTATAATGCCTACACTTTTGGATGTCAGAGTTTTGAAAACACGCAAGCTTTTGCATTTCCCGTCGCGCTAACCGCGACATTTGAGGAGTTGCTTAAAGTCTGTGTGCGTCCATAAATGCCCTTTCCATCAAACCTTTTGTGTGAATTGATAGCGCTAACATGGAAATTTTGATGTGAAAAGCGTAGATATCGGGAATGTAATGTTTTCAAAGCCAATCAAACACATTTGCATCCTTGGTGGCGGCACCGCCGGCTGGATGACAGCTGCTGCTTTATCCAGTAAATTCAGTAACTTAGATATACATATCACGCTTATTGAATCAGAACAAATCGGGACTGTTGGCGTAGGTGAGGCAACCCTGCCACACATACGATTTTTCAACCAATCGCTCGGATTGGACGAGAAACATGTCATAAATGCAACAAAAGCGACGTTCAAACTCGGAATCGAATTCTGCGACTGGGGAAAACTTGGCGATCGCTACATCCACCCGTTTGGCGACTATGGCCTGCCCAATCCTGATTATGAATTTCATCAGCTATGGCTACGTCAGAAGATGAATGGCGGCGCACCTCGCCTTGATGCATATTCATATCCAATCATCGCTGCAGAAAATGCCAAATTCCACCTTCCAGAAGGTGATGCCAATGAGATTGGCGCAAACTTCGGCTATGCTTACCAGTTCGACTCTAGCTTATACGCGAAATTGCTCCGTACTTACTCTGAAGATAATGGCGTCCAAAGGGTTGAGGGCAAAGTTGTCGACACCTCAATGGATAGTGAAAGTGGTTATGTCACGGATGTAAGGCTAGAAAGCGGCGCGACGATTGCTGCCGATATGTTCGTTGATTGTTCCGGTTTCCGCGGTCTACTCATCGAGCTGGCATTGGAAACTGGCTACGAAGATTGGTCAAACTGGCTGCCATGTAACCGCGCGTTCGCGGTTCAATCTGAAACCAAGGGCGACATTCTCCCATATACGCGTGCGACAGCTCGCAAAGCCGGGTGGCAATGGCGTATTCCGCTCCAGCATCGCACAGGTAATGGCCATGTCTATTGTAGCGACTTTATCAGCGACGAAGATGCACTCGACCAACTCGTCAGTACGCTGGAGGGCGATGCTATCACTGAACCGAAGCAACTCTTCTTCAAGACGGGTCGCCGGAATGCGTTCTGGAACAAGAATGTCGTCGCCATAGGGCTGTCAGCAGGTTTCCTTGAACCATTAGAGTCAACTTCAATCCATCTCATTCAGGAAGGCATCACCAACCTCATTGATTTATTCCCAACCGATGAGATCAACCATGATGATGTCACAGAGTATAATGAGCGCATGACCCTGAATTTTGATCGGGTGCGCGATTTCCTATTACTCCATTATGTCGCGACACAGCGTGATGACAGCGAAATGTGGCGACACTTCAGATCAATGAAACTTCCAGACTCGCTGACCGAGAAAATGGATGCATGGCTCAAACGTGGATATGTTATTCCTTATGAGCATGGCGTGTTCCTGCCGCCGAGTTGGATCGCTGTTATGCTAGGGCAGAACCTTGTCCCGTCGTCCTATGACAAACGCATCGATAGATTGCCTGATGCCGACCTAGACAACATGCTTTCGTCCATAAAGAACCGCACCAGTATGAAAGTCAAAGAAGCGCCTTTGCATAGCACATACTTGTCGGATTATCTGCAGGATGCACCAAACAGCCTCAGCGTATCAAGGATGTCGAATTAATGCATTCTGGTGGTTTGACCGTTGTGATTTATGGGGGGGAGTTCGCTGCATATGCAGCAAGCGCAGCTCTTTCACACGTGTTGCCGAAAACGTACAAACTTATCCACGTCACACCCGAAAAACTCACACTGTGCAGCACGCTGTATGGCGGAGTCACAGGGCCCAGCGGATACGACTTTTTCCGTTCACTTGGCTTGGAAGAGCCTGACTTATTAATCAGTGGCGGCGCGACCTTCTCGTACGGCACATATTTTCGTAACTGGCCCAGCGCTTCTGCCAGTTGGGTCCAATGCTTCAGCCAGCCTTTTCAGGTGCTTCAAGATATTCCCCTCGACCAACTCATTTCTGCGTCAGGTGACAATCTGCAGGATTATCTCGTTGGCGCACAAGCCGCGCTAGCGGGCCGTTTCGCACATCCCCCTTCTGACGCGAGCAACCCGCTATCACGCGCCGAGTATGGCTACCATTTTGCAGCTGACGCAATTGCTCGCCTAATCGAGGCGAAAACTCGTAATGAGGGCGTTGAACGCATTGAAGGGCAATTAGAAGACGTTAGCATTTCGGATGATGCCATCGAAGCGCTACGCCTTCGTGATGGTCGTGAAATTCAAGGTGACCTGTTTATCGACTGTAGCGGGATCAACCGGAATCTTATGAGGGCACTCGAAAATCCATATCAATCCGAGCGTTCCTTGAGTGCTTCAGTTTCTCGCTCTCGCAGCGAGCAACTTGGCCCACCGTGCCGCACGATCACTGCATCAGATACCGGGTGGCAATCTATACTCCCCCTGCAAGGCGGCGTTGAAGCCCTTACAATTCAGGACTCCGCATCCGATTCTGGTCGAGCACATCTCACTTTTGAAACGGGTGCTTTGACCGAGTCTTGGACGCGTAATTGCGTCGCATTAGGTCATGCAGCCTATGTCATCGAGCCGCTAACCTCCGCGCCGATCAATCTCCTTCACCGCAGTCTGAAGCGCCTGGGCGAACTCATACCGCTCGATCGCGATATGTCGGTCGAGCAACAGGAGTATAATCGCCAAACCAGCGAAGATATTGCCAATGCGACGGCGTTCAATCAGGCACATTTTGTGGGCGCTGAGACCGAGATGTCGCTATACTGGCAAAAAGCCAAAGCAGCTCCAATTGGTGACCGACTAAAACGCAAACTGACGCAATTTAAAAGTCGCGGACATCTCGTTCAATATGACCTTGAGCCATTTAATCCAGAAGATTGGGCCATTCTACATTATGGTATGGGACGGCGTCCAAAACGCCACGACATTCGCGCTAAAGCCATGCCAAATGCCGGTAGGCTATTAGATCAATTCAAATCAGCAATAGCGGGTATAGTGCCCCGTATGCCGCCGCACCACCAATACCTATCGCGGTTTCGTGCCTATTTAGAAAAGAAGCATTATGAGTAACGCGCCCCAAAAAAATATCCGCAACATCGTGATCGTCGGTGGCGGCTCAGCGGGCTGGATGACAGCTGCGGCACTCTCAAGCCTTGTGTCTCCGCAAGCGGTTCAGATCACGCTCGTAGAGTCTGAACAGATCGGCACGATCGGTGTTGGCGAGGCAACTATTCCTGACGTTATCAATTTCAATGCGATGCTCGGCATTTCCGAAACAGATTTTCTGCGCGAGACGAACGGCACGTTTAAACTCGGGATTGAGTTCATTAATTGGGGGCGTTTAGGCGAGTCTTACTTCCACCCATTTGGCAATCATGGCGTGGATATGAATGGGATAGATTTCCACCAATTCTGGCTAAACTATCAACGCTCAAATCCATCCAGCACGATTGAAGACTTCAGCCTTAGCGCCATTGCAGCGCATCAAAACAAATTCACGATACCAGATAACAATCCACGCTCAGTATTATCACAGATTCGGTACGCCTATCATTTCGATGCCACAGCCTATGCGAAATACCTTCGCCGCTACGCAGAGAAGAGAGGCGTCAACCGCGTGGAAGGTAAGGTTGTTGAGATCAACCAAGATGCCAATACCGGATTCATCTCCAATATCCGTCTGGAAAGCGACGCGACCGTAGCTGGCGATATGTTCTTCGATTGCACGGGCTTTAGATCGCTGCTTCTCGGGCAAACTTTAGGGGTCGATTTCAAAGACTGGGCGCACTGGCTACCATGCGATACGGCCCAGACTGTTGCCTGCGAACGCACGGGCGAACTGCTGCCTTACACCAAATCGACAGCGAAAACGGCTGGATGGCAATGGCGCATCCCAACTCAGCATCGCACCGGCAATGGGCATATCTATTCAAGCTCAATGATGAGTGATGATGATGCCATTGAAAGCCTGTTAGGCGATCTTGATGGCCCTGCCCTCGGAACCCCGCGCAAAATCAAATTCAGAACAGGTCATCGTAGCCATTTCTGGGAAAAGAATTGTATTGCTGTCGGCTTATCAGGCGGCTTCTTGGAGCCATTAGAGTCAACGTCACTTTACCTGATACAAGAAGGGATCAGTAAGTTCATCTCGCTTTTTCCAAGTGCTGATATGCCAGCATCCGTTCGTGATGAATACAATCGTCAACTTACGCAAAAATTCGAGCAAGTGCGTGACTTCATCATCCTTCATTACAAGGCAACAGAGCGCGATGATAGCCCATTCTGGGATTATTGCCGGACGATGGACGTGCCAGACAGCCTGATGCACAAAATGGAACTTTTTCGCGAGGCCGGACGCATATTCCGTTATGAGGATGAACTCTTCTCTAGACCAAGCTGGGTCGCCGTAATGCTCGGCCAAAACATCCACCCCAAGTCGGTGGACCCAATCGTGCACTCGCTGAATTCTGCTGAAGTCGCACGCAGCCTTGAATCTATGAGATCATCTATGAACAAAGCAACAAGCCAAATGCCAACGCATGAGGCGATGCTCAGACAATACGCTTGGGCCGCAGCGCCCGCAGGAGTTTAAATTATGACGAGTGTCAAAGACCTAAGCATCAAAGAAATCGTCATCGTTGGTGGCGGCACAGCTGGTTGGATGGTCGCGTCAGCGCTCTCTATTTTGCTGCGCGATCCAAGCGTTCGCATTCGTTTGATCGAGTCAGAAGAAATCGGAACTGTAGGCGTCGGAGAGGCGACTATTCCGCATATCCGCTATTTCAACCAACTTCTCGGCTTGAATGAAAATGACTTTCTGAAAAAGACCAATGCCACATTCAAACTCGGCATTGAGTTTGTAAACTGGGGCCAAATCGGCGACCGCTACTTCCACTCGTTCAGCCCGTATGGCTACAATATGGATGGCATCCACTTCCATCATTTTTGGCTACGCCATGCAATGCACGGGGACGTCCCACATGCGGATGAGTATAACCTACAGACACTTGCCTCTCGCGAAAATAAGTTCGCTCATCCTCAACCCCAAGTTCGTGGCTCGCCGCTCGCATCGGTCGAGTATGCTTACCAGTTCGATGCTTCGCTCTACGCAAAATATATGCGCGGCGTCGCAGAATCTCGCGGTGTCCAACGCATTGAAGGCAAAGTCATCAACGTCAATCAGCGTGCAGAAGACGGCTTTGTCGAAAGTGTCGATCTTGAAAGCGGCGAAACGGTTGGCGGCGAACTCTTCATCGACTGCTCAGGCTTTAGAGGCCTATTGATCGAACAAACGCTTGAGACAGGCTATAATGATTGGTCTCACTACCTGCCCGTAGACCGCGCCGTCGCTCAAGCTTGTGAGTCGGATGGCCCGCCAATCCCATACACGCGCGCAACAGCGCACAAGGCAGGCTGGCAGTGGCGTATCCCGCTCCAGAACCGCCTCGGAAACGGTCATGTCTATTGCAGTGAACATATCAGCGATGACGAAGCCTATGACCAACTCAAGCAAGGCCTTGATGGGGCGCCCATTAACGATCCAAAATTCCTACGTTTCAAAACCGGCATTCGTAAGAAGGTGTGGAATAAGAATGTCGTCGCGCTCGGCTTATCAGCGGGCTTCCTCGAGCCGCTCGAGTCGACGTCGATCCATCTGATCCAAACGGCGGTCGCACGTCTAATGACCAACTTCCCGGACAAGCTGTTTAACGAACGCGATATCGAGTATTTCAATCAGCGCACGCTTGCCGAATTCGAACAAGTCAGAGACTTCCTCATTCTACATTATTGCGCGACGCAACGTAATGACTCTCCATTCTGGGATCATGTGCGAACGATGGAACTGCCTGAGTCTTTGCATCAGCGTATTGAAATCTACAAAGAAAATGGCCGCCTCTATCGGCATGACAATGAACTGTTCAGTGAAGCAAGCTGGTTTGCGGTATTTGAGGGACAGAATATTCGCCCTGCCCGATATCACCCGATCATCAATTATCTCTCAGACGAACAGCTAGACCAACGTATGGCTGAGATCAGGCGCGCGACTAACAAATGCATGGAAGCGTACCAAGATCATGGACAGTACCTTCACAAACTTGTTCAAAGCGTGTAATATCATCGAAATTCGATAAGAAATGCACGTCTCAGAAAGGCAAGTCATGTCTCGCACAACCAAAAAGTTCCTCTCAGTATTCGTCCTAAGCTGCGCAACAGCGCTAATACTCCCAAGCTCGCTCGTCGCTCAAGAGGCGGCACAAGAGACGACTTCCGAAGAGGATCGCGTTCTAGATACCGTCCGCGTTGAGGGTGCTCAAAATGACGCTGCGATGGCAGCTTTCCGCGCAGGAGATTTCGCAACTGCTGAAGTTGAGTTTTTAGACAATGCGATGTGCGCGCTTCGACGCGAGCGTAATCTCTCTGCCTCAATCGATACCGCCAGAACTGATGCAGCGCGCGCTGAAACATTTTCGAACTCCGCCGGAACAAGTTCCGGAGCGAGTGACCAAGGCGCAAGTGCCGGTGCTCCCCAAGGCGCAACAACTAATATCACAGCCTCGTCTGGCGTTGCAGCACGAAACATCGACACTAAACGAGACCGCACATGTGAAGAACGCGGGCGCCAACTCTATATGGCCGGCATGTCGCAAATCCAGCTCGGCAAAACCAACGAAGCGCTAAGAAACCTTGAGAAGGCTACGGTAGCAAGCAAAGTTCTATATGACGCTCATTACAAGATTGGCTTGATCAAACTCCTCAAAGGCGACTCAAAAACAGCGAAGTCTGAACTTGCCAAAATGGAAGGTATTCTAAAGCGTTGTCGTGATTGTAATGATCGCCCGGAGATCGTTGCGCGAATCGATCACCTAACCAAAGCGATCAATGGCGAGGTATCGCTCCAATAGGCTAGAGTCGCTAATACGAGGGCGCGCCGACTGAATTTTTTACTAGAAGACCTCCAGCGCTTCGTGGTAGCGCTAACACAAAGGCTCACTCCAGAAGCCTTGTGTTAAGGGAGAGAAACATGAAAAATGCGAAGAACGCGTTTGCAAAAATCATTGCTGTGGCAGCCCTAGGCGCCTCGATTTCAACATTTGGTACGACCGCTAACGCTGATCCTGAGAAGGAGATCACACCGATTTCCGCTTACGAAATACCGGGGTCCCTGATACACAGCCCTACCAATATCAAATGGGTTCCAGAGGGGCCCAGCAAAACTGCAAAAGTGGTTGATTCTGAAGGTGTGCCTGGCGGCCAAGCCATTCAAATTCGTGTTAAAAAGAAATACACAAGTGAGCCTTGGAAAATCGAAATGCGAGCGCCATTCGATAAGGACATCTCATCCGGCGAGACCCTCGAATTGTATTTCTGGCTGCGCGCAGCAAAAACCCCAAAGGGGCAGGACGCAGGAAAAGTTGATGTCATGATCGGCCGAAATGAAGAGCCGTACGACACAATCATCGTGCATGAGATCCAGCCGACGACCGAATGGAAGATGTACAAAGTGTCGGGCGTCGCAGGCGCTAACTTCCCGGCGGATGAATCGAACATGGGTTTCAACCTCGCGAAAGCGAAACAAACAATTGAGTTTGGTCCATTTTACGCTGTCAAAGCTGCCGATAACTAAGGCCGCAAAACTCCAATAGCCGGACAGGACTCCTAGCTTGCTAGTGAGTCCTGTTTTCGATTTGGGGGTGCGGACGATTTACGCACAATCAACTCATGATCGAGCATGATCTTATTCGTTGAAGCCTTTAGCTCTTCTTCCGGCTGAGAGAGCATTTCAATCGCGCACCGCGCCATTTCACGAATAGGCTGACGAATGGTCGTCAGTGTCGGCCATGTCGATGAGGCATTCTCGGTATCGTCAAACCCAACAATCGTAACATCCTCAGGCACGCGCAGCCCTGCCCTGTGCACAGCAGCAATCGCCCCCGCCGCCATATCATCATTACAGGCAAAAATCACATCCGGCGGTGTTTGCATGGCCAGGAGTTCAGCCGCGCATTTCATCCCGGAGACATATGTGAAGTCTCCCGTCTGTATAAAATCTCTGCGAAGCGGTATGCTGCGATTTGCAAGGCTCGTTTTATACCCCTTAAACCGCAAATCACTGCCGCGATGATCTTCGGGACCTTTAATCAAAGCAATGCTTTGATGTCCGAGGCCAAAAAGGTAATCCGTCATTTCTGTTGCGGCGCGTTCTTCGTCCATCTTAATAGACGGCCCGTCATATGATTCTAGAGGTGGCCCGATACAGACAAAAGAAATGCCGGTCTTCTCAAGTGTATCAATCAGCTTCTGATTTTCAGATAGCGGCGGAACAACAATCAATGATTGGATACTAGAGCTACGAAAGCGCTGCTCAAGAAGCTCCAAGTCCGTCATGCTGTCATCAACTATCGGCTCTTCAACGACGAGGTAATGGCCCATCTCGCGGCAAGCATTCAAAGCTCCTAGCAAAAACTCACTAAGGTATCCGTAACTTGGGTTGCGATAGATTAACCCGATAAACAGACCTGACTGTCCGGCCAAGTTGCGCGCCATGACGTTAGGCCGGTAGTTAAGCTCTCGGATAGCCGCTTGCACGCGCTTTCTCGTCGTTTCGCGGACTGCGCTTTGGTCATTCAAAACGCGAGAGACAGTCATTTGCGAAACTTCGGCGAGCGCAGCGACTTCTTTGATCGTAGTCGTTTGCTTTTTACTCATTCTAAGTTTGCCTCATTCGCACATTTCTAAACAAGTCATAGTCTCTATCATCATGATGACGCAACCATGGCCTGTTGGAGAATTCGCTTACCCTAAGGGCAATCACACTGTTTATACCCTGCAAGAAAAGCACCAGAACGGTCACTAGTGATCGCCCTGATGCTTTGAAGGTTTAGCCGCAATCCTGAGAAGCGTTCGTGTCCTCTTCTAGGCGCACATTTGAAATGCCAAGGCTTTGTCCTGCATCACCAGAGACAATCATAGCCTTCATAAGATACTCCATCTTCACACCGCGATCTGCGAAGCAAGACAGGCTCAACCGGACTTCGCTCCACTCGGCAGAGAGCGTCACAGGCACGAGTGCATCACACGTGCTGTCGCCTTCACAGCCCATTCCGATGTCATATCCAACATCGCCCTCAAGCGAGATAGCGTCAAAGGTCAGTTCCATCGCGCCGTTTGACTCGCGCGACATATCAACTGGATAGTTTGAAGCGATTATAAATTCTTCCTCGCCTGTTCTGAAATCAACGCGAAGTGAGTCCTCTTGGGCGGCCTTATCATAAGCCGTCACAATCTGCCCTGCTGTCTGAACCGGCAGTGCCGTAGCTGGTGATCCATATTTGATAACTGCCCAAGGCGCTACAAGCTCGCCCTTACTAAAGAACACGCCCTTACGTGCTGAAGACTGACCTGTGAGACCAGAATCCTCAGAAAGCTCAGCAAGACTCCCATCATCGCCGTAAGACAAGCCGTAACCGAAAGCGAACAGCGGGTCATACGGCTCTTTGTTGACGTTTAGGACGCTTTGCGTTGCGAGCTTTGGCCACGAATATGACAAGCGACCTGTAAACTCGTATGACGGGTCGGTCCTGAACAACATATCTGCAATCCCGCCGCCTTCAGTGCCCGGCAACCAGGCCGCAACGAATGCGTCAGAGGCATTGATTTCGGGATTTGCCCAGAGCGGACGTCCGGACAAGAAGACTGAAACAGTTTTTATGCCTTTGTCTTGATAAGCGCCCAGCTTTTCTGTGTCGAAACCGTTTGGCACGAAATCAACATTGGCAGCGTCACCTTGGAACTCAGCATATGGATTTTCACCATAAACGGCGATGACATAATCAGCTTCAGCTTCGCTTGTGCCTTCCGGATCGAAGATGAGTTCTCCACCAGCCGCAGCGACGGCTTCTTCGAAACCCGACAAAACAGTCGATCCATTCGGGAACTTATCGTTGGCATAGCCACCACCTTGCCAAGATAGAGTCCAACCGCCAGCAACTTTGGTGATGCTATCAGCACCATCGCCGACCACGAGGATTTTCTTAGATGGGTCGAGTGGCAGCAAGCCATCATTGTTTTTGAGCAAAACAAGTGACTCACGCACAGACTGGCGAGCAATCGCGCGATGCTCCGGCGCGGCCAAGACAGACAGATCGCCAGCTAGCGGACGCTTGCTCGGCTTCACTGGACTATCGAACAAGCCAGCATTGATCTTCACACGCAGGATACGGCGAACAGCTTCATCCAAACGCTCCATTGGGATGCGCCCTGACTTCACGTGTTCATGCGTCGACTCCCAAAGACCTTCCCAGCTATCTGGAGCCATATACATGTCGACACCAGCGATCAGAGATTCAGGGCAATCCGTAGTTGTGCAACCTGGAATAAGCGCGTGACCATTCCAGTCACCGATCACGAATCCTTTAAAGTTCATTCGCCCCTTAAGGACGTCCGTCAGAAGCTCTTTATGACCGTGCATACGCTCGCCATTCCAAGCTGAGAAACTCGCCATGACGGTTTGCGCATTTGCTTCGATCGCAGTAACATAACCAGCGCCGTGAATGTCACGAAGTTCAGCTTCGCTGATCTGCGCATCGCCTTGGTCAACACCGCCAAGGGTGCCGCCATCACCAATGAAGTGTTTAGCACTCGTCAGGACGCGCTCTTCGCCAAGGAAGTCGGCATCACCAACGCGACCCTGCAGGCCATAAACGATACGGTCACCGAAGGAGGCAACAATGTCCGGGCTCTCAGAAAAGCCTTCATATGTCCGGCCCCAACGATCATCTTGTGGTACTGCCAGCGTGGGCGCGAAGGTCCAATCATGGCCCGAGACGCGAAGCTCTTTGGCTGTCGCTTCATAAATACGCTCAATCAAGTCTGGATTGTTTGCTGCGCCAAGCCCGATATTATGCGGAAACACAACCGCGCCTGTCAGGTTCGCGTGTCCGTGGACCGCATCAATACCCCAGATAATCGGGATCGCGATCTCCACACCTTCAGGATCAACGGATGCCTCAAAATACGCGTCAGCCGCCGTCAGCCAAGTCTGCGCGTCGGCATAAGGTTCCGGTCCTGGCGCAGAGTTACCACCGCTCAAAACTGAACCAAGTCGATACTGTTTCACATCTTCTGGTGTAACAGAACCGCTGTCGGCTTGGATCACCTGACCAACTTTTTGCTCAATCGACATTTTCGCCATGATCTCGGTGATCTGTGCTTCCACAGCTGGATCAAGCGGCGGTGTCTCCACGACAGGCCAGTTCTCGGCATTGATCTTTGCTGCGGCAGTCTCGGCGCTGTCGGTCCCCGTTGTGACGGTTTCAGCCGCAGTCGTTGCGCTATCGTCTGTCGGCGCAGCTGAACTACAAGCTGTTGCCAGCGCTACAGTCGCAAGTGCGATAGCGGAAACCGCTGTCCTATTCGTGATCCTCAAAGCTTCTCTCCCGTCATGCATTCGAGCTATTTTCCATAAGACCCTTACGAACGATGCGCTAATAGATAATTCTATTGCACTCGACCGATTTTGAATCTTCATTGACTTATTTTGGTAACGCTAACATTGTCACCCTAGTCGTACAACACTGAATCAGAATCAGGTTCAAAAATTGGCCTGAGATCGAAACTTAAATAGACGCTTGGACGTGTAGCAACTGCTCGCAATCGGAATGAACTAGCGCATCAAGAATGCTGGCCTTCCCAAAATGTATCGCAAGTTCGCACACACGCTCGAGTTAAATGGCGGGAGGAAACCATATGTCTGATGGCGTAACAGTAGACGACAAATTTGAAGGCGACTTCGGATTTGTTATCCTAATTAGCTGCGTGGCAACGCTCGGCGGATTTTTATTCGGCTTCGATAGCGGGGTCATCAACGGCACCGTCGAAGGCCTGCAAGTGGCGTTTAACTCAGAGAATTTCGGCACGGGTCTAAACGTTGCCTCAATGTTGATTGGCTGCGCTTTCGGTGCTGCTCTTGCTGGTACACTCTCTGATATGTTCGGGCGTCGCACCATGTTGATGGTTGCTGCTATATTGTTCATTATATCAGCCTGGGGCTCTGGCATTGCGGGCAGCTCGATGGAGTTCATCATCTATCGCCTTATCGGCGGTCTTGCCGTCGGCGCTGCAAGCGTCATGGCCCCAGCCTACATCTCCGAGATTGCCCCAGCGAAATTTCGCGGACGGCTATCATCCATTCAACAAGTTGCCATCATCACTGGCCTGTTCATGGCCTTTCTTAGTAATTATTTTATTGCCCAAACAGCCGGTTCTGCTCTTAATGAATTGGCTTGGGGCTTTGAAGCTTGGCGCTGGATGTTCTGGATCGAACTCATCCCAGCAATCATCTTCCTCGTGGCGCTTTTCTTGATCCCGCAAAGTCCTCGCTATCTTGTCGCAAAAGGCAAAACAGATACGGCTGAAAGCGTTCTGGAACGTCTCGTTGGCCCATCCAAAGCCCAAAGCAAGGTCAATGAGATCGAAACCTCACTCGCAAGCGACCGCAAGCCTAGCCTCGCCGACATTTTCGGCGGTAGCGGCGGCCTAAAAGCCATCGTCTGGATCGGTATCGGCCTCGCCGTTTTCCAGCAACTCGTCGGCATCAACGTCGTCTTCTATTACGGCGCAGTGCTATGGCAGGCGGTCGGCTTTTCAGAAGGTGACGCCCTCCTGATCAACGTCATTTCAGGCGCAGTTTCTATTCTCGCTGTCTTGATTGCTTTGGTCTTGATCGACCGCCTTGGCCGCAAACCACTCCTGCTTGTTGGCTCCATAGGCATGGCGATTACACTCGGGCTGCTCGTCCTATGCTTCTCGCAAGCGCAAATGGTTGATGGCTCGGTCAGCCTACCCGGCAATTACGGGTTGATCGCACTGCTTTCAGCCAATGCTTATGTGATGTTCTTCAACGCATCATGGGGTCCGGTTATGTGGGTCTCATTGGGCGAGATGTTCCCGAACCAAATCCGCGGGTCTGGTCTTGCCGTCGCAGGCTTCTTCCAATGGGCCGCTAATTTCGCGATTACGCTAACCTTCCCAATTATGTTGGTAACAGCAGGTATTGGCTTGGCGGGCGCTTACGGCTTCTACGCTGTATGCGCGTTTATCTCGATCTTCTTCGTGCTCTGGTTCGTGCGCGAAACACGCGGCATGGAACTAGAGCAGATGACTGATTAAGCTCCGTTGAACCTGACTCGTAAAAAAGGCCGGCACTCAAAGTGTCGGCCTTTTCTTTTAGCTTAGTCTGGACAGAACGCCCCGTCCGGATCGGTCTTCCGCGTCACCCAGTCAAAGGCGTTCGATAACAGTTTCTGATAGTCTTCACTGTCATAGACAAACTGCGTATGGCCGACGCCAGAATATACGCTGCGCCCCTGCCCTGAACAGCTGGACCAGATGATCGGGTGGTCAGCAGGGTCATCCCCCATCCTCAAATCACTAGGCCAGTCAGCGACAACAGTATTTGTCGGCTGATACGATGTCTCGTCCAAACCAACGATAGGTAACATACCATGCGCCTGCGCGGGTGCGTCAAAGCTGTACCACTCATCCTCAAGTTCAAAGTCAGCAGGCATTCCATCTAATACTGGATGCTCGCCCTCAAGGCCGACCAAACGCGCTGTCTGAAACTGCGGCGCCATAATGTGGCCGATAAATTCAGGCCCGATGAAAGTGCTCTGATACCATAGCCAATTGTTTTGCGAGGCATCTCCCGACCCATGCAAACCAATCCAAGCCCCATCATCTGCATACCACGCCTCGAAAGCAGCTTCCTGCTCAGCCGTCAGGCCGTCACCGGTCGCATTATTAAAAACAATAACCTCGAACCGCGCCAAGTCCTCAGCATTGAAAACCGCTGCATTCGCAGTCGTGAAAAGGCCATACCCCTTGTCATGCGCGAGATCGGCAAAGTAGCGGTCTGCGCCTGCAATCCCTTCATTGTGACGCCAGCCAGCCGTTTTCGAGAAAACAAGAATAGCCGGACTTTGCATATACGGTGTGATCTCCGGCGGGGCCTCAACCACAACCTGTAACACCTCTTCTTCAACCACGATGTCTTCACCCACCTCATCCGGACCAACCGGGGCGCTGCAGCTGGCGGCAAGCGCTATCACTGGCACTAAAGCAGCAGACTTCAATAAATTACAGTGCATACTCTTACTCTCTCAAGGCAATATGATTGGACTTACTCTGCAATCGAAAGCGTCACAGACGTTAGGTCAACCGAGTTAGGTCCCACCATGATGTTAAAGTCGCCCGGCTCAACAACGCGCTCCATGTCGAGATTCCAGAACCGGAAATCTTCTTCATCAAGTTCAAATGAAACCGTCTTCGTTTCACCCGGCTCTAATGTGACCCGTTCAAATCCGCGCAACTCTTTAACAGGCCGCGTCACAGAACTCACAACGTCTCTTATGTAGAGCTGAACGACTTCATCGCCGCTGCGGTCTCCGGTATTCGTAACCTCAACTGAAACAGTCACCGTTCCATCGCGCTTGATCTCTGCCACCGAAAGCTGCGGGGCACCAATATCAAAGCTGGTATAGCTAAGACCGAATCCAAAGGGATAAAGCGGTGCGGTCGTATCGAACAAATACCCCCGCAGCGCGCTCGGCTTATGATTATACACCATAGGCAGTTGCCCAACATCGCGAGCAATCGTGACCGGTAGTTTGCCACCCGGATTAACGTTACCGAACAAGACATCCGCCATCGCCGTGCCGCCTTCTTGGCCAAGATACCAGCCTTCGACAATAGCTGCAGCCTGCGGTTCGATTTCATCGATGCCAAGCGGTTTGCCATTGATCAAGACAATCACAACGGGCTTTCCAGTGGCAAACATTGCTTCTGCGAGTTCTTGCTGCTCACCAACAAGTTCAATGTCAGTGCGATCCCCAAGGTGCCCACTCGACCAACCTTCGCGCGACGTTGTCTCATTCCCACCGATAAAGAGCAAAATCACATCTGAGTCTGCAACTGCCGTTTTGGCCTCCTCAATCTTGGCAAGGTTCTCATCGCGGTCAGCCAGTACGATCTCGTCGCTCCACCAATCACCAGACTCAGTGATCTTGACGCCTTCATGATAAGCAATTTCGACATCATCGCTGAGCTCAGCTTTGATACCATCCAGCATCGTCAAAACCCGCGTCGGGACATCAGAGTATCCGCCGAGTAAAACCTTATCAGCGTTTGGACCAATCACCGCAACTTTGGAAAGATCAGATTTGGCCAGTGGCAACAGGCCATCATTCTTCAACAGCACGACCGATTTATGCGCAGCTTTCAGCGCAAGCGCTCGGGCCTCTGCATTATCGGTAATTTTTTCAGCATAATCTGCATCTGCATATGGCGTTTCAAACAGGCCAGACTTGAACTTAATCTCCAGCATCCGCCGCGTGGCAAGATCGATATCCGCTTGCGAAATCGCCCCTGCCTCAAGAGCAGCAGGCAGAAGTTTAAACGCATCCCCATCCGGCAAATCAAAATCAACGCCAGACTTCAACGCACGTACCGCTGCCGCCTGCAAGTCAGGCTCAACAAAATGTAAGCGATGCAAATCATCAATGCCGCCATAATCACTCACGACGCCGCCCTTAAAGCCCCACTCACCGCGCAAGACGTCATTTAAAAGCCAAGAATTGCCATGCGAAGGAATTCCATCAATCTCGTTATAAGACGCCATCACACTATGGATGTTTGTGCGTTTCACGACTTCCTCAAATGGCGGGAAAAACACTTCTCGCAATATGCGTTCTGAAATGTTCGACGGCCCGACATTCGTCCCACTCTCAGGCTGACCATGCCCAGTCATATGCTTCAGCGTCGCCATAACTTTGTCTTTGGCAATCGGAATCTCGTCACCTTGAAAGCCGAGCACCGATGCGACGCCAATCTCTGAAGCGAGATACGGATCTTCCCCATACGTCTCTTCGATACGCCCCCAGCGCGGGTCACGCGCGACATCAACGACGGGCGACAAAACCAAGTGTGCGCCCCGCGCCCGCATTTCGCGTGCAGCGATGGAGTAAACGTCCTCAATCAGTTCAGGATCCCACGTTGAGGCCAAACCAATGGCTTGGGGAAACGATGTCGCCCCACGCGCGGCATAGCCATGCAGCCCCTCCTCGTGAAACAGAACGGGAATGCCAAGCCGGGTATTCTCAATCTCATACTTTTGGATCGCGTTGATCAGCGCCACAGTTTCTTGCTCATCGCGGAAAGGTTGTTCCAAGGGGCTTCCTGGACCCATAAGATCATTGGGGCGCGCGAAGTGCCCGATCCCATGTGGAAATATCTCCGCAGCTTTTACCGGATCGAACATCCCCTCTTCATTTAAGACCTGACCTTTACCCGCCCAGACCGTGGTAATTTGTGCAATTTTCTCTTCCAGCGTCATCCGCACCAGAAGGTCATCAACGCGTGCATCAATGTTTAGCGACGCGTCTTTATATGGCGCAGACGTCAATTCTGATTGTTCCCTTTCGGCGTCTTGCGCGACGCTGCATCCGCTCAAACCTGCTGCAAATACGAGGGCCGCCGCAGTTGAGGCCAACACTCGTTTCAATCCTGCGCTTCCCGATCGCATGACAAATCCTCCCTAGTTTTAGTGTTAGCGCTAACATGGTTAATCTCGGTGGTCGACGCACATTTAGAAATTTTCTCGTTCCCTCTGCCCCAACGTTCAGGCTGTGCAGAACAGTTCCTCCCTGATACCACTTAAGCAAAATCAAGGAGAGCATCATGGGCGCAGCACAGCACTGGATCGATAAGAAAGACTTACGCAGCACAAGCTGGCAGCCTGCCCCTGAAACGCCGCTCGCCGAGGGCATGGTGCGCCTCAAGCTCGACGCCTTCGCGCTAACCGCCAATAATGTGACCTATGCCGCGTTTGGCGGCGCGCCGATGTTTTACTGGAACTTCTTCCCATCCAGCGACCAAGGCCAAGGCCGCGTCCCGGTCTGGGGCTTCGCAACCATCACCGCCTCTAACGCCGAAGGCATTGCGCCCGGCCGCCGCGTCTATGGCTATTTCCCAATCTCAGACACGCTCGACGTCTCACCCAAGCGCGTCTCGGACCGCAGCTTCATGGACGGCGCAGCCCACCGCCAAGAGCTCGCCCCGATCTACAATACCTATATCTTCACCGACACTGACCTCGGCTATAACCCAGACTATGAAGCCCAGCAGATGCTTTTCCGCCCGCTCTATACAACTGGCTGGATGATTGTTGACAGCCTCATGGAAGGCAGCCCAAAACCGGACGCGGTTATCATCTCAAGCGCCTCGTCAAAAACAGCGCTCGCAACCGCGCATGGCCTGCACCGCAAAGGCATCAAAACGATCGCTGTCACCTCGGCTGGCAATGTCGATTTCGTCAAGAAAAGCGGCCTCTATGCCGACATCCTTACATATGACACGATTGGCGACCTCAAGCCCGAAGGCACGATGGCCTATGTCGACTTTGTCGGCCGCCCTGCGCTTACAATGGATATCCACAAAACCTGCGGCGATAATCTCGGCCGCAGCATGGTAATCGGCGTCACCGATTGGGAGGCTGACCGCACGCCGCAAGCAGATCTGCCCGGCCCAACGCCTGAGTTTTTCTTCGTTCCGGATTATGCCGCTAATCGCGCCAAAGAACTTCCACAAGGCGAGCTAGATAAACGCCTCGGCGGTGACTTGATGGCCTTTTATCCCATCTCGAGCCAATTCGTGACGCCCGAAACCGTGACAGGACAAGACGCGATTTCAAAGGCATGGCGCGATACGGTGGATGGCAAGATCACGCCAGATCGCGGCCTGATCTGCAAGCTGTAGAAACCGAGAAGCCCTCCACGATCATGTAGAGGGCTTCTTCATTTTTAATATGCACGTGACTTAAGGACGATAAACTTCGCCGCCTTTCACCACCATGCTGATTCCATTTTGCAACACGCGGACATCTTGCAACGGATCTTCTCGCAAGACGACCATGTCTGCGAACTTGCCTGCCTCTAGCGTGCCCACATGATCATCCATCTCAAGATGGATTGATGCGGTAATCGTCGCCGCCTTAATTGCTTCTTCTGGCGTGTATCCTGCATTTACCATCAGAACAAATTCTTCAGCATTGATGCCATGCTTGGACACACCAGAGTCGGTCCCAAAAGCGACATTGACGCCGCCCTCACGCGCCTTGCGTAACATGTCCTGCATCAGCGGACCGACAACCGCAGCCTTCTCACGAGACGCTTCTGGCAACCAGCCATTGGTCGTCCAGCCCGTCACAGTCACCCCGGCCAGAACCGTCGGCACGAGCGTCGCATCATGCTTACGAAACAGCGCAATTGTTTCGTCATCCAGATACGTACCGTGCTCAATCGATTGAACGCCATTACGCAGCGCCGCTTCGATACCGCCCTTGCCATGCGCGTGCGCGGTCACTTTGCGCCCCATCATCGCCGCGGTGTCAACAATCGCCTTGATCTCATCATCATAGAATTGCTGCTCAAGACCGGCTTTGGTGTTTGATAGAACACCGCCTGTCGCTGTGATTTTGATAACGTCTGCACCAGAACGGATCGTCTCACGCACAGCGCGGCGACAATCATCAGCGCCATTACACGCGTTCGGCCCCGAAAAAATCTTCGTCAACGCTGGCGAGAACCCATTCGAGTCGCCATGCCCACCTGTTGGCGTTACAGCACGCCCCGATGCGCGCATTCGCGGCCCATCAACCTTACCAGCGGCAATGGCATCGCGCAGCGAGAAAATCGCCTCATTTGCGCCGCCAACATCCTGAACCGTTGTGAAACCCGCCAAAAGCGTTCGCTTGGCATACATCGCCCCATCAAGCGCCGCATCGACCTCAGAATCGCTGAGCGCTTTAAGGCGCGAGGTTGGTGACCACTCGCTTGTCATATGGACATGGCTGTCGATCAGGCCCGGCACGACATAGCTATCGCGCAAGTTGATGACCCGCGTTCCGGCCGCGTGTTTCGAATAACCAGACGAAAGACTAACAATCTTACCATCCTCAATCTTAATCGATTGATCGGTCAGATAGCCCTGCCCCGGCACAGCCAGCACCTTGCCCGCCTCAATCACCGTCACGCCGCTTTGCGCGCTCGCGATGCCAGCACAGCTCACTGTCAGCGCAGCACTAAGCGCCAATCCGCTAAATAAATTTCTCATATTCTGTTCTCCCAGAACCCCACTTTGGCGAGCGTCACAGCACCCGGCAAGCCTTATCGGCGGGTTATGCCTTCACTTTGCCTTGAAGCGAGGCCAAATAAGGAAAGTACAGAGGAGACCCCATGCAGCGTTTAATCTCGGCTCTATCCCTATTCGTCATTGGCGCACTGCCCACAGCAAGCGCCGACTTTGACACGCCAGACCCGGTGATCGACGCACTTGTCGAGCAATGCCTTGCGACAGAGGGCGTCAACGTCCTGCCCGAAACGGATGTGATTTGCTACAATTCCCCAATTTTCCCGGAGCAATTCATCGCTCTCAACACGCTACCAGACGCCAGCAGGATCATTATCACCAGCCCCGGTGGCAATGTCGCAACAGCGCGCACAATGAGCGGTATTCTCGATAAGCGTGCAGAGCCTGTTACGATTGCCGGACAATGCATGTCGGCTTGCGCGATGGTCATCCTGCCCGGCCTCGAAGACATTCACATCCACCGCTCGGCACATATTGCCGTTCATGGCATCACAATGATGCCTTATAATACATGGTATGGCTGGCTCAAAGGCGATGTGCAGGCCAGCACCGCAGCGCGCCTCGCCGCTCAATTTGGCTACGATTTCAAATTCATGATGCACCAGACAGGCAGCGAGCAGATGACCGCTCACCTCGAAGCCCATGATATAGATACCGACTATATCCAAAGCATCAGCGACCGTATGCAGGCTGACGCCGACCAACACGATTGCCGCGTCGATGCCAAAGACTATTGGGGCATGTTAGATGCCGCCCACCTGCGCCAATATCTCGGCGACCGGGTAACGAAGATGGAAGCCTTCGCCCAATCATGGGACGACCCAAATAATCAGCTTTACAAAGACGTGATCAAACCCCTCGGCCCGCAAACCTACATCTTTGAAGATGACTATGCCGAGGCAACTTGCCCTTGATTCTTAGCCACTTCCTTATGCTCTAATTCCGCAACTTCTTTGCCGAGGAAGAATGAGATCGCCGTACGGATTACGACAAGCAATCCCACGAACAAGAGGTCAGTAAACTCTCGCGTAATCACTGTATGGATGATGTCGGAGGCGATCATGAATTCAATCCCGGTCAGGATATAAGCACCCAATGTCCGCCGGGCCTCAGCAATATTACCAAGGCCCTTGAACAAGCCCGCACCATGGCGAAGCGCCCCAACCAATTTCAACAAAGCGATGTTGAAACCGAATATGATGATCGCAACACCGATCAGATCGATGCCAATCGCCATCACCTCGAACACTTCGGCCAATATATGCCCGATGTCATAAGGCAAAGCGTCCAGTGATGATCCGCCAGTCATGCCTTCCATCGGGTGTTGCGTTTCACTCATCACAGCAACTCAGCATCAGTCATCACTTCGACGATTGACGGCCCTTCATGCGCAATCGCTTTGGCGAGTGCCGCATCCAATTCTTCACGCGTCTTCACACGTTCACCCATACCGCCACATGACCGCGCAAATCCGGCAAAGCTTGGATTCACAAGGCTAGTTTGCCAGACAGCAAACTCTGCCGCTTTCTGCTCTTTGGAAATTTTACCGAGTTCGGAGTTGTTCATCAGAACGTGCGTGATGTTCATCCCATACTTGACTGCTGTGGTGAACTCCATCGCATACTGGCCGAAACCGCCATCACCCGAGACCGAAATGACCTTGCGGCCTTTATAAGGCCCCTCTTCCTGCGTGGCGGCCCAGGCCCCCATCGCAGCCGGAAATGAGAACCCAATCGATCCAAGATAGCCTGACATCAAGACACGCTGGTCTCCGGTAGGCTCAAAGTAGCGCCCAAAGGAATAGGTATTATTTCCGACATCTACAGGAAGAATGGCATCCGCAGGTGCGTGACGCGTAAGCGCCTCAAACAGCGCAGCCGCTGAAACGCCTTTGCCATTATCTTCCAAAACGCGCGTGGCTTTCTCTGCACGCCACAGACGCCAGCGCTCAGTCCCTTCTTCGCGCACATCCATTGCGGCGCTGCCCTCCGCCATCTCGGCCTGCAGCATCTCCGCCGTGATCCCCACATCACCCATGACTGGAACCGTCACAGGATGACGCTTTGCCAGCCGCATTGGATCGGTGTCCACTTGGATCGTCGGCGCGCCTTCATAAATGCCAGTATGGTCAGAAAAGCTCGCCCCAAAGACGAGCAACAGGTCTGCTTCGTTCATGAACCAGCTGGCAATCGGTGTCCCCGACCGCCCCATCACGCCCGCCGCGAGTGGATGCGCATCGGCAATCTGCCCCTTTGCTTTAAACGTCGTCGCCACCGGCGCATTCAGCTGCTCGGCCAGCGCAATCACCTGCTCCATCCCGTCCAGCGCGCCATAGCCAACAATGATCATGGGCCGTTTCGCCTTGGCGAGCAGCTCAGACGCCTCTTTCAGTGCCGATGCGGGCGGCGCGACCGCCATGTCCGCCATCCGCCCCGCTGGCCCTTGCGCCTTAGCCCCCTCAGCAGCAGGACGCGGCTGCACATTATCCGGGAACACCAAATGCCCAACGCCGCGCTTTAGAATCGAGGTCTTGATTGCCTGCGTCATCAATAACGCATGATCAGACGTTAAATGCACCGTCTCCGAAGATTCCGCCACAGCCTCGAAAGCCGCCTCCAGATCAATGTCTTGGAACGCATGAACGCCAACAACCTGATCCTGAACTTGCCCCGTCAGTGCCAGTGCAGGCGCACCATCAACTTTTGCGTCCCACAACCCGGTCAACAAGTTCGTCGCGCCCGGCCCCGCAATCGTTAGCGCCGCAGCCGGATGCCCCGTCAGCTTACCATAGCCAGAAATCGCAAATGCCGCCGCGCCCTCGTGTCGAATACCATAATACCGCAGCTTACCCTCAGCTTCACGCGTGCGCAGCGAATCAGCCAAGCCCAAATTCGAATGCCCAACCATCCCGAATACGGAGGTCACACCCCAGTTCACCATCGTCTCAGTCATCACATCTGAAACCGTCCGTTCACGATCTGGCAGCTCCGGAACGCCGACAAAAACCTCGTCGCCGCGCACCTCAAGATCGAACATCTCCTGCCCGCTATCTTCGTGACCACCGGGCGGCTTACCGGTCAGCGGATCGAAGTCCCAACCATGCCATGGGCAACGCAGCCAGCACTGATCATCTATGCCTTCCTCAATCGAGCCCTCGCCAAGTGGTCCGCCCTGGTGCGGGCATTTATTATCCATTGCCGCCCATTGCCCCTTGAAATGGACCAGAGCAATCGATTGTGTACCCGCCGTGACCGACTTCACACGGCCCTCTTCAACTTCGCTTGTCTCGGCAACTTTGTGCCAGATCAGATTATGCTTTGTCATCGTATTCCCCTCGCTGTTTCGTCCACTTTCTAATCTGACCATGGACAAAACTCACATCAAAGGCGATGACTTTTTTGTCAGCGGTCGTGATTAGTCACGACGCCTTGGTTCCGATTAGAGAACCAAAAACAAAATTCTGGGGAGAGCCATGAACAAGATTTCAGTCGCCAAATGGGCGGACCTTAAAGACCGTGAACCCGAATACGCAATTGTCGGCGAGGTCGATCTCGTCGTCGTTCGCTTTGATGAAACAGTCTCGGTCTTTTACGGGCGCTGCCTACACCGCGGCGCGCTTATGTCTGACGGGCATGTAGACCAGAATGACAACCTGATCTGCGGCGTCCATAACTGGGATTACCGCCTCGATACAGGCGTCTCAGAATACGAAAACGCTGAAAAGCTACCCAAGTTCAGCGCTTGGCTTGAAGATGGAAATGTCCTCGTCGATGTCGACGAAATCGGCGCATGGGCGAAAGATAACCCACAGCCCTATAACCGCGACGAATATCTCGGCCTCTATCAAGACCCCAGCCATGAAGCGCACCCAGAGCCCACAAATGCGCTGATCCAGCAATATGCCCGCGATGGCCTCAGCAAGGTCGGTCATCACGGCGTCAGTGCGTCAATGGGCGTGCCGCGCGATCAACTCCCTGAATGGGATGATATACAAATGATCACGGCGCAGCTTCACAAGATGCCGCTGCTCGACGATGAACCCGTCGAAACATCGGTCATTATCGGTCCAAACGCCAAGAAACCCCTCAAACTCGACATCCCGCTATTCGTCTCTGACATGAGCTTCGGCGCGCTCTCTGAAACAGCAAAGGTCGCCCTCGCGCGCGGCGCAGAGCTTGCTGGCACAGGCATATGTTCAGGTGAAGGCGGCATGTTACCAGAGGAACAAGAAGCCTGCTCGAAATATTTCTACGAACTCGCCTCCGGCCGCTTCGGCTTTTCATGGGACAAGCTCGATAAAGTCCAAGCCTTCCATTTCAAAGGCGGTCAGGGCGCAAAAACGGGCACAGGTGGCCACCTCCCGGGTGACAAGGTCAAAGGTAAAATTGCGGAAGTGCGTGACTTGAAAGAAGGTGAAGCCGCAATATCGCCGCCACGTTTCCCCGATTGGACGAACTGCCTTCAAGTTCGCGATTTTGCTGATGAAGTTCGCGAGCGCACAGGCGGCGTTCCGATTGGCTACAAACTTTCAGCTCAACATATTGAAAAGGATATCGACTCCGCACTGCTTGTCGGTGTCGACTATATCATCCTCGACGGTCGCGGCGGCGGCACGGGTGCAGCACCAACAATCTTCCGAGACAACATCTCTGTGCCGACCATTCCAGCTCTTGCGCGCGCAAGGCGTCACCTTGATCGATTGGGCCGCCGCGACGTTTCACTCGTAATTACAGGGGGCCTACGTACGCCCGGCGACTTTGTAAAAGCCATGGCGCTTGGCGCTGATGCGATTGCGATTTCAAATGCAGCCATGCAAGCCATTGGCTGTGTCGCAATGCGGGCCTGTCACACCAACAATTGTCCCGTTGGTATCGCCACGCAAAAGCCGAACCTCGTAGCGCGTCTGCTCGTCGAGCCGTCCGCGAAACGCCTGCAAAACTTCTTTGAGGCGTCTACAGACCTTATGAAGGTCATGGCGCGGGCCTGCGGTCATCACAGCTTGTCTGACTTCAATATCGAAGACCTCATAACCTTCGATCGCAACATGTCAGACCTCGCGGGGGTAGAATACGCCGGAGTTGGTCGATGAGTGAGAGCCTCGCCAACATCATCGTTACTGCCTTCGGTTTCTATATGCTGATCGGCTTAGTCGTTGGGCTGGTCTTTATGTTCGGCGGCGCGGGCCGGATTGACCCAGCCGCAAAAGGCAAAGGCCTACCGCTTCAAGCTAAGCTCATCATCTTGCCCGGTCTTGTCGGGCTCTGGCCTCTCATGCTGAAAAAGCTCTTCACCCAAACGGAGCCGCCAGTCTCATGAAACGCGTGCACCGTAAAACACATTTATTCCTCTGGATTTTTCTCGCCCCCGTGATGATCGCAACGCTCTTTTTCGCGGTCCAGCACCGCCCTGACGCGCCCGTAAATGAGGCGCTTCCAGACATCCTGCTCGAGGAGGCTTCGTAATGTCCCATGATTACAAAGCCGTCCAATGGACGCCGTTCAAAAAGCGCTACGACCTATGGCTGCTCGCTGGCATCGGCGTCTATCTCACCGCGTTCATCGCCATTAGCTTCATGCTCGGCGGCGATGATGCAAGCCTACATCCCGTCCAAGTCATCATCCGTGCAACAGGCACACTCGCCTTTCTTTTGCTGACCTTCATTCTCTGCATCGGGCCACTTGCGCGCCTAACGGACCGCTTCAAACCCTTCCTCTACAATCGCCGCCATATAGGCGTGACGACCTTCTTGATTGCATTGATCCACGCCGCACTAGTGACGCTCTGGTATCACGGCTTTTCAGACTTAAACCCACTCGTCTCACTGCTGATCTCAAACCCAAATTATGACAGCCTCGCAGCCTTCCCATTTGAAAGCCTTGGCCTCGTCGCACTCATCATCATGTTCCTCATGGCCGCAACCAGCCATGATTTCTGGAACGCCAACCTCGGACCGGGTTTTTGGAAGGCGTTGCATATGAGCGTCTACATCGCATACGGCTTGCTAATCGCGCATGTCGCCCTTGGCGCGATCCAGTTTGAGAAGCACCCACTTTATTTTGCACTATTATGCCTCGGCTCCATCACCGTCGCAGGCCTGCATATTTTCACTGGGCTGGCCACGTTGCGCCCGGCCCACCGCACCGCCTTAGAAGACTGGCTCAAAGTCGCCCGCGTCGAAGATATGGAAGACAGCCGTGCCAAAATCATTCGTCCGAACGACGGCGAGGCTATCGCGGTTTTTAGAGACGGCAACAAAGTCTCAGCCGTCTCAAATGTCTGCCTTCATCAAGGCGGACCACTCGGCGAAGGCAAGATCGTCGATGGCTGCATCACCTGCCCGTGGCATGGTTTTCAGTACCGTATGGAGGATGGCCGCTCGCCGCCGCCCTTCACCGAAAAGATCGCAACCTACATGACCAAACTTGTGGATGGGGTGATTTATGTCAGCCCAAAACCAACCCTACCCGGAACCAAGGTTGATCCGACGCTTATCCCCCTTCAATCGGCAAAAACCGGAGGCTAATCCATGTCTAATCGTGACTTCTTTATCGGTTGGTCCCCAAAATTGCCCGCAATGGATCGCCGCTTTTTCTTAGGCGCAGGCATCGGTCTCACCGTTGGCGCAGGCGGTATTGGTGCGACCGTCGCTGGTCGTCAAAATGCGCCCAACCCCGGCGGATGGGATATGGGGATTATCCAAGAATTTAAAGGCGTTGCCACGGCTGAACCCTACGCTATGCTGCGCACGACCGACATTGATGGACGGCCTAAAACCGTCCTCCTCGGCTGCCAAGGTAAGTGCGGTGTCAGCGCAAAAATTGGGGCTTTAAACGGCAAAGCCGTCACCGTAAAAGGCTCACTTATTCAGCGCGGACCATACGCAATGATCGCAGTTATTGATGGTCTAGACTGGATCCGCGAAGACGTGGATGGCAATGCTGACCTCGCTTTCCCAGAGATTGAGACCCTCGGCGAGATCAAACTCAAGGGCGAGATTCTCGACACGAAATGCTGGTTCGGCGCGATGAACCCAAATCAGGGAAAAGTGCACAAATCCTGTGCCAGCCTCTGCATACGCGGTGGCATACCTCCGGCCTTCTATGTCAAAGATATACGTGACCAGCACGCCCTCATGATCATGACAGATCGCGGCCTCGGCCACGGGAAAGACCTGCTTGAATACGTCGCCGACCCGGTAGAATTAACAGCCACGGCGCAACGCTGGGGCGACCTGCTCTTAGTCGACGGCCCCGTCTCTGCGATCAGAAGACTCTAGCCTTCCATCCCGGCTTTACGCGCACAATCAGCTGCAAACTCCGCCAAAGGCGCCACCCGCGCTTCCATTGAGTCAGCATTGGCGCTATTTGCGGTGCCATCACGCACACGGCCGACAATACCTTGGCAGATCGCGGCGAGGCGGAAGGCATTGTAAGCAAAGTAAAAATTCAGCTCTGGCAAACCGTCACGGCCCGTATATCCGCAATAGAGATCAACGTATTCCTCCATTGTCGGAATGCCATATTCCTGCAGATTTTCGATATCGATAATCGCCCCGCGACCAGGATCAGAGCTCGGCATTACCCAGTTCATCAGGTGGTAGGTAAAGTCCGCCAGCGGGTCCCCAAGCGTGCAAAGTTCCCAATCTAAAACCGCGATAACCTTCGATTCTGTTGGGTGAAGGATCATATTATCCAAGCGGTAATCACCGTGGACAATTGTCGTTTTATCCCCGGGTGGGATGTTCTCTGGCAGCCATTCAATCAGCTGATCCATCGCGGTAATTTTCTTTGTCTCAGAGGCCACATATTGCTTGGTCCAGCGGTGGGTCTGACGCGCAATATAGTCGCTCTCCTTGCCAAAGCCTTCGAGGCCAGCAGCGCGCCAATCGACATTATGAAGGTCTGCAAACGTCTTGACCTTTGCTTCATAAATCGCACGGCGTTCAGCGGGGCTAGAGTCTGGTAAAGTTCCATCCCACAAGATACGCCCCTCGACACAATCCATCACATAGAAAATCGTACCGACAACGCTTTCATCCATGCAGAGGCCATATGGCCGCGCCACAGGAAACCCGAGGGGGTAGAGCGCATTGATCACGCGGAATTCACGGTCCACAGCGTGCGCTGATGGCAGTAATTTGCCCGGTGGCTTGCGGCGCATAACATAGGTTTTGCCGCCCGCGAACAGTTTATATGTCGGGTTGGATTGCCCGCCTTTAAACTGCTTAACCGTCAACGGTCCTTGGTAGCCCTCAACATTAGCTTTCATCCAAGCGGCGAGATTGCCCTCATCAAACTTATGGCTTTCGGCAACGTCTTTTGTTCCAGTAAAAAGCTCTTGCGCTGTAGCGGCTTCAGCCATGCGGGCCTCCCAATCTTTTATCTATCTCGCATACTAACCATGCCGCGCGAGGCGTAAATCCCATACGCGGGGTTAGCTTGATGTTGCGAGCGCTGCCAAAGCGGCAATGGCTGCCTCGGCCTTAGCTTCAGGCACAAAAATATGATCGTGATGAAACGCCGCGACGGCGTTGCAAGGCACATCAGCCGCTGCCAAAGCTTCGGCCACCTTCGCCAAAAACCCGACAGCTTGCAGATCAGAATACACCGACAGTTCCAACCAAACCCAGCGATTGTAAGCAGGTGTTTCGACATCCGCTCCTAAGATCACGGTTGGCCCCTCGGCCTCCATAAACATCATCGCAATGTCGCGTGCGCTGCGCATTGTGATCAAATCAGT